>Ga0180009_10000571_pt1 | contig 50240 bp, 30 predicted proteins | sample OS_PC_MetaG_FD_123537 | JGI IMG/M metagenome (GOLD analysis project Ga0180009, IMG submission 123537) | Groundwater microbial communities from the Aspo Hard Rock Laboratory (HRL) deep subsurface site, Sweden - OS_PC_MetaG | ecosystem: Environmental > Aquatic > Deep subsurface > Groundwater... | reverse complement strand
TCCCTGTATATCTTCCCAGGTATGTCCCGGATACCAGTCGAGATGGTTCATGATCCAGTTCACTTTATCCCACTGTTCATTTTCCAGGAAATCGGGACCATAAAAGGTATATAAAGAACTATATACGTCCATGCTGTATTCGTTACCATTTGCAACAGATAGTTGATGATCCAGGTTCCAGGAGGCGTTGTTCCCATTAGATACATCAAATCCTGAGGGAATATCCGAAAGCTTGGAGTTTATATAGCCTCCCCCGGGATTTCCCGGAGCATAATTTGTTGTTTTTAGTGAAGCTGTATATGGTATATTCATATAGGATGGCAGGAAAAAGTCGGCATCGGTAGCACAGGGTCCGAGCACGAAATCTACCACACCATCTGAGCCGTCGGGTATCATTTCGTTATCGGAGAATGACCAGTACTGAAAATAACGGTAATCAAAGTCACTTCCTGTTTTAACAAGCACATACAACAGGAACTCGAACAGGTCAGGATTATGCAGGTAATCTTTGTATGTTATGCACAAGGGTTGTCCTTCACCCAGCCAGGATTCATTGGAAAACTCGCCCTCGAATTCGCCGTTACGGTATACTTCTACCTTAAATATGGCCGGCATGTCCATTTGCAGTGGACCTGATTGTTGTTCGTAAAGCGAACCGATATAATCATTGGGATTTTGAACGCAAAGGTCACCAAAGAAACACTGCTCCAGGATGGCGATCTCCTCAATGGCAAACCAGTCGAATCCGAAACTTTCCCATTGATCCGGCTCAAAGCATAAAACCTGCACCGGGATCTCAAGCTTCTTAAATTCCTCAACCCGAATGCTGAAGTTAACAGGAGTACTGACATACATGGCAAAATCGCTGCCAACGGTCGGTATGGAGGCAATGATAACATCGTCGCTCTTGTCATTGGGTGTCTGCTGGTCATCCATCAGGTGGAATTGTTCTACCGTAAAGAGATTGCTTGAATTAGGGTCGTAGGGTAATTTGATGGATTGGGTATAGGTCCTGGTTACACCATTAATATTAAGGTAAAAGACTTCGGGATAATAAGATGTTCCGTTGATGATGGCCTTGGCGTAATCGGCCGTTTCTATATAACAAAGGGAGTTGTATTCTTTCTGAGCGAGCTGGTCGATCTTTATTCCGGTGAAGGATATCTCAATTTCTTTGGGTTGCTCCTCTTCCTGGTTTTTTTTACACCCGGTAAGTGATACAATAATTATGAGAAGAATTGTATATACTGCTACGCCCTTCACAAATTTTAGATTTGGGTTAAATAATTGGTCAACTATAATTTATAAGACAATACTATAACACTTTGCATACTGCAAAATCAGTGGTGAAGTTAAGCCGGAATAAAAGAGGTGTCAATGGGTGAAATTACTCTATTTGAGTGATTTCAGAGGTTATTATACCATCGGACTATAAGTGTTAACAAAATGTTAATAACTAAATATGGGTAAAATTACGTATTGACTTTTTTAAAATACTTGATTTTGCTAATAATTACTCTCACAGTGCATCCTCTATTTTTTTCAGGTCTTCCCTGCAGGAAATGGTATATTCATGATCATCTCCCAGGGTGCCGGCGATGACTGGTATCTCCTGACTGAGCATATCGTATGCTTCCCTTAATCTACCTGATGCATAGAGGATATTAACCATCTTAACTGTTGATTCTATGCTTCGCATATGTTCTGCTCCCAGGTTTTGGAGGTAGCTGTTTCTTGCTTCTGAAATGGCAGTCATGGATTTTTCCAGGTTGTTTTGCCTGTAGAGCATATCAGACATTTTTTCTTTTGCATAGGCTACATCCAGGATTTTTTCCAACTGGTTGAACAACTTTATGGATTTCTCGAAATAATGCTCAGAAAATGCGTATTCTTCTGCATTGCCTAAGATTACCCCGGCATCGCGGCTCAGGTCTGCTGCTTCTTCCACGGCATTTATTTTCAGGAAGGATTCAATAGCATCATCAAACCTTAATCCTGCTGATTCATTGCGCTTCAGTGCTGCAAGCGATTTGGCAATATTTCCCATTCTCAGCGCTTTTTTATACACATCATCCGAATCCGAAAGCAAGTCGAGTGATTTCTTATAGTTTTCAAGGGCGTCCTCGTACTTTCCCATAGCCTGATAAATGACCCCGAGGTCGTTCAAATGGCCTGTCAAACGGGTTTTATCACCGGTAAGCTCGTCCATTTCAATTGCCTGATGGATAGAATTTATTGCATTTTCATAGTCTTCCTTTAACTGGTACACATAGCTGATGGAGCTATAACGGTCCGACATCGATAAGGCATCATCCAAACTTTCATCAAGGATCAGGGCCTGATAAAAATGCTTCAGGGCCATGTCGTAATCACCTTTTGCCTGATAAGCCTGGGCAATGTTTTTCTGATGGAAGGATTGCTGAGCGCGGTCATAGATTTCCTCATCGATTTCAACTGCTTTCATATAATATTCGATGGCCTGGTCGTAATCCCTTTTGCTGTAATAAGCTGCTCCGATATTGTTGAATTTATCGACCATTTCATTCCGGTTACCCAACTCTTCATCAATAGATAAGCCTTGCCGGTAATATTCAATGGCATCATCGTAGAATCCCATGATCTGCTGTAGTTGCCCCATGTGATAATAATCGGTTGACTGGCTGTGCAGATTGTTTGCCTTAACATGGATGTCGAGCGATTTCCTGTAATAGTCGAGCGCTTCTTCCATCTGGCCTGAATTCCTGAGAAGAAATCCCAATGTGGAATATATTTCAGCCAGTTTTCGTGAATAATCATCACTGCATCGGTCGTAAGCTTTTCCGGCTTCTTTATAATAAACCAAAGCTTCCGGAATATTATCCAGTTCCTGGTATAATACTCCCAGGTTGGCCAGGTAATCTCCGGCAACACCGTAATCATTCTGGTTTTCAGCGATCGTTACCGCGATTTTTGCACTTTCCAGCGCCTGTTCTTTTTGTCCGGCCAGGAACAGTATTGTGCCTATGTTATTGTAACTTCTTGCTATCAATGATTGATCCTGTGCTTTCTTGGCAGCTTCCAAAGCCTGATGATAGTGATTATAGGCTTCCTGATAGTCGGGTACGTAACGGTAAATTTCTCCCAGGCTGTTTAGGTTCACAGCCTGATGATAAGGATCATCTTTATCTAAAGCCAGGGAGAGAGCCTTGTAGTAATAGTTAAAGGCTTTATTTCTCCTTTGTTGCCTGGTTTCAACATCTCCTTGCAATTCAAGGGTTTTAATCTTACAATCAGCATCAAGATAGTTTTCATTGGCTATTTCCCAGGCTTGCTCGAGATAATAATCCGCATCCGACAAATAGCCTTGCGAAAGTGCTTCAGCGCCAAGTTCCTGGTATAACTCCCACGATTTCCTGAAATAATCGCCGGACTCCTCAGTCCTTTCCATTCTTCCATATATCCTTCCCAGATTTCCTGCACAAAAAGCCATGTTGGAGATATCCCCGTTATCTCTGGCGGTATGGAACCCTTTCAGGTAATACTCTGCTGCTTTATCTTCCTGTTCGTTGAAGCTGTAAGAAGCTCCAATATTGTTGTAATAGATGGAAAGGTTATCCTGAATATCATGTTTCTCAGCAATTTCAATGGCTTTGGTGAAGTACACTATGGCTTTATCGGGTTTCTCCATCTCCTGGAAACAACGTCCTGCATAATTATAATCACGGGCTGCTTCTTTCCATTTCTCCTGCGTTTTAAACTCATCCGTTGCCTGCAGGAAATACTCCAGGGCATGTTCGTATTTACCGGGCGACATGGATATACTGCCCATCTCATGAAAGATATCTCCCAGTTTTTCATTATTTCCGGTTTTTCGCAGTATCATCGCCGCCTTATTGAATAGTTCAATAGCCTGGTCATGGTTACCTGTCTGGGTTTGACAATCTCCCATATTATAAAGGATGTCGGACTGAAACGATTCTTGTACCGGATTGCTTGCCAGGTCCATGGCAAGTTCATAATACCAAAGGGCTTCGCTGTAATCTCCCTGGCTATGGTACATCCTGGCCTCATTCAGGTATTTATCTAATAAAGAAGCCCTGGCTTGTTTCATTTCCTGGGTTGGATTTTTAATTTTTTCCCTTAGTTCAAATAATTCGAGTTCTTTGATTGCTTTGCTGTTCTTATCGTTTATCAGGGGAATTGCAAGTTCCAGTTGTTCTATGGCTTGTCCGAAAAGGGATTGCCTGGCGTACAGTTTGGTCAGGGAATCGCGGAGAACCACTTCATTTTCTGTTGTGCCGGCGTGGCCGTTTATGGTCAGGGCAATGCTGTAATGCTGGATGGCATAAGATTCGTTGATCTCGATCAGCATTTTGGCCAGGTTCTGGTAGTTTTCAAGCAGGATACGGCGTGTTCCCGGACTGGTTTCCAGGATCATACGTTTGGAGAAATAGCTGAGGTATTCGTGTTTGAACAGGTCTGCTGCTTTTTCAAGATATCGGGCGGCATTGTCGTATTCTTCCAGGAGAATGTGTATGATGCCCGCCATGTGCATGCACCTCATCATTTCACGGTAATCACGTGAACTTTCATACCTGGCAAGGGCTTTACGGAAAAAGGTCAGCGCAGGATAATATTGCCCGCCAAGATAATTGGCTATTCCAATGGAGAAATATGTCTGCGTAATCCTGAAATCATTGTTCATTTTGTGATAGTATTCCAGGGCCTTGAAATATTCCGCGGCAGCCTCCCCGGTTTTGTTTTCATCCAGGAAGAGATTACCTTTTAACACATATGCTTTGCCTAACCAAAGATTGCTTTCTGTTTTGATGAATCCTTCAATTGCCTTGTCAAAACTGGTATGTGCCTTACCCATTTCACCTGTGAGGTGGAAATATTGACCGATGTATAAATAGTCGATACTTGTGTTGAATACATCATCAAAACGGGAATCGATCTCAAGGCATTTCTGGAGGTAATCCAGAGCCAGTTCTTTTTCACCGCGGTAAAGATGGTTAGCCCCGAGATTGCAGAGATTGGTGGCTATTCGTCCGAGGTAATTAAACTTGCTGTTGATTTCAAGGGCCTGCTCAAAATATTCGATGGCAAGATCGAACTCACCCATGGCGCTGTAATTGTTGCCGTACATGTTAAGGCTATGGGCAATGCTCGATTCTGAAGCATATTCGCGGTTCAGATCCAGTGATTTCCCGTAATAATGATGGGCATTTTCATATTCCCCGAAATCTTTATACAAGGAGGCAATGCCTTCATAATGCGAAGCAATGGCGGTTTGGTCATCAACGAGTTCTGCAATGGCAATTGCTTTATTGTACAGGGTGACTGCCCTGCGGTAATCGCCGGTATCACCGATAAAGGAAGCTTTCAGACTGTATGCATAGGAAAGCATGGAGTTGTTATCATCCCGCTGCGCTATTTCTATTGCCAGATCAAAGGCATTTTCTGCATCCTCCGGTTTACCCTGCCCTGCGAGGTAATTTCCGAAACGGATGAGGGCCAGTACATGATTGCCGATACCTTCTTTTCCGTTGGCAAACTCCATGGTTTCCCGGTATTGAGCCATGGCTTCTTCATGCTGGAACAAATTCTCATATGCCATGGCAAGGTAGAACATACCATCGAAGATCAGGGAGTCGATACCGGAGAGCTTTGCTTCTTCAAGCATTTTCCGGGCAGTATCAAGGGATTCAGGGAAGCGGTTTTCCCAGTCGAAGGCAGTGATCTTCAGTGTGTAACACTCTGACTTTTTCTGGTGGCCTTCTTCATCCAGGACTTTTATCTGGCTCAGGAAGGCCAGGGCCTGGTCGGCATGAGACTGACATTCTGCCATCGTTCCCTGGTTGTAACCTTCCCATCCTTTTTCCAGCTCAAACCCTGCATTTTCCAGGATTTCCTTTGCTTCCTGACTGTTATCCACTTCTTTCTTTGAGAATTTCAGGGTAGTCGGGTCGATCAACCCGCTGGCATATTTGGAATGCTTATGATATTGGGCTTTGATATCAGGATATTGATCCATCCTGTCGCCAAAGATATTCTTGAAAGCTTCTGCCACTTTCCGGTGGAGAATTCGTTTTTCCTTATTGCTGAGCTGGTCGTAAATGTATTTGTGCTGTAAGGTATGCGTGAAATGGTAAATATCCAGGAAAACTTCATCGATGCTCAGGGTTTCCTCGTTGTCGATGATCAACCCTTTATCTTTACTAAGTTTTTTCAGGCTTTCCACCAGTTCAAGCTCATCCTCTATTCCCAGGAGTTTCTGGATCACCTGCAGGTAAAAGTCTTCACCGTTCACAGCGGCATAATTCATGATCTTCCGAAGATTTTCACCCAGAAGGTTAAGCCTTTCCTTGATTACCTCAGTAGTGGTTTCAGGGATATTATCGAGAGCATCGCTTTTCAGGTGAAACACCCCATTGGGATCGGCGTAGATGCCGCCGTTTTCCTTGAGTGAATCCAATATCTCACTGACAAACAGGGCTCTTCCTTTTGTATAGTTGAATAATGATAAAGCCAGGTCTTCAGGAAAATCATTCTGAGGGAACTTTTGCGTGATCAGATCCTGGATCTCCCCGTCACTGAAAGAGGGAACATCAATCCGGATCAGCCAGGTATCTTCGCGCTCACTGTCGTCTTTCGTGTTGATACGCATTAACCTCGAAAGCATGGCCGTAAATGGGTGCTGTATGACCTCGTTGCTCCCGTCCTGGTTAATGATATTTCTTTCCGTTACCTCATGAGGCCGGTACGTACCAATCAGCATAATGGGGAAGGGGACATTCTTAAGTGACCGGCCCAGGGCAAAAATGAAATCTATACTTGATTTGTCGGCCCATTGAAGGTCGTCAATAAACAGGATGACAGGCTTGATCTCCGCCAGCTCCCTTAACTGGAATTCCAATGCACGTTGCTTCTCGTCGGGTTTTCGGGTTTCCTCTTCCTCTTTGTCGACGAAATGGGTTTTAACCCCTTTGATGAGCTCCAAACCCATGGCGGCAAAGGCATTTGATTCAATGCCTTTTTCTGCTACGTTTCCGAAAATCTTGAAAATGCGTTTCATCTTATCACCAGGCTGATTGCGCTTTTCCTTCTCACCGGCTTTTATCTGCTTTTCAATCAGTTCCACCGCATGGTTGAAAGGAGCATAGGCGTTATGGATGCCGTCGTCGGCAGTACATTCGCTTTGGGCAACGAAACAATCTTCCCTGTGCTTTTCCAGGAATTTTCTCACCAATGTCGATTTTCCCGAACCGGGATTTCCTGAAACCAGGATGATCTTTCCAAGATTGTTGAGGGTTTCCTGCAGGGCGGTTTCGAGGATTTGTATCTCGTTCTCCCTTCCGACGAAAATTTGTTGACGCATGATTAAAATTTTAGAATAGTCTTAATTGCAAGTTTTCAGATTGTTATCTTATTGTTGTTCGTGAATTACCTTTTCTTCAGCTTTAGGGGCTCAAAATACAAATTTCCCGACAATGAAAAGGCGAAATATCTATTGATTTTCGGGATATGGTAGCAAATAGTTACAGGTTTCAGGGTTCAAGTTGCAGGTTGCAGCCTGTTACCTGTAACCTGTAACCTGAATCCTGAATCCTGTCGCTTGCAACCTGCACCATGGAACCTGTGAATGGATATTAATCGCTCCCGAAACTCATTATATTTTTTACTTTTACATCTCATTAGAAACTGACATTTTAATGTTTTATTTACCCATTCATTCCACGTTGATTATGAATCTTTAAAGGGGAAAAGATGATTAAAAAAGCATTGTTTGTTTTAATTCTTTTCGTTTTGATTTCCCCTGCATTGCAGCAGATTTTTGGAATCGTTGCTATTAAACCCTTACATGGATCCTTTACACTTCCTCCTAAGCCGACCTTAGAAAAACTTAACTGGCAGGAATGGTTTTCTGGTGGATTTCAAAATGATTTTAATTCCCGACTGGAAGAAAATGTAGGATTCAGGAATTACCTTATAAGAATATTATATCAATTGGATTTTTCTTTGTTTAAAGAAGTCCACACAGTGGGTGTTGTTGTAGGTAAGGATAATTATTTATATGAGAACTCATATATCAACGCATATAATGGAACGGATTTCTCAGGCACGCACAGAATAGTTGATCAGAGTCACAAAATACAGTTAGTAAAGGATAAACTTCACGAAACCGGAAAAGATTTATTGATCCTTTTTGCTCCCGGGAAAGGAAGCTTTTATCCTGAGTATATTCCGGAAAAGTTTCTGGGTGATACTGATGACACAACAAATTATGCTTATTATGTAAGGTGCCTTAATGAATTTGATGTTCCTCTCCTGGATTTCAAAGATTATTTTACCCGGATTAAAAGCGAGTCACCATACGCATTATTCCCCAAAGCAGGGATTCATTGGAGCACATATGGTGCCGCGCTGGTTTCCGATAGTCTCGTCGGGTATTTAAACAGCCATTACGGCCTAAGGCTGCCTAAGTTTGAATATCATGCTCAACCCGTAAACGATTCATTAAAATATACCGGTTTTGATTACGACATTGGAGTTGGACTGAATATTTTGTCGTATATAAATCAACCTGATCTCGCAATTGTAGATATAGATTATCCGGATATCGAGGACTCGCTTAGGCCCGATGTTCTTGTTATTGGTGACAGTTATTTTATTAACCTGATCAGAGCCGGTTTCCCTGAAGCTTATTTCGATAATTATCAGTTTTGGTATTATAACAGGACTATTTATCCTCGACCTCCTGATTCTTCAAATAATTTGAAGGATTATGATACGATGAAAGAAATCGCTAAATATGATATTATTCTCATTATAGCTACCGATGCAAACCTCTGGAAATTTCCTTTCGGAATTATAGATGAACTGTATAACAGGATGGTCATGGAGGATAGTAGCGATAAGGTTAAATATTACAGGGATCTGTATGTTGATCATTTACCTTTGATTTTTCCCGAAAATTCTCAGCGTTTTGACAGGATTAAAGCATTGTTAAATAAGCAAGGCACAATCAACGAGGTTCATGGTAGTTATCTGGACTATCTCGACCGTGACCGTTTTTCCCTATCCCTGAAACTGATAAAATATCAGTCTGGATTGTATAGAATGGCCGTTAGCAAAGCAAAAACAAGGCAAATATCCGTCGGCGAAATGATTAACCTGGATGCCCGGTGGATGGTTAACGATGAAAAAAGATACAGATATTAGAATTCTCCTGTTTGAATAATATTATTTACTGATCACCTTAAACTCCGTCCTCCGGTTCATGGCTCTGCCTTCTTCGGTATCGTTTCCTGCGATGGGTTGGGCAAAACCATAACCTTTATATGTCAGCCTGTCCTGTTCAACACCCTTGTCGACAAGGTATTCCACTACTGCCTGTGCGCGTTTTTCGGAAAGATCCTGGTTATATAGCTCCGAGCCGACGTTGTCAGTATGCCCCGAGATTTCAATTTTCAAGGAAGGTACGTCATTAAGCAGCTTGATCAGTCTTTCCAGCTCGGGAATGGATTCAGGCTTCAGAGTTGCTTTGTTAAACTCAAAAAAGATATTTTTCAGAACGATCTTACTGCCCACTTCAACCTTTTTCAGCATAATATCTTTTTCCATTTCTCCCGGAACAACTGCCGGTGGGATTTCAATGTTTTCGGAGTGAAACAGGTAATCCCTGGCTTTAACGGCAAATCCGTAGCTTTTCCCTGAGGGAAGGGAAATAAAATATTCTCCTGTTCTTTCATCGGAAACAAAGCTGGCGATCATCTGATGGTTTTCATTATCGTAAATTTCCATCATAACCCCAAGGGGGCCCTGAGTCACCATATCCATGATTTTACCTTTTATAGCTACAAGGGCAAATGCTTTTATCTCAACCTCCTTTTCAAGGGATGTTTCGTTTACGGGCTTGACTTCAAAAGCCAGTAGTTCGTATTCCGATTTATGAGGCATGAGTTTTTCAGGTCCCAGGAATGTGACCCTGTAAAGATCCCGTTTTCCGAACCCTTCCTGTTCAAAGGTGGAATAGTAACCATGTTTACCGGTAAGGTTTACGGAAAAGAAAACATCGTCGTCGGTAGTGTTCACGGGATACCCGAGGTTCACGGGTTCGGTCCACTGCCCGTTTTCGAGGGTTGTTTTAAATATATCGAAACCACCCAATGTCTTATGCCCACGGGAGCTGAAATACAATGTTATTCCGTCTGCCTGCATGAAAACCCCTTCTTCATCATAAGGAGTATTTATAGCTGAGCCGAGGTTGACAGCATCTTCAAAATAGAACTTTCCATCAGCAGATTTTGGACCGACTTTGCAGTAATAAATATCGCTGCCTCCGTATCCTCCTTCACGGTCACTCACAAAGTAAAGCCCCTGCATGTCGGGTGAGAAAGTGGCTGAAGTCTCCTGGTATTTTGTGTTGATCTCTTTGGGCAGGCTTTTGGGGTTTTCCCATTCGCCTTCAACGATGCGGCAAACGTAAATATCGCCTCCGCTTTCATCCCCTTTGTAAATTAATACATTTGCCGCGTCGGGGGATAATCCCACAATGGCGTCATGGCTGTCCTGATTGAAAGGCTTGCCAGGATTTTCAGGCTGCGACCAGATGTCGCCATCTTTCCTGGAAATGTAAATGTCTTCGTAGTATTCCCCATACACGGGATCTATTTTACCACCGGTGGTATTATCCCTGCACGATGTGAACATAAGCACCGATTCATCGGCACTGATCACCGGGTTATACTCGGGAAATTTTGTGTTGATGTTATTGCCCAGATTATCAATGAATACACGAATAGGATCCTTTACCAATTCTTTTCCATCTTCACATTCCTTGATCCGTTTCTCCAGTATGGAACCTTGTTCCGTGAGCTGGAAGGGTGTAAGAGAGTGACGGTAAAGCGTATAGCTTTCAATGGCTTTATCGAACTCATAATTCAGATGATAAGCTCTTGCGAGGTAATAGCGTGTATCGGGCATGGCCTTTTCATTCAGCTTCAGTGATTTTTCCAGGAAGGGTATGGCTTTCGTCTTTTGAATGGTATGCAGATAACACAGTCCGGTGTAATAGTTAACAATATCATTATCGGGATTGAGCTGATTGGCTTTCAGGTAGATCTCCAAAGCTTCCGAATAGCGCGGAGGATCTTCTTCCAGGAGTTTCTGGGCATCTTTCAGCGATTTCACGATTTCCTTAAGCTCTTTCTGCTTCTCTTCGGGGAAGTTTTCTTTTTCAAAAGTAACATTGACCTGGCCTGCGGAGCTGAGGCCTATTAATAATGCTACCAGGAAGGCAATTATTTTATAAAGATGGATATTCATATCGTTATTTTTCACAGGTTTTTAAATATTCACCGGCAATTTCCACTCCGAGCGAAAGGGCTTTATCCCAATCGCGGCATGCCCCTTTGTCGTCTCTGAGCATTTCCCTGGCTATGCCCCGGTTAAGGTAGATTTCGCCGTCATCCTGGCTGACTTTTAATATTTCATCGTAATCGGCAATGGCTTTACGGTATTCCTTGAGTTTGAACCAGGCATTGCCACGGTTATTCAGTGCCGGCAGATATTTGGGGTTCAGGCTGAGGGCCTGGTTGTAGTCTTTCAGGGCTTCATCATATTTGCCAAGTTCGTATAATGCTGTCCCACGGTTATTGTAAGCATAATAGTATTCAGGATTTATTTTAACCGCGGCTGTGAAATCCGTAACGGCTTCTTCATATTCCTTCAGTTCTTTTCTGATTAACCCCATATTGTTAAAGGCAAAGGCAAGGGTCGGGTCAAACAGGGTCGCTTTGTAATAGTCTTCCAGAGCCTCTTTTGGTTTACCAAGCATCCAGTTTGCACTGCCCCTGTCCTGGTATGCATAGGCGTAATTGCTTTTCAGGCTGATGGCACGGGTATAGTCGTCTTTGGCATTCTGGTATTCATCCAGCTTGAACCGGGCTCCGCCGCGGTAATAGTAGGCTTCGGGGAAATTCGGATTCAGGCTTATGGCTTGTGTAAAATCTTCGATGGATCCGTTCAGATCACCCAGGTAAAGCCGGCTCAACCCCCTCCCGAAATACACTTTGCCTGTGGGTTGCTTATCGATAGCGCTGTTATAATCTTCCATCGCTCCGGCATAATCATTCAACTCATGTCTTATCTGAGCACGGTTATAAAGAGCCTGATAGAAATCCGGCTTTCGCTGTAAGGCATCATTAAGGCGGTGCATGGCAGAATCCAATAAACCTTCCCTGTAAAGTTCAATGCTTTCATTGTATTTTAACTCCGCCATCTGGTCGTCAGTGGCCAGGATTGTGCTGTCTGTTTCTGTGCTTATTTCCTGGCTGAAAAGGTCAGGGACCAGGAAAACCAGGCATAACAGGAGGATTGTTTTTTGCATATATAAAATTTTGTTACGCTAATGTACAATAAAACTGTCATTCATTATAGTGTGATTTTTCATTCTATACACGGGACGGTATTGGAAGTAAGTGAAGTTTAGTATTAAAGTATTGCTATTGGGTATATTAATACAGCAAACGGAATTTAATGCAACACCTCAGTCAAGTTATCTGAATAAAAATTTGAAATCAGCATATATTTTTTCTTACATTTGATCATGCAAACTAAATTCCTGGAATCATGAAAAAAATCTTCGCATTATTGTTAATGGCATTATTTATGGGTGCATCCGAATATGCCGGGGCACAAATAGAATACGGTGCTTTTAATGCAACCGCTTCCGGTTCGTCGGTTGCCACGCTTACCGATTACCAGTGCCTGGGTGTTAACCCGGCCAACCTTGGATGGAAACGAAATAAGCATAATTTTAACCTGGGTTTCTTTGAAGGTGGTTTTTCTATTTTTAGTGAACCACTGGAGAAAAAGAATGTTTATAAAGACCTTATCGGAAACAGCAAGAACTTTTCCAGCAAAGATGAAAGAACAGAAGCTATTGTTAATTTTACAGACACAAAACTACTCATCAAATTTTCGGAGACCCTCTTTGGCATTTCTTTTCAGAAAGATGGGATAGGAGGGTTTGCTTTTACCATACGAAATCACGTGTTCTGGAACAGTACGCTGAACCGGACTGCTTCAGAATTGTTATTCATGGGTTATCATGCCCCTTATTTCGACTCCCTTGCTGTGGATCAGCAGGGTGATACCATTGGCTATTCAACCAATCCGGAACTTGCTTCACAACTGTATCACCCTACCGATATTTCCCATATCCTTTATAACGAATACATCCTGGGTTATGGAAGAAATATTATCGACAAGGAAAAATTCAAGTTTTATGCCGGTATCGATATTAAGCTGTTGCAGGGTTATGGCATCCTGAATTATAATTCTGTTTCTCCAATAGCCGTGGAAGGCTACCAGGCCTTAAGTAACAAATACGGGGTGAAGTACGATGAGCCAACTCCTTCTGCGCTAACCGGAGATGGATTTCAGACCGCGGGGCTTGGCTTCGGAGTGGATATCGGGGTTGCCTTTGAGATCATCCAAAAGATCAAAATCGGTTTGGCTTTGAATGATATCGGTTCCATCAAGTGGGACGGGAACGTTTATGGCGGGGAAAATGTCAACATTTATGAGATCAAAACCCCCGGCATCAACAGTTATGATATTTTTAACGAGAGCGGCGGTATCATAGCCGATAACACCAATCTTGGCAAATGGAAAGGATTGGCAAGCAAAACGGTACAGCTTCCCATGCATCTCAGGTTCGGCGCCAGTTACCAGGCTTTGGAGAATTTTGCCGTAGGCGGTGAGTTCTTTTATGGTTTCAACGACGATCTGCCGGGTGCACTTACCGAGCCATTTTATGCCATCGGGACACGCTATCTTCCTCTCGACTGGGTTCAGCTTTCTCTGGGATTCAATTATGGCGGCGGTTTTGGATGGAATATCCCGATTGGCGTAACCTTTATACCGGTAAATAAAGACAATGTCTCCTGGGAAATCGGTTTTGCCAGCCGCGATGCAGCTACCTGGTTCCGCCAGAAAGACCCGCACGTCTCCCTCGTATTTGGTTTCCTGAGGTTTAGCTTTGGGACAAACGAAGTTGAAAAACGTTTCCTGGATGAGATGTAATCCGGCGCTATTTGTCGTCGTTGATCGTTAAAGTTTCTTCTATGGTGTCGCCATCAGAGAATTCATGATAATAGATGGTGGCATTGCTCCAGTTTTTTACGGCCGGCAAATCGGGTGCCGTTGAAGTGATAAATGCTTCATCGAGCGTGTTATCGAGTACCATGCTTACATAGGTTGAGGAAAACATCCCGAGGGTATCGGTATTTCCCTCAAAGTTGTTTACATAGGAGGCTTCATTGGCGCCACAAGCGTTTCTTTCCATCCGAAGGGTTACCAACTCCCCTGCAATGGGCACTCCGGTATTCGAATTAACCACAACCGTGGCTTTCAAAGTCAGGTTTTTTGCCGCGGCTTTGGTGTCTTCACAGGCGTCTTTTTTTTCTTCTTTACAGGAAACCAGGATCAGGCATCCTGCCAGCAGAATTACTATGGGTTTGATAAGGGTTTTCATTGTTGCTTTGTTTTGGGTTGGAATATAAAGATAGTTAAAGAGGATATAAAAGTAAATGATCTGTTGTCAAAAAATGAGGTTTATTTTCATAATGAGAATATTCTCATTATATTTGCAAAAAAATTACATGCCCCGTCGCAAACATCCCAGAAAAATCGTTGCCCCTCCGGGTTTCAAAGGCTACCGGCCTTATGGGATTGCTTTTGAGCCTGAGGAGGATGTGGAATTGCTGTACGAAGAGTACGAAGCGATCAAACTCTCGGATTATGATCTGATGCCGCATCATGAAGCCTGTGTCCTTATGGGTATTTCAAGGCCTACCTTTGCAAGGATTTATGAAAGTGCCCGCAGGAAGATAGCCCGCGCCATGGCGGAAGTATTACCGATACGTTGCGTTTACGGAAATGTGTATTTCGAAGGAAAATGGTTTGTTTGCGGCCGGTGCGACAGCTTATTTACCTTACCCGGAAAGGAGTTTGAAAGGAAATGCCCGGTCTGCGGGAATGGTGAAGTGGGGGTACTGGAAAATGGACCGGAAAAGGAAAACGCTGGGTGAAAAATGAGGGAAAATATGAAAAAATAATTAACATTCTTTAATGATGAAAACAGTTATTACTTCAAGGGAAAACCACACAGATTCGTTGATGGATCCCAGGTTTGGGCGTTGTGCCTTTTTTTGCCTGTATGATGAGGATACGCGGGAAACGTCTTTCCTGGAAAATGCCGGCAAGGAACAGAGCGGGGGAGCCGGAACCTTAGCCGCAGAGAAAATGATAGAATTGGGTGTGAAAAAGGTTCTTTCCGGGGATTTCGGTCCAAAAGCCAAGGATCTTCTTGATAAATTCGGAATTCAGATGGTTGTCATCAGGGATCATAACCAGAAGATCAGCGATCTGATAGCAAAACTTCAGGGATAACGTGCTGGGAGATGCCATTTAAAATTGCTATTGCCAGCGGAAAAGGGGGTACCGGTAAGACTACTGTCGCGGTCAATCTTTACTGGAACCTCGTTCAAACACGTGATAAGGCCACTTTGCTGGTCGACTGTGATGTGGAGGAACCCAATGATATCCTTTTCTTTCCGGGTGCCGGAATAAAATTCAGGGAGGATATCACACAGCCCGTTCCTGAGATTGACCCGGATCTCTGCACCTATTGCAGGAAATGTGTACGTTACTGTCAGTTCAATGCCATCACCGTGATACCTCCCGTAAAATTTGCACAGGTTGCTCCCGATCTGTGCCATTCCTGCGGTGCCTGCCTCTATGCATGTGAGGATAATGCCATTGTTGAAAAGCCGGTCGTTATTGGCACGCTTACCCATTATTCTGCCGGAGATGGCAAAGGTTTGACGGAGGGAAGACTTAAGGTCGGGCTTGCTTTGCAAACCCCGGTCATACGGCGGGTGAAAAATATCCATGATGATTCTGCCGCATACGTTATTTACGATTCACCTCCCGGAACAAGTTGCCCGGTCGTTGCCGTGATTTCCGATGCCGATTATGTGATCCTGGTAACCGAACCCACGCCCTTCGGTTTACATGACCTGAAAATCGCTGTTGACGTGGTCAGGCAGGTCGACAAGCCTTTCGGGGTGGTGATCAATAAAGCGGGACTTGGGAATGAAGAGGTTTATGACTTCCTGGAGGAAGAAAACATTCCTGTTTTAACACAGATCCCTTTCCGAAAGGATTACGCCCGGCAATACTCCGAAAGCCTTATCCTGTCGGAAGACAATAAGGAATACAGGGTTTATTACCAGGAAATTATGGATAAGATATTCGATTCAAGCCGCATATGATTTGTGAAATTACCATACTGAGTGGAAAAGGGGGGACCGGAAAGACTTCGGTGACAGCCGCCCTCGCGCAGATTGCCGGCAATGCTGTTTTCAGCGATTGCGATGTGGATGCTTCCGACCTGCATTTGTTGTTAACGCCGGAGATCAAGGAAGAGCACGAATTCGCGGGTGGCAGGAAAGCCTGGATAAATCCTGCCAAATGCATAAGCTGCGGGATATGCCAGGATGCCTGCCGCTTCGATGCCATACATAAAATCAATGGCCATGCCTTTTATGTGAATCCTTTCCAATGTGAGGGCTGCCGCTTATGCGAACGCATTTGCCCGGCTTCGGCTATTACATCCTCCGAACCTATGAACAACCGCTGGTTTGTCTCCGAAACGCGTTTCGGCACCATGGTGCATGCCCGCATGGCTCCCGGAGAGGAGAATTCCGGGAAACTTGTCACGGCTGTCCGGGAAAAAGCACGGGAACTGGCTGAGGATTCCGGCTATGATTATATTATCAACGACGGACCTCCCGGAATAGGATGCCCGGTGATAGCCTCGCTCACCGGAGTGAACAAGGTACTGATGGTGATTGAACCCACCAAATCAGGGCTACATGATATGGAACGCCTGTCGGAACTGACAAGGAAATTTGGTATCAGGACCTATGCATTGATCAATAAGGCCGATCTGCATCCCGGCCTCACCGCTTCTGTCTCCAACCGCCTGAAGGAGCTGGAAATATCATGCCTTGGAGAGATCCCTTTTGATGAGAATTTCGTTAAAGCCATGGTATCAGGACAAACCATCCTGGAATATGTACCGGATTCGGCTTCATCCCTGATAATCCGCGAAGCCTGGAATGCTTTGGTAATGGATGTAAACTAAACTCCTTAGAAAGAAAGCTTTATCCCAATTCTTCCCCACCATGAATAATATTCCTGCTTCAGGATGCGGTCTTTCGTGCCCAGATAGAATTTCAGCGGGGCATTGGTAAGATTGATCACATCCACGAATACCTTCATGTATTCCGTAACCGAATAATTGGCGGTAAAATCCAGATGCCAGGCTTGATCGTAGTATTCATCGAGGTCTTTATCGGCACCCAGTTTATACAGGAATGCATCATGATAGTTGGCCGAGATCTTGGCGTAAAACCTTTCACTCTCATAGAAAGCAGCAAGGTTTGCTGTATGTTTTGCCTGTCCGGGCAGGGTGATCCTTTCCTGCTCGGTGTCGGAGCTGAAAAGGCTAAGGTCATCTTCTCCGAAAATCACAACGGCATCGGAATAATTTGCAGGAAATCTCTTATTGATGTAGGCTTCTGAATGGGTATAGGTGTAATTCAGGTAAAGACCGAAATTTTTCCAGAATCCTTCCAGGAAATTGAATTTGAACTGGGAAAGCACTTCAGCACCGAGTACATAGGCTTTATTACCGTTAACAGCCTTGGTTATCTCCACCAGTCCGTAGTTCTGAGGATCGCCTTCGTGGGCAAAGCGTTTATAATAGAAGATAAAATCATGGATATTCTTGTAAAAAAATCCTCCCGACACAAGGCCTTGTCCCCGTAAATACTTTTCTCCAAGCAGGTCGACGTTCAGGGAAGTAGGAAATTTCAGGTCGGGATTACCATATTTCACCTCATCATAATCCTGTTCACGATAGGGCAGAACATCCTCAAAATTTGGTCTGGAATAGGTGTAGGTTACTGCTGCTCTGATGTTTGTATTTTCGTTCAGCATATATTTTGCCTGCACCTGTGGAAGGAAAAACTCGTGCGACCGCTTATCGGTCAGCGTATCCATATCTCTGTAATTGCCATTTTTAGTAATGATGCGCCTGCCTTCATAATCTATGTCGGTTCTCTCATAACGAACGCCTCCTAAAATCATTAACCGGCGGATGTCGTGCCTGAACATTGCATAGGCTGCATAAATATTTTCACCGGCTTTGTAATCCTCTCCATAAGTCTGCATTTTGGTTTCGGTACGGTCGATAATGAAATATTGCGTGTAAAACTCGAAGAAATTTCTCATTTCCTGGGCACCGGGCATGTAATCAATAAGGTAATCGTGGTTGAGGAGATTGTCGTCGCTGAATCCGTCCGTGATCGATGCCAGGGACAGATCAGGGCCTGTTCCGGGATATATCTGGCTGTTCGGGAAATAGGCCCCATAATCAATAGCGGTATTGTTGCGTTCTTTATCTTTCATCCTGACTTTTGCCCCGAATTGTATAAATCCCTGACTTTCGTCAGTAAAACGGTAAGGTACATTAAAATTTACCTTTCCGGTAATATTGTTGTCAGTGGTAAGGCTCTCCTTGAATAACAGGTTGTCGAGGTCGTATTTATCGTAAGCATAAACGTAAACGGCACTTGCAGAATCAGGATACTCAACCCGTGGCCAGTCGGGATCCGACTTATCTATTTTCATCACTATAGCCTGTCCGGGGTTTTCAAACTGTGTTTCCATGCGGTTTGGTTCATTTTCCGATGCCATGGCATAAGCTGCTTCGTAATCGATTGAAAATCCTTGAAAGATATGTTCTCCCCCCAGGTTGATGGTATTGATATTTTGAATTTTGGTTCTTTGCTTGAGATCATGTTTGATGCCACCATAGAGGTAATAGTCTTCGGTGATGGCATCGTCGAGATCATAGATCTTCCTGCGTCGTAACTCATCATCGGTGAAGTTGTTGATCATACCCCTGAGGTAGAAGGAGTTGTTTTCATTGAGTTGGTAATCGAGTGTGGCGCTCAGTCCAATCCTTTTACGCGTAATGTCATAGTGCCTTAACTGGAATTCACGATACTGAACGTAGTAATTATCCTGGCCCTGGCTGGTACTTCCCCAGAATGGCCCCTTGGCGTATTTGAACTCCATGTTGTCGGATCCCTGATTGTTCACATAATAGCTGGCATTCATCTGAAACCCGAATTTCTGGTAGCGCTGGCCATAGGAAAACTGAACCTGGTAATTGCCTGTTTGCCTAAGGTTATTATAGCCACCGGCCAGTGTTCCCTTGATCTCCGGTTTATCTCCGAAGGCTTTCTTTGTGATGATGTTCACGGTCCCCCCGATTCCGTCTCCATCCATATCCGGCGTAAGCACTTTGGTGATCTCAATGAATTCGATCTGGTCGGCAGAGATAATATCCATTCCTACATACCTGACGTTGCCTTCGGGGGATGGTATCTGTTCTCCGTTGATGTTGAAGTTGGTTAGTTCGGGTGGTGTTCCCCTGAGTTGTACATATCGTCCTTCTCCCTGGTCCCGTTGTAAAGTGATACCAGGAATGCGCTGAATGGCTTCAGCGGCGTTCATATCGGGAAACTTCTCGATTTGCTCCGATGAAACAACATTTTTAATGTTTTCTGCTTCTTTTTGCTCAATCATGGCCTTCACCTGACCTTCGGCCTGGCTGGTCACCCTCACTTCATTAAGATTCGTGGAGACAGGTTTCAGTTTTATATGAACATGATGCTTTTTATTCTTTTTGAAGCTATAAATGAGAGTGTCAGGCTGGTAGCCGATATAGGATATTACAAGAGTTACAGGATCTTCCTTTATTCCGGGAAGTTCAAATTCCCCGTTTAAACCGGTTGTTGTTCCTTTGTCGGTATTGGCGATTATAACAGATGCGCCCGGCAAAGCCTCTCCGCTCGAATGATCTGTTATCTTGCCGCTTATCTTGTTAACCTGGCCAGATACACTAAGTCCGGCAAGGATCGCGATGGACATAATCCATGCTTTTGCATACTTTGCTGCAAAACCTGACATCCTCATACAATGCTTTTTTTAGGGTTTGGGAAAGATTAAAAAAGGATGCAGGCTGCAGGGTACAGGTTGCAGGGTGCAGCCTGCACCCTTTTAAGATCGTTCCTGAAAACTCGGTTGTTTTAATTGATAACCAAACTGCCTGTGTAGAGGATATTTTCCTGGGTTGCTTTTACAACATAGATACCCTTGGGCAATCCTTGTGTGTTAATCTTTACCAGCTGTGAACCTTCGGCATGAAGGGCTTTTACTTCCTGTCCGGCCTGGTTGTAAATAGTAATATCAACCGGATTATCTGATTCGAGTGAGATATTCAATTCTCCGTTAACCGGTGGATTGGGATAGATATTCAGCATTTTGTGGCTAATGATTTCATTGACACCGGCAACGGAATAGGTAACAACCAGCGTGGGTATCCTTTCCGGGTGATGCTGTCCGTCGCCACCGTCTTCCGGGTCAGCGATGTTTTCGAAAGCTTCCATTTCCCTTGCGTTCTCCATGTCGCTGGGGCCCTGGTCTTCTCCAAGGAACATCAGTGCAAGCGCATTTCCGGAAGTCCATCCTGCGCGGTTCACGATTTCCTGGATAACAGGAGAGATGTCAACCGTGTTGTAAAATCCCCAAAGAACCCACTCTTCAGCAACTTCCCACATGACCGATGCTGTTGTCTGAGGTCTGTCGGTGATGAGCTGCTCAAGTGCATAGGTTTCTGCATTGTCGGCTGCTTCACCAACTATGGTGATCCTTGCCACATCTTCGGCAGTCTTTCCTTCGTGTGAACAAACCCTTATATAAGCGGATTCGATGACGGCATCTTTCGGGATGGTCACATTCTGAAACCTGAATCCGGCATAAAGGATATTCTGATCTACCGGGTCCCCTTCCCATCCTGCATCAATATCATCGTCCTCCAGGGAGTCCATTTCATTGTTTTCCTGCTCGGCGTCGTCGGATGAAGTGTTAACTGTGATAATCGTTCCGTTGCTAAGTTCAACCTGAATGGGATCTCCATTCTGAACGATTGGAATTTCCAGCGTTGTCTTCTGCCCGTTGGTTACGAGCCAGAATAATAACAAAGCTGCAAAAATAAAGGATTGTAGAATTCTTTTCATAGCGGTCAATTTAAGTTAAACTTTCGTGTTAATTAAAACCCGAAAGTATTAATAGTCAACCGCAACGATGGGAACTCAGCTTTAAGTTTATGTTAAGTTTATGTTAAGTTAATTTTTCTTCCAGGCTTCCAGATACTCTTCGACTATCGTTTTAATGGATTTGGCAATAATAACATAGTCTTCATTTTTCAGATTCGCCAGAGATACACGGATGGACCATTCGGGTGCGTCGAAGCCGCCTCCGTTGAGCAATACGACCGAGCATAACTCAGCCAGACGGAACAGTATGTCAACCGGTTCAAAGTTCTTTTTCAGGTATTTTGCGAAATCTTTACCATAATTCTTTTTTGCCCACAGCATGATATCCAGCTCCGCGTAATATCCGGCGCGGTCGGGATTGGGCTTGATGGTGAATCCCAGACCTTCCATCAATAACTTTAACCTGGATCCGACGATTTCCCGGGTCAGTGCTTTATATGCATTCTCACGGTCGAATAAGGCAAAAGCTGCGAAAAGCATCATCTGAGTCTGCTGGGGAAGCGAGAGCCCTGCAGTATGGTTAAGTGCTACCATGCGGCTATCGGCCACCATGCGGTCGATGAACTTTAATTTTTCAGGATGAAGATGTATCGATTCGTACCTCTTGTGAAGGGCTTTTTTCTTGCTTTTCGAAAGGTCTTTGATCATTTTGTCAAAAACATTCTTCTCGTGCAGCGCTACAACACCGAGCCGCCATCCTGTACAACCGAAATATTTCGAGAAGCTATATACACCAAGAGTATTGTGGGGTATTTCAGCCATAAGGGAACGAAAACCCTCTACAAAGGTCCCGTAAACATCATCGGTGATGAACATCAGGTTGGGATTGTCTTTTTTCACGATCTGAACGATCTTTTTCCTTTCATGCGGATTAAGCGCCACCGACGGGGGATTGCTTGGATTGACGAGGTAGGCTACCTTGATATCCGGGTCTTTAAGCTTTTCCAGCTCCTTGTCGGGGTATTCCCAGTTGTGGTACCCATCTTCCGATTTTCCTGTGGCTTTGATCAATACAACCTTAAAATGGAACCGGTCGAGCTCGGGTATCTCGATATACGGTGTGAAAGTTGGCACGAACAGGGCAACTTTGTCACCTCTTTTCACCAGGAAATTCTGCATAAGGGAATCGAAAATGTAGCACATGGCGGCGGTTCCGCCTTCCACTGCAAAGAGATCATATTTTCCACTGGGAGGCTTGTTGTTGCACATTTCTTTCATCAGGTAGTCGTGCACGATAGCTTCGGCATGGATGAGCATACGGTCAGGTACCGGGTACTGGTCGCCGGTTACCCCTTCGGCCAGCTCATGAACAAAGGCGTCCGGGTCAAACTGGTGCTTTTCAACCCCATAACGGTATAATTCTTTTAACAATTCAATGCCAGGGCTTTCAGGGTGCTTATCCAGGAATTCCCGGAAGCGCTCTGCGATACCGTTATTCTCGGGTATGCCTGCGAGACCTTGTTTGTAATCCATAGTTTTACGACATTCTTCCATGGCGAAATTACCCAGTGTGAATAAGGCTTCACGTGGTGTGGTTGCCACCCAGTTGGGATTCCCGCGTCCTGCATTAAGCATGGCATGGGCACTTTTATCCCCGGGCCGGCCGAGGGGGTGACTGTTGGCCAGTGCAATCAGATTGTTTTTAAGCTCGAAAGGACTCATGGTCTCAAGCTTTTTTTCTTCTTTTCTCGAAGTTTCGATTTTTTCTATTTTTTCTTTCATGACAATAAAGATTATGATCCGATAAGAAATACTATGATGATACCGCAGATGATCAGAAGGGTGTTCCCCACGGCGTAGGTCACGGTGTATCCCAGGGCAGGAAGTTTGCTGTCCAGAGCATCCTGAACGGCAGGCAGCCCGGCAGTGGTGGTACGCGCCCCGCAGCAGCAGCCCAGTCCGACCGCTACATCAAACTTAAACACATATCTTGCCATGATCATCCCTATGATCAGTGGTATTATTGTGGCTATGGCTCCGATCACAAACAACATGGGACCGACCTGCTCAAACCCATCCACGAAACCGGGTCCTGCGGAAATACCCACAACTGCTATAAAGGCATTTAAACCCAGGTTGTTCATGATCCAAAGGGCCGGTTCCGGTATCTGGGCAAAAGTCGGATGCTTGGAACGTAAATAGCCGAAAACCAATCCTGCAATCAATACACCACCACTGGTGCTTAAACTTACCGTAACTTTACCCAGATGGATGGCAAGTACTCCCAGCAATCCGCCCAGCAGAATACCGATGCCAACCGAGATCATATCTGTTTTTTCCGTAGGCACATCCGGGAATCCAAGCTTTTTGGCAGCCTGGTCTATATCCGATTTCGGCCCCACCAGATACAACATATCCCCTTTATGAAGCTGAGTGCCGGGCAATAAAGGGATTTCCATGCCACCACGGGTGATCTTTTCAAGGGATACCCTTAAATTGAAATCCATCTGGCTTAACTGCCTTATGGTCATTCCACATAGTTGTTTATTAACCAGGAGGACTTTCAGGTGGTCGATCTTGAAATCCAGTAATTCTTTGTCGTAAATCTCCCGGCCGAGTTCCTTCATTTCGGAAATAACCTCATTGCCACGTCCCTGGATCACTACATCATCGTGAACTTCAAAAACATATGCCGGTGTAACCTCCGGGACCTGCTTCCCGCCTTTTTTTCTTATTTTATCGATATAAATATGATAACCTTTTTCCAGGAAGTACTTTTGCAGCTCATCCACGCTTTTTCCCACAGCCACGGAACCTGCATCCAGGTTATAGGCTCTTACAACGATGGTGCTGAATGCAGAGATCATGTTGGGCTGGTCCTGCGAACTCACTCCCATGCTGGCTTCCAGGTCGATGCATTGCTGACGGGCCTTCTTCAGCCCTCCCCAGAACATCGGGCCAATCTGCGCCAGAAAGAATGCCGAGCCTATTGTACCAAAAAGATACGTCACGGCATAACAAACCGGTATAGCATTGATCATTGTCTGTTTGGCAGCAGCATCAAGGCTAAGGGATTGAATCGTATCACCGCCAACACCGATTACCGCGGAAATGGTCTGGGCTCCGGCAAACAAGCCTGCCGTCTGACCCGCGTTATATCCCATGGCCCTTGCAAGTAACCATGTAGCGATAAGTCCGCTAACCGCCATCAAAAACGTGAAAATCAACTGAGGGATACCCGACTTTCTCAGACTGTTGAAAAACTGCGGCCCAACGCTGTATCCAACAGAAAACAAGAAAATCAGGAAGAAGATCTGCTTGACATTCGGTGATATGCCGATCTTCATCTGACCGACAATAACTCCTACCAGCAAAACACTGGTGACCGTCCCCAGGGAAAAACTCTTGTATCGGAATCTTCCGATGAAGAAACCCAAAGCAATGGTCATGAAAATGGCCAACTCCGGATATTGACGGAATGTGCTTAAAAACCAGTCCATATATTACATTTATTTGATTTGGAAAACAATGGATTATGGATTCAAATATATTGATTTTATTTATACTATGAAAGGTTAATTAAAGATACAAAGTATGTTAATTAGCTTTTGTGAATGCTGGGAAACAATAACAAAAAGTTGCAGGCTACAGGCTACAGGTTACAGGCTGCAGGTGACAACTCATCCCTCAATTCCCACACTCAAACTACCTGCAGCCTGCAGCCTGCAACCTGCCTCCTGCAGCCTGCCTCCTGCAACCTGTAACTTCACATTTATTGTTCCCGATTCTCATTCTTCTTTTAATTTGAAATCCCCCAAAGCCTTGTTGAAGTAATAGGTAAACCCTATGACAAAAGCAATGCCGTGGTCGCGAACCCGTGTATTGTTTTCTACATCTCCCACCAGTCCCAGGTTTTCCTCAGGTTCTGCAAAATCGACCAGTTGCCGCATGTTGTTTGTGAACCCCAGGGTGTATTCAAGCCCGGCTGTAATCTGACTCTGTTTTTGTTTTAATGCCAATCCGGCCGTCAGGTGATAAATATCGTAAGGTCTTCCATACATAATGATCCCTTCCTGGTAATTCTCGTATTGATCATTGAAATAGTTAAAATCGGTCCTGAAGCCCATCAGAAAATCAAGGCTGCCGGAAAGATACTGCTGCCAGCCTATCCCCAGATTTAAAACATCGTTGGCCCATCCTTTTACTTCCAGGAATTTGATCTCTCCGGTGGCTTCATTATAGAGCGATTGAGGGTAAACGACATAACGGGTTTCAGGGTCAATGATGTCATAAGGTTTAATCCTGAAATAATACTCGGCTGCCAGTTCTATGCTCGTCTTTTCTCCTGAGTATTCTAGTCCAAAACCTATGGAAGCAGGATTTTTGTAATGCATGGGTAGATATTCCTGGCGGTCTACAGCCATGAAATCAAACCTAAAGTCATTTCCTGGCAAGACCCTCAGATTGTTGGCTATAACCTCTCCCTGGACATCGGCGTCACCGTACAGATTGATGGTAGGCGTGGTAAACGTCAGCCCCAGTTTCCAGTTGCCAAAACGCATTGACATTCCAAGTTTCCAAAAAAGTTTCCAGTTCACATAAATGATTTCCTGAGACTCGGAAATACTTGAAATGTAATACACAGAATCTTCAACAGGTATGGCGGATGCAGCTACTTCCGACCGGAATGACTGATAGCGGTAAGAGACAAAGGTCGTGATACCCAGAGATAGTTTTTCGGAAAAGCGGCGGCTTATTCCGATGCCACCCCACTGTTCCAGGAATTCGTTGGAATAGTCAAACGATCCGATATAACTCTCATTTCCCGGAATATCCTCCATTGCATCCAGTTCCCCGATTATCCGTTCATGGAATAGCAAACGGCTGTTGTATCTGGTAAGGAGGATGAAACCAAGCTTGTAATCCGGATCCTTTATAAAATTCAGCATTCCGGAAAGCAGCTGAGGGTAATACGTGTAGCGGTTATAGTGAATGTCGTAATCCTGGCCAAGGACATTACTGAATCTGGTAAACTGAGCTTTATAAATGTTGGCATCAACGGAGATGGAGCTTCCTTCCAGGAATCCCAGGCCTCCGGGATTGTAAAAGATGGCGGTGTTATCGTTAACGCCCGCGATAACCGCTCCGCCCATCAACGATGAGCGGGCCCCGAATTGCTCCGCCCAGTAATGATAATCCTGGCTCTGTAAAAGGATTGGAATAATAAAAAATATCAGTGGAATGGTGATTCTGTTCATGGGGGTTGGGTTTGATTGATTTTCTGTATCTCTTAGTAAAAATACCTCAAATTTCCAGGAAATGATATTTTTGAGCCGTAAATGATTTCCTGGATTTAAGGATATTTACAGACTTAAGGATTTAAGTTACTGCAAAGGGTTATGAATAAATACCAAAAGGAATACATACACAGGATAAACCGTGTTATCGATTACATCGAAAAGAACCTTGATCAGGATCTTGGTCTTGAGAAACTATCGGAAGTTGCTCATTTTTCTCCTTTTCATTTTCACCGGATCTTTTCCGCTTTCATGGGGGAGACCCTGAATGGTTTTATCCGCAGGATCAGGGTGGAAAAGGCTGCCAGCATGCTTTTGAATGAGTACAGGCTTACGGCCGGCTGATGCGCTGGGCAGGGCCCAGGGGACTGCTTGATAACCCGGATTTTAAAACGGTGACTGTGTACCATGACGATCCTACGGTTACGGAAATCGATAAGGTCAGGCAAAGTGCCTGCATTACCGTCGACAGGGAGGTGAAGACCGAAGGGGAATTCGGTAACCTGAAGGTGCCGGGCGGGAAATATGTCGTAGGCAGTTTTGAGATCCTTCCAACGGAATTCGAGCAAGCCTGGAACAGTGTGTGCCTGTGGCTCTCCCAGAGCGGTTACCAGCCTTCCGATGACAATCCTTATGAACTATACCACAACAACCACGACGAACACCCGCAAGGGAAATTTATTGTGGATATCTGTATCCCAGTGAAACCGATGTAATTAAATTCCCTGTTCAAAAAAGGCCATGGCCGGGTAGATTAGGATTATCTCACCGGCTGTGGCTTGTTCTTTTCCATCAATCATTCATACCGCAGGTTCTCAACCGGGTTGCGGTTGTTTTCCTTCCGAACCAAAACTAGGGTTAATGCTGTCACTATCGTGAACAGAATAAGTCCTGCCAGCATAAAGGCCACCAGGGGAAGCGCAATCCGGTAAGAATATGCATTTAGCCAATCCTGGACTATCCATGCTGCGAATGCCAGGGAAATCGCAAAAGCGATCGCAAAAATCCAGCCTGCTTCTTTCACAAACATCCTTTCAATGGCTGAAGTGCCTGCCCCAAAAACCCTGCGGATGGATATCTGCTTTCGTTGCCTTACCACCGAATAATATACCATGCCTCCCAAGCCAAACATGGAGATGATCATTGACAGGATCATGATGATCAAACCCAGCCTCAGCATGCTGATCTCACTGCTGTATTGGCTTTTTACCAGATCTTCCAGGAAATAATAATCAAATCCATACTGTGCTCCCCTGAAAGGTGCCGTGGCTGCCTCAATGTACTGAATGGTCTCGGTTATTCGCTGTGGATTGATCCTGACATAAAACTCCAGGAAGCTCTCGGGGTGGTAGATCATCACCATCGGGTCTACCTGATATTGCAAGGGCATAAAATGAAAATCTTCTGTGATGCCTATGACTGTTGCGGTTGAATTAAATGATCCCAGCAGGAACCTTTCACCCACACGGATATTTCCCAGCATCTTCCTGGCGGTTTGATTGATCACAACAGGGGAAGAAAGACGGTACTCCCCGTCAAAATAGCCTTTCATGTTCATGCTTTCAGGGAAAAATGCACCCTCCTTCAGGGTAATGCCAAATGTTGAAAGATAATCAGGATCGGCCGAAAACAATGCAAAAGCCAGGTCTTTACCTCCTGCTGTACGCTGTACCTTGAACTTGTCAAAGTTGTAGTTTACCGGCGGCTTACCTGATGCCGTTACACGTAAAATATCCGGGTTCTTCAGCAGTTCGTTTTTGATCTCTTCATATTTGTATATAAATCCCTGCGTCTTCACTCCGATGATATTTTCCAGGTCGAGACCTTTGTCTTTGTCCTGCATATACTTAATCTGAAGGTAAATGCTGATAAAGAACATGATAAAGACAAAGGAAATGATCATCTGTAAGGGTGTGATGTATTTGCTTACGTTTTGTCGCATATGCGCCACCCTCACGCCGGAAAGCAGGTCAATTGTGCGGAATGAAGAAAGGTACAGGGACAGGTACGCGCTTGCAATTCCTCCGGTAAGCATCATGGCGCCAAGGAAATATGCCATCAACCTGTAATCGAAATTCAATGATAGCTCTTTGTTGGTCAGGACATTGAAATAAGGAAGAACCGTCATAACAATCAGGATGGCCAAAAGAAAAGCCACCAAGGTATAAATCATATTTTCAGCCAGAAAGTGCAGGATCAGCCTGGTTTTTTCGGAGCCGAACAACTTTTTGATGGCTATTTCCTTTCTTCTTTTTTCCGATCGGGCTGTTGCGATAATAATGAAGTTGAGTCCCGACAGGATCATCACCAGCACCATCCCAACCATAATGATCCTGACATAGCGTATACCGGTGTTCGAAAACGAATGGCGATCGGAAAAATCGGTATGCAGGTGAATGCTTTCCAGGGGTTGGAAATATAGCAGTGTTGGTTCATCCACCCTGCCTTCGAGGTAATTTATAAACTTTCTGAGCTGGGTTTGAGTAATTGTAGCATTTTTTTCAAGCTCAATGTAGGTTACTGTTTCCGCTCTGTCCCAGCGGTCGAATAAACGTGCCAGATACGGATTGCTGTTGTGTGGGGCAAGTGCCTCAAACTGCAGATGAGAGTTATGGGGTACTTCGACGATAGCGGAAATCACATAACGCGTATCGCCGTAAAAGCTCATAATTATCTCCTTCCCCAGGCAATCAGTGCTTCCGAAAAGTTTAAGGGCACATTTGCTTGTTATTACAAGGGAATTGTGATTTGGGAAGTATAATTCCCCGGTCTTTCCAATTTCAGGAAAGCTGAACATCCTGAAGAAATCTTCGTTGGTATATTCAACTTTAACTTTAATCCGTTTATCTCCTGCCAGGAAATCCCTTTCAATGCTTTCTCTCAATACAGGAGCTGCATTTCTTATCTGAGGGTTTTCATTCTTCAAAGCCTGTCCAAGCGGAGCCGGGGTAAGCGTGCTCTTAACGGCTCCATCTCCGTTTACCTTTATGCTTAGTATCCTGTATATTCTATTCGAGTTTTCATGGAATTTATCAAAGCTGTATTCTTCTGTCAGCCACAGATACATGATCAGGCTGAGGCTGATGCCTATTGCCAGGCCGGCGGTATTCAGGATGGCAACCGTTTTATCGTGTATGAAATTGGTGGCAAATAGCCGGAAAAAGATTTTTAACATAAAAGGTTATTCTTAGCTACCACCAATATGGTCATAAATAGCCTTTTTTTTAGGTTAAGTTATATGAATGGAGTGTTTGGGTTTGCAGGAATAAGCTCTGCCGCATTATTTGCTTTCCGGTACCAGCTTCTCCACGGTGAATTCTTCGTCGGATAGATTCTGGTCGAAGATAACTTCTGTCATCAAAATTCGGGTGGCATGATCTTTTTTGAGATCTGTCATTGTCACTTCTTCGGCATTCCAGTATTTTCCTGTTTTGCGATACCTGTAATCGGCTTCTTTTTCCAGGATGCCCTTTTTATTGTAGTAATCGATATGGATGGGGTAATAGTTTGTTTTATCAACTTCCAGGATAAGCTTCGAATAATTCGACTTTTCCGCATCAGGTTTTAGTTCCAGGATGTATGAGTTTTCCCGTGTTTCCAGGAGTTCTGCTTTGTATTCCTGTGCATAGGAACCCACCGACATGTCTTCATAAGAAAAATCAGTTCCTGTAAATGCCTGACTTTTAGCCAGCAGGGATATCTTTTTGGGCTTACCGAAAGCAGGCATGTAAAGCCACATTACTCCATCGGGTAACGATAGTGTGGCAATTCCTGCCTGTGACTCAGGATATGTATAGCGGTATAGCTTTTTGTCGGTTCCTTTTTGCATCATAAACGCTTCCCTCACCTTTTCTTCCTGCCCTTTCTTCATAAGGATGATCTTGACTTGTCCCTGTTTGTCTTTGGGGGCGAATATTACCTGATCGAGCTTTTCAAGGATGGTTCTGGCATCCTGGGAAAAGACGGTCCTCGTTCCTGAAAAAATTATTATGGCAAATACCAACAGGGAAATTCGAATTGAACTCATAATAAAACAGGTTTGTATGATAAAAATATCTTCGATACAAAAATACAAAGCTTAGGAATGGGAAAGGTTAACTTTTTGTTAAAAGGTTTTTTCTTTTTGCCAGGATGAGGATCACCGGCAGTAGTGTGAGGGAACCCAGGCCTGAAAATATCATACTGATCGCGATCAGCAAGCCGAAATATTCAAGAGGTACCATTTCGGAAAACAGCAAGACCAGGAAGCCTGCTGAAACCGAAAGGACATTGATGATGATGGCTTTACCGCTGATCATGATCGTGTCACGCAGCGACCTGTATATATCCTGTCCCTTTTTGTAAGTATGATCGAAATGGGAAATGATATGAATGGAGTAATCTATCCCTATCCCCAGGGCAACGCTGGCAACCAATACAGTCCCTATATTCAGAGAGATACCCAGGTAACCCATAAATCCGAATAAGATGATGATGGACGCTACAATAGGGATGATGGCGAATAATCCTTTAATGAAGGACCGCAATATCAGTCCCACTATGATCACCACAAAAACTATTGCTATGGAAAGACTTGCAAACTGGCTGTTGATAAGGCTTTTATCCATGGTTACATCGACGAAAGGCATGCCTGTGATTTCAATGGAACATGTTTCCGTTGAGTTTTCCAGGATGAACTCCTGCATGTATTTGGCGAATTCCTTCTTCGATTGGTTATCGGGGGAGGTGAATTTAGAGAGGATAATCCCTTCGCTGAGGTCGCTGCTTACAAACCTTTCCAGATATTCCTGTCCGTCGAGCAGAAACCATAGCTGTTCAATCTTATCCCGGTCGGATGGAATATCCCTGCCTTCGCCCAGGGCTTCGTTCATGTCGGCGATGATGTCGACTACCGACTGCGTCGTAAGGATATCGGGGCTTTTTTTCATGTATTCCTGCGTGCGCATCATGGTTTGCAGTACCTCAGGATTTTGCATGTCGCCGCGGAACAACACGAAAACAGGCTTGGAACCTCCGAACTTGCTCACCATAATGTCTTCGGCAACACGCGTGGGATTTCCTTTACGGAAATAATCGCGTATGTTGACGCTGCGCTCTATCATGAAGATACCTCCGGAGCTTAGGATGATCAGCAAGATCCATGCTGTGAGTGTGTATTTCGGGTGCATGTAAAGAAGTCGCTTGATGGGAGAGAGGATATACTCCGTCATGAAGGACTTCCGGTTCCTGCGCCGTTGCCTTTCAATAGCCTTAGCCCTGGGTGGCATGGCGGAGACAATAGCCGGGACAAGAGTGAGAGAGAGCATAGCCGAAAGGAAAGTACCCAGGGCCGTGAAAATCCCAAAATCGCGGATCATGGTGAGGTATGACCCGAAAATGAAGGAAATGAACCCGATCATGGTTGTAAGAGCTGCAAGCAATACCGGTATGAAAATGTATACGAGTGCATGCGTGATCACTTTTTCGGTACTTGTCCCACGCTCTATATTTATCCTGTTAACCACATGGATGGTATATGCACTCCCGACAGCCAACAAAATGATCGGGATATTGTTGGATATCATCGACATTTCATAACCGCTGATCGCCATGATGCCGATGGTCCATATTATCGCGATCGCAGAGGTCAGCAACGGGAGGATTACACCGCGGGCGGTGCGGAAGCTTATCAAAAGCACCAGCGCAATCACGATGAATGAGATAGGGATAAGGGTGATCAGATCCGCTGAGATAAGATCGGAAATGGAGGTCACCATCATGGGGGATCCGGCATAATAAACCTTTTCCGGGATGTCGAGAGCTTCCGTTTTTTGGATCACGGCCTCAGCAACTTCACGTACATCCGCATCTTCGGCAACCGTGAACATCACAACAGTGGCTGTTCCGTCGGCAGAGATAAGATTCCCTCTGTATAAATCTTTCGACATCACCCTGGCCCTCAGATGGTCAAGCTCTTCCTGGGTATCCGGCAGGTCGTACTCATCGATAAGCTTGCCAATCTCCATACCGTATTCACCGGTTTGTATATCCATCATGTTGGAAAGACTTGTAACGGAATAAACCCCGCTTATCCCTGCAATAGTATCGGTAAGCTGCGCGATCCTTTCCAGGATTTCCGGACGGAAAATGTCCTCCGCCTCAAGGATCACCATTCCTATGCTGTTTCCACCGTATTTGTTGCCGATCTCTTTGAGCAGCCTGGCGTCTTTGTCTTCGTCGGGAAGGTTGCTGATAACATCGGAGTTGATTTGTATATTCGGTATCTGGTATCCTGCAAATGCAGTGATTAATACTACCAGGATTATGATCAACCAACGAAAGGTGTATATATTACGGGCTATCTTGTTCATTACAGCAGGATTTTTTCCATGAAAATGCAAAATTAGCAATAATCAGGGCAGATACATGACTTGCCAGGATAATAGTTTTCTGACAGGCGCAAGTTTTCCGTCTCAGAATTGTCTAAACCATGAAAAGCATTTAAAATTCATTATTAAAATCTTAACTATGAAAACATTAGCAAAACTTATGCTGACCGCGGCATTGTCGCTCTTTATCCTGGGATCTCTGAGTGCACAGGATGCAAACGTAAAAGACAACGTTAAGACAACCACAGGCACTTCGGTCACACCCGGAAAATTTGTGGATAACAACAATGACGGAATTTGTGACAATGCCGTAGCACGTGGTAATTCAGGACAAGGCCGGAATTTTGTGGATAAAGACGGAGACGGCGTTTGTGATAACTGGAAAACAACTAATTGTAAAGGGAAAAAGGGTTGTTGCGGATACGGCAGAAACCATGGGGGGAAAGGACAAGGACTAAGGCTCAGGGACGGATCATGCCTGCGTAATGCCGCAGATAAAAATGCAAATCAGCCGAAAACTAAGTAATTTTATATCCAGTCTGGTTAAAATGCAGGAAAGATGGTGAACGTCTTTCCTGCATAATTTATCAATACTGACTAATAAAACGGTTCATGACCGACAGGGAGCTGAAAGAAGGAATCATCAGTAAAGACGGGGATGCCATACGGTATCTGGTTGATAAATACCAGGAAAAGGTTGTCAGGACTGCCTACAGGTATACTGGCAATATGGAGGATGCCGAAGATCTTTCGCAGGAGATATTCCTGGAAATACTACGTTCGGCAGAGAGGTTCCGGGATGAATCGTCCATATCCACCTGGATATACAGGATAACCGTGAATTACTCACTCAATGCCGTGAAGAGAAAAAATGGCTTTCTTAAATTTTTTAGCGGAAGCCGTCTCCAGGAAACAGATGAACCCAATGATATCCGCGATTTCCTGGGAGAAGAAGAGAATGTAAAACTCATTTACAGCAGCATTTCGGCCTTACCCGCACGACAGAAGACAGCTTTCATCCTGCATCGGTTTGAGGATTTGTCATATAAGGAAATATCCGAAGTCATGAAAGTGAGCCTTTCTTCCGTTGAATCGCTGATACACCGTGCCAGGATGAATCTATACGGAAAGCTTGCAGGTCATTTTTCTGAATATATAAAGTAAATACGCATATGGATTGTAAGACATTTTACGGGAAACTGCCGGATTATTTCAGGAAAGAACCGGATCCGGAGTTTAAAAGGGAAATGGATAAGCATATGGAAGGATGCGTTGATTGCCAAAGACTGGCCGAGAGGATACAATCCCTTGAGACCTTGATTGACCGTGAGAAAGAGGTAAAGGTCAATCCCTTCATGACATCCCGCATCCTGAATTATCTTGAAAACAGGATGGCGGTTCCGGAAACACCCCGGATATATTTCTGGAAGCCTGCCCTGGTCACACTTGGCCTGTTGGCGGCGATGGCAGTAGGAATAACCCTTGGAAGCGGCGGCGCGAAGATGACGATGACAGAGGAGGATAGCCTGGATAAGATCCGCTCCGGCCTGTTTGTAAATGATTTCATGGATGAAAATATAAGTATTAACCAAAATCCCGAGCCATGAGACTATCAGGAATGAATTCATTGAACAGAACCCTTTTCTGGGTCTTCCTGTTCCTGGTTGTGATCAATCTTTCCGTGCTGATCTCCTTTTTTGTGCTGGTAAACCGGCAGGAGAAAGCCTTGAGCACTGAGACCCGGGATATCACCGCCGGGATCATCCGCAATGAACTGGATCTCACAGAAACACAAATACCCCGTTTGTGCAGCATACAGGATTCTTTCCGAAATCATGCACAGCCATTGGCATTGGCCATCCGCGAAAAACGAAACGAAATACTGGATCACCTTTACTCCGATGAACCAGACACCCTGGTGTTAAACACCCTGGTCACAGAACTGACCCAGATGCAGATTCAACTCCAGAAAGCCAATATTGATCACTACCTCCAGGTAAAAAGCCTTTGTAACCCTCACCAGAAAGACAAGCTGCACAAAATGTATTGCAGGATCTATGGCTGCCGTGAAAAGGAACATGGCAGGCAGGAACGGCACAGACAGGGATGGAGGGAGTGAGATCGCAGAGATCAGATCGCAGATCGCAGATCGGAGAAAGAAATCGCAGATCGCAGATCGCAGAATAAACGCTCATCACATAATTTCACACTGATAACGAGATATTTATTATTAGTAAAAAATGAATAACTATTTTTATTCCTGAATGGATTTTGTATGTATTTTCCTTAACTTGTAACCCAATACCATTTAATAACCTAAAAAGCCATTCATGAAGACAAAACTTACCTTGTTGATTATCCTGGTCCTTGCCATTGCAGCCGGTGGCTGTAAGAAAAAGAAGTCGGAAGACAACGACCCCAGGCCTTATGCCCTCTTTGCCATCGAAGGGAAAAAGGTGCAATACAACGATTATTCGAAGTTCAAACGCTTCTGCGTTATGTCGCATTTTTGCGGCGATTTCATGCTTAACAAGGATGATGCCGTTAATAACTATATTGGCATCGGCCTGCCCGATCATGTGAAAGCCGATACGGTTTACAAAACCGGCGATCATCATTTTTACCTGATGTATATTAGTCCGGATGGAAATTACTACAGGTCAGGCTCAGGCGGCCATGCCACAGTGAGCATCGATCTTTGGGAAGGCAACGGTGGCTGGGTCAAGGGAAGGTTCTCCGGGTCGCTGCATAATGAAAACGATCCGCTGAACGATTCAATCGTACTCCAGGATGGGTATTTTCAGGGCTTGATCTATTACGTCACAAAATAGACGACTCCTCCCTGTCATGATCCCAGAATATCCAGGATGGTTCCTGCCGTGATCTTCATCAACTCCGGATCCCGTATGATGGAATGGTGATCCCCGGGGATATTGTGCACTTTTATATTCAGGTTACCAAACTGTTCCCAGCCCAGAAGAGGATCGGGATGCAGGCTCTTTTCCGAACGGATCAGATGGATGTTCATCGGGTAATCCGGAGGCGTGTATTTTTTGTATGCAGCATTGAATCGCTCCAGGATGTAAAAATTCCTGTACTTCTCCGGCACTTTTTTACCCAGGATAATGCTTATTCTTCTTATCCAACGGAATTTCATGCGCCGTAACTTACGGGTGAATGTCACTTTATGCTTTTGCGCATTCCACAAAAGCGGTGTCAGCGTGTCAATCAGGATGACGGATTTTACATTTTTACCCTTTTCTGCCAGCTTCCTGGATGTTTCAATCGCTACCAGCCCGCCAAAAGAATATCCTGCAACAACAAATTCTTCCGCCTTAACCTCTTCTGTCAGTTCATCCGCGTAGGCAGATGCGATGGCCTCCACTGTCTTTAGCCGTATCCTTTCCCCGTCCGACCCCTGGGGGATAAATGCCCAGTACGGCCTCTCCCGGCCCAGAAGCTTGGGCAGGTAGTTATTGGCGCTTTCTCCATAGATCATGACCAGCGGTGCCAACCTCCCCTGTGGCTGTATACGGGCAAGATGAAGATTGGATTTTCTTTCCTCATCAAGGCTTGCTTTGTCTTTTTCAGGAACCAACAACCTGCTGAACGACCGGATATCAGGGTGCGCATACAATTCGCGCAGGGGTATGGATAGTTCACCGTAAATATCCGATAACCTCGACAGGAATATTATGGCCGACAAGGAGTCGCCACCAAGATCGAAGAAGCTGTCGCTCACGCTGAAACCGCCGGTTTTTAATATTTCTTTCCAGATATTGTAAAGGTTCTCCTCCGTTTCATTGGCAGGAAGCAATATTTCTCTTGCACCGGTTTGCTTGTTTTCCGGTGCCGGCAACGCTTTTGGATCGATCTTCAGGCTGGTTGTCAGGGGAAAGGATTCCAACCGGATAAATGCCGATGGGACCATGAAATCGGGAAGCCTGGTTTTAAGATATTCCCTGATCTCCTCCTCCGATAAACTGTAGCCTTCTTTTACGGTATAGTAAAATACCAGCCGGTCTTGCTCCCTGACAGGCATGGTATAGCTTTGTGCCAGTTTTTTCATCCCGGCAGCTACGGCATCTACCTCTCCGGGCTCTATCCTGAAACCCCGGATCTTAATCTGGTTGTCGGTCCGGCCAATAAATTTCAGATTTCCTCCGGGATAAAAAGCAGCCAGGTCGCCGCTCCGGTAAACCCTGCTACCGGGAAGACCAAAGGGATCGGGAATAAATTTCTCACCGGTAAGCTGCGGGTTGTTGAGGTAACCGCTTGCAATGCTTTTCCCGCCAATCCATAGTTCACCGGCAACCCCGGGCGGCATCAGGTTGCCGTACGAATCAACGATATAGGTCTTTACGTTTCCAATAGGCCTTCCAATGGGCACGCTGTCGAAGGTCTTTACCTCTTCCCCCGCAAAATATGCGGTAGCTACCACTGTCGTTTCTGTTGGCCCGTATGTGTTTACTACCTGTGGATGGGTTCCGGCATAAGCCATCCATTGCAGGAGGTTTTCTTTTTTGGCTGCTTCACCTCCCAGGATGATGAGGCGCATTGCCTTTTCAAACGATAACCCTTTGCGGATGATCTCACCGGAAATATTGTGCCAATAAGCTGTTGGCAGATCCAGGATGGTGATCCGGTGCTTTTTGCAGAATTCCGTAAATGATTCCGCACTGCTGATCATGTCTTCCGTCCTCAATACCAGGCAACCACCACTGCTGAGCGTCGGGAAGATCTCTTCGGCTGCCGCATCAAAAGTTATCGAAGCAAACTGCAGCATCCTGTCGCCGGCTCCGAGCCTGTAATTGGCAATGGTTGCCAGGGTAAAGGATATGAGAGCACCGTGACTTACCACAACCCCTTTGGGCTTTCCGGTTGAGCCGGAGGTAAAGATCACATAGGCAGGGTTATCCTGCCTGATCTCCGGCAGCCTGTCCTGAATATCCTCCTGTGAAAGATCCGGTATAAGCTCTTCCGCCACCAGGATATGTCTTATGCTTTCCGGTAGCTTTTCAAGATATTTCCTGTTTGTTAATACTATTCTGAATCCTGTTTCTTCGCAGATGAGGTTTATCCTTTCGGCAGGATATTTTGTATCCAACGGCACATATGCCCCGCCTGCTTTCAGTATTCCCAGGATGGTGATGATCATTGCCGGTGAGCGGTCGATAAGCAGTCCTGCCAGGAAGGGCTGCGACAACCCGAGCGAAAGAAGATATTGCGCCAGCCTGCCGGATGCTTCGTCCAGCTCCCGGTAGGTGAGCATGGTGTCTTCGAATTGCAGGGCAATGGCATCAGGACTTTTCTCTGCCTTTTGACGGAACAGCTCAGGAAAGGTTAAGCCTGCAGGTACTTCCATATCCGTGTTGTTCCAGTCTTCCAGGATGAGCTTTTCAAGCGATACCGGTATAAGGGGTATGTCTCTCAGGATTTTTTCAGGATGCTTTTGCTGATGCAGATGAAATGCTTTAAAACATTCCTGGAATAGCTCCCGGCTTTCGGTGCTTACCTTTTCCGAAATAAGCTGTAGAATGACTTTGCCTTTTTCGTAACGGATCCGGCAGTTATCCTGCCAGCTTGTCCGCTGTAAGCGTGGGTGCCGGTAATAAATGTCTTTTGCAAAGCTGAACGATTCCTTGTTCCTGCGGATCATTCCGCTGATTACCCCGATGTTTTCGGAACAGCTGATGTGGGGATCGGTCTTAATATTCAATGGAACTAACGGAGAATAAAGAATATCCATCCATTTCCGGTTCGATCCGGGGCTTGCGGCGTCCATGACAAGGGTCAGGGAAGGGTTTCCCGAAAGTCTTGCCAGGAAAACGGATACAAGCGCAATGGATGCCTCCTCACTATTGTCTTTTCCTGTCTCCAGGATGATCTCATCAAGAGATCCATCTTCCAGCGGGAATTGAAACCTCTCTGCCCGCGCCAGTTGCCTTATCCAGTATGGTTCTTTCCGGGCTGACTCACGATAGGTTGCGGTAAGCAAAACACTATCGGGCTTGGGGATTTCAGGCATCCTCCCGGCAGGTCTAACCCCGGCCGGCCTGCAAAAATCTTCCATTACCAAGGGCTCCCCGTCGATGGTTCTGATCTTTTCAATGATAATATCCCTGGTTTGTGTGCCTATGGTTATCTCACCGTGATCGCAACCGGTAATCATTCCGGGATATTTGCCCCTGGCATGCTCCGATATCCTGAGTTTTTCAATGATAAACAAATTGTTCTCTTTCCAAAGCTTGGGCGTTCCCAGGTCGTTGTCGAATTTCCCGCGGAACGTCAGGGAGCGGTAAAGGGCATCGATCTGCTCTGCCGTTTGGTTCCAGGATATAACACAGGCATTGTCAGGCCGTTCGTATTTGCCGTGGTAAGTTCTCAGAGAGAGGTCCTGCCTCTGCGGAACAAGTGTTCCTTCCGTAAGGCCGTTGATCAGCTCTTCGAAGCTGCTGACGGCCAGTTCAAAGCTTCTCAGGTCAAGCGAGGAGGCAACATCCCGGTCATTTACAGGAAATGATTTTTGTATCAGTATGTCCCCTGCATCTATTTCGCTGATCACATAATGCCAGGTGATCCCGTGAAATGCTTCCCCGTTCCGGATGGCGTAATGGGATGCAAACAACCCTGCATTTAACGGCAGTAACGAATTGTGATAGTTGATGCATCCTTTTTCCGGTACCTGTATCAGCTCCCCGGGGATAATATAAGAGTTGTTTATGCTGAAAAGATAATCGAATTGTTTGTCTTTCAGGATGTTGGTAATATCTTTGCGGGGGGATAGGATAGCGGTGTTATGCATCCTGGCCCAAACCACCGTATCGGGATCGGAAGAAATGATACCGTTGATCTTCCATCCTTGCCGGAGCAGGGTGGCGGCACACAGGTTAAGGGTGTTGCCGTCGCCCATCAGATAACAGGTATTTACAGATAGACTTTCTATGCCTGACTCTAGCTCCTTAATCGCGGACAGGGGATTGATCAGAACTGCTCCCAACAGCCTGTTGAACCCTTCGGACAGATCTTTGATTTCTGTTTCCTGGAACAGGGAAGTGTCATACTCCATCCAACATTCCAATCCTTCCTTAACCTTTTCTATGTTCAGCGTAAGATCGAACTTGGAACTACGGTTTCCCATTTCTTTTTGCAAAACCTTCAATCCTGAAAACTCCATTTCAGGATTGTACCAGTTCTGCATGATAAACAGGGCCTGGAAAACCGGGTGTACGTTGTTTTCTGTTCTGATGCCCAGGTCTTTTACCAGTTGTCCGAAAGGATAGGCGGTATTTGAATACGCTCCCATACCTGCTTTATGGACTTCCTGTAAAAATTCTTCGAAACCCATACCCGGTTTGATTTCACCCACAAGCGAGATCATGTTGGTAAAATAACCGATCAGATCCTCGGTCTCTGAGGGTTTCCGGTTTGCATAGGGCGTTCCGACAAGGATGCGATCTTCGTTGAGGTATTTATGCAGGAGAATAAAGTAAACACTCAGCAGGGTAATGAAAGGACTGGTTTGATAACGGGCAGCCAGTTTGGAAACCTGACCGGATACTTCTTCCGGGATGATCCACCAATATCTTTTTCCTGAACCGGGACCTTCCCTGCGGGATTTATTCCTGAAAAGTCCTGCCGGGTCCGGTCTGGGTGTAAGGACACGCTCCCAGTATTCTTTTTCCGGCCCCATATGTCCCGAACGATATTCATTCCATTGCCACTCTGCATAATCCACGTTTTGTATCCTGAGTTGACCGGACAGGGCTTGTGTGCCATCAGCGACCGAACTGTAAATTTCCTTCAAAGCTCTGAAAAGCACTCCCATCGACCATCCGTCGAAAATGATATGATGTATGGAAAAATTAAGGTAATACAGTTCTTCTTCCATTCTGACCAGGTGGAACCTATATAGAGGGCAAAGTTCCAGGTCAAATATGTGATGAGCCAGCTCATCCAGGATCTTTTGGGTTTTGGCATGATTCAAAGGATCATGATGCAGATCGCTGAACGGTAAATCCAGCGGGCTGTCTTCGTGGATGACCTGAACGGGTAATCCGTCCTGTACCGGGAATGATGTCCTCAGGTCCTCAAAGCGCCTGATAATGATTTGGATTGATTTCCTGAGAATTTCACGATTCAGGGTACCTTCAATCTTTATTTGCAGGACGATATTGTGCGATATCCTGCCTTCGTCCATCTGGTGGAGGAACCAGAGTTCCTGCTGGGTCACCGACAGGGGGTAGGAGGGAAGGTTGCGCGGTATGGCCGGGATCACCTGCCGTTCATGAGCAGACTTGCTGTTCAGGATTGTGGCTGTTTCTTTTATGCTTGAATGCTCGTAAAATTCCTGCACGTTCAGGGATATTCCAAATGTTTCGGATATCCTGGAAATGATCATGGCTGCCTGGATGGAGTCCCCGCCAAGCGTGGCAAAGCCGGCATCTGTGCTGATAGTATTCATATCCAGGACGGAAGCCCAGATGTTCTGTAGTTTCTGTTCGGCTTCATTGGAGGGTGGCACATGATGGCTGTCCGGCAGATTCTCAAATGTCATTTCCTTCAATGCCTTTCTGTCTGTCTTGCCCGCGCTGGTCCTGGGAAATTTTTCCAACTGACGGTAGTATGCCGGAACCATATATCCTGGAAGATAATGGCTGATAAAGCTTCTCAATTCTGATGCCGGCAATGCTTTGTTATCCCGTGTGGTGTAGAATAATCTGAGTTTTTTCACATGGCCGTCATCAAAATCGATGACGGCATTATCGGTGATCAGTGGGTGTTTTTCAACAACAGCTTCAATGTCACCCAATTCCACCCTGTATCCGCGTATCTTCACCTGGAAATCGTTACGTCCGGCAAACTCAATGTTCCCGTCTTCCAGATAGCGGCCTGTGTCGCCTGTCAGGTAAATACGTGCCGATGGATCTGCACGGAAAGGATCCTGGATAAATTTCCTGTCTGTCAGCTCCGGGTCGTGCAGGTACCCACGGGCAAGGCCGGGTCCGCCGATGACGATCTGCCCGCTCTCCCCGGGGCCGGCTTTATGGAAATTTTCGTCTGCCAGGGTTACCTCATAGCCGGGAACAGCCTTTCCAATGGGTGTCCTGCGATCCGGCTCCGTTGCGTGTTCAAATTTGTAAAAAGTGGCGCAAATAGTAGTTTCTGTGGGTCCGTAGCCGTTGATCACTATCAGATCTTCCGATTTATCCCTGATTCTTTGCAGGATGCTTTGACGAATGGGTTCAACACCCACCAGCAAGCGGCGGAGCGGGAACAGCTCTTCCCGCTTTTCCATGGCATTAACCAGTTCCGAAAGGATGGAGGGAGGAAAATAGGCGCATTGGATACGGTTCCTGAAAAGGTAATCAGCAAAATCCTGAACGTTGATCAGGTCTTCTGTCTGTAAAAGATGCAGGCTTCCGCCGAAAGGTATTGATATGAAGAATTCCCATACAGAAACATCGAAGGTAAAGGGAGTCACAGACAAGCAGACCTCCGCGTCTCCGGGGGGAGCAACCGTGTTGAAACCCTCCAGAAGGGTCATCAGCGCCCGGTGTTCGATCATAACACCCTTGGGAATGCCCGTAGAACCTGATGTGTAAATGACATATGCCAGATCATCCGGCATGACATTAACCCTTGTGGCTGGATCATCTGCTTGCTGCGCCGTTAAACTGATATCCCCGAAAGTAAGAACTTTAAAAGATCCTTCTGGCAACGAATTTCTGTGTTTTTCTGAGGTAAGGATAGTTCCTGTGCCGGAGTTGGCAATGATCAGGTTCCTTCTTTCGGGGGGATAAGCAGGATCTATGGGCAGATAGGCTCCTCCGGCCCTTAAGATGCCAAAGATGCCGGTGATCATCTCCGGGGACCTGTCGATAAAAAGACCAACAATACTGTCTTTACCAACCCCTTCCTGCCTGAGCCGCCGGGCTATTTTCGCCGATTCAGCCTCAAGCTCACCGAATGTTATTTCCTGTCCGTAAAAATGTAAAGCAATCCGATCAGGATGCTGTTTAGCCTGATTTTCAAAAAGCTCTACGATGGTTTTCATACATGCTGGTATTCTTCCTGGTTACTTCTGATATAGTTATTTATTAAGCAGGCTTTCCCTGATTTTCAATCCAAGATAATATTCTCCAACCGGTTTCCATTCCCTGTTTATTGGATAACCAACGGTAATGGATTTAATATAGTCCTGATCGCCCAGGTAACATCCTTCATATTCTGCCCTGCCGCTTTTTTCTTCCTCGGTGAAACGGCTCATAAGTATATTCTTCATTTCTTCATTCAACTCGAACGGGCTGTTTGAGGCCAGGCAGAAAAAGTCGTATTGCCTTACGTATTTAAAGGCTGTAGCTATGGTTTTAGGCATTACCCGGAACTCATCCATCCACGCCATAAAGATACCATCAGGAGTAAGATGATCGCTGATCTCCCTGAAAAAATAATCGGAGTAAAGGTTATTGCTGTATGCAGTCCTTGTTCTTAAAGGATCGATCAGGATCAGGTCAAAGGTCTCATTGGAATTTAACAGGTAACGCCTGCCATCATCCACAACAAGTTCCAGCCTGGGATCCGCGAACATCTCCCTGAAAAACTCCATTTTATTCAGATTCTTTATCAGAGCATGATTGATCTCTATGGATGTTACTTTTTTCAGATTTGGCATTTCCAGGACTATCTCCGTGATGGTACCGTTGCCGAAACCAATTACCAGGACATTTTCCACCTTTTTTGAATAGAAAATTGCCTCCCCGGCTTCAAAATGGTAGCTATACAATGGCCTCCAGCCATGTTGTATCCCGTTGATGTAATTTACCATGCTATCTCCTTTGACAAACGTAATCACTACGCCGTCAATTCCTTCCTCCAGGTAGGTTTCATAATTGTTTTCAAGCTGTACATGAATGGTTTTGTAAAGTTGCCCGGGACCAGGCATGAAAAGAATACCGGAAACGATAAGCACTGCTACAACGGCTACACGCACAACCGTGCGCAATTGCTTTTGTCTGTATCGGTTTATGAACAAACCAAAAAGGATACCGACGATAATAAATGCCAGGATGGTTGTTTCACTGCTGAATGCTGGCAGGATAACGAAACCGGTCAGAATACCACCCAAAACATTTCCCACAATGTTGAAAAAATATACTCGTCCGATAGTAGACCCTTCTCTGTCAGGTCTTTCCAGTGCCAGGGAGGATATTAACGGAAAGCTTGCTCCCATAAGTAGAGTAGGTATCAGCACGAATATCCCTGCCCAGAAGAAAATATCAAAAAGCTTGTATAATCCCAGGAAGAATGCTCTCAATGATTCTGTCGAAGGCAGATTGGGATCCGGATGATAGAGGTTCGTAAACGATAATCTTGTAAGTATTTCAAAACCGGTATATCTTGTCAGATAATAATACCCCAGGAAAGCTGCCAGCACAAAGGCTCCTATGAGGAATTGTATGAGGAAGAAGACATTTCTGCGGTCAATGGTCCTTTTCCGGATAAACCGGTTCATAAAATAGCTTCCCAGTGCAATACCGAACAAATATACTGCCAGCACGGAAGAGAAAACATAAGGAGATGCTTTTACAAAAATCCCAACAACCCTGAACCAAATGATCTCATATCCAATCGCAAGGAAGCCTGTCACAAAAACAAGGGAATACACCAGGTAACGGTTGAGGGGCTTGTATTCCGATTCCTTTTGCTCCTGCAATACGGGCTTTGCGGCTGCCGGTGCTGATTTCCTGTTTATGACAAAAATTAATCCGGCCAGAATTAGGTTTATAATTACAGCAATATACACTCCGGTATCAAGTCCAAACAATGAGATGATCACATAACTCGTTATCAACGCACCAAATGCTGCCCCCAGGGTATTGATGAAATAAAGGAAACTTACACTGTTGAGGAAGTTCTGTATATAGGAATTGAAAATCTTTGTGAGGAGAGGCAAGGTAATTCCCATCAAAAGGGTAGGAATGCTCAGAAATAGAAAAACATAAACCGAAACCAGCGGATAACTGCTTCCTGCTGTATAAATACCCAGTAATTTCAGAAAGGGAAGGCTGATGATACCAAAAACGCCTATCAGAAGTTCTATGAAAAAATAAAGAAGTATTTTCTTTCGAACTCTTTCGGCGAGATATCCGCCAATCAATGCCCCGATACCCAATCCAAACATATATATGCTGACAATCAGCGTCATGGATATGGCGCCCAATCCATAATGCATGGTTAAAACCCTTTGCCATACGACCTGGTAGATCAGACTGGAGAATCCTGAAAAGAAAAATATCCACGCCAGAAGTACCGTAGTCCGGGTGAAGAAGTCAGATTTTGGTTTCATAATTGCTGGTTTTTGCTTAAAGATGAATGAGTTATAAGTTTATCCGGTTTTGTTTGGCTTTTACAATATCCTATTTTTCTTATTACAGAACAAATGGACACGTTAAGATTTAAACTCAATTATAGTTAATCGGGTTGCATTTTCCCGTTTGAAATTTTTACGAAAAGGAGGTATAATAGACAAATAGTAGGCTGTTTTTTTCAACAGTCTTTATGCCTATTTAAACTCATCAATAAATTTCTTTTTCCTTTCAATGGACAATCCATTGTGATTTCTGAGTTTAGTCTTCAAAACAGGAAAATGGCCTTCTATGGCATTTGTTGTATTGGGTATGTTAAGCTCCATATGATCATACCATGTATATAGCCATTTAAAATTGTTTTTCAGCATACGGCAAGCACTTCTCAGTCTCTATTGAATGTAATGGCTTTTCCCTGTTTCTTCACTTTTTGTTTATAAACATAAGACTTCTCCAAGGTCTGGTTCGCCAAAATCATAATCATTTTCCATCCAATTGAATCCGTTTTTTAATCCCGAAGAGGTTATATCTTTATTGATTATATAAAAGGGACTCCATCCTACGGGATGGAGTCCCTTTTTATATGACTGTGTCGTCAATTTTAAGCTATACCTTCTTCTCCAGCCACTTCTTAAACGTTGTTTCCGGTTTGCCCAGCAATTTATCGGTAAAAGTTGGATCCCCCTGTTCCCTGGCTTTCTCGAAGTAGCCATAAAGCAAGGCTACCATTTTCATTTCTTTTTTCCCTGTTAAGGTTCCGATCAGTTTCATCATCCATAAGGGAATGTCCGATACTTTTTTTATTTCAGGATGGACCTTACCGACATATTCTACCAGCAGGTCGCGCATTTTGTGATATTCAGGCCCGAAAACAAAGAAAATGTTGTTTCTGGCTTCAGGTTTTGCGTAAGCTGCCGCAACCATCCTGGCATAATCATCGGCGGCCACCCAACGGTAGGGGTGGGGTTGCTTGCCAATCATCATGGCTTTGCCATTTCTGACCATCAACTCAAGGGATTCGAAGAACCAGGTTGGACGAAAGATCATGTAGGGTATCCCGCTGTTGATTAGCGCCAGCTCTGCCTGGTATTTCTTTTCAGTCATGAAAAACCAACGATTCTCTTCGCAAACGGATGCCCCGGAAATACCCGATATTGTGTTGATCCCGGCTTTCCTTGCTGCAGCAACTATTTGCTTCATGGCAGCTTCTTCATCAACTTTTGCGAGATTGGTGTGGATGGCGGTGCAACCCTTCATAGCACCTTCAAGATCGGCCGGATTGAAGAAATCTCCCCGGTAAACCTCAAATCCTTCCTTTTCTGAAACTGAACGTGAAAAAAGCCTTACATCATGACCGGCTTCTTTCAGTTTTTCTGCAACTGGCCGTCCTAACATGCCTTTGCCTCCGATAACTAGGATTTTTTCCGACATAGAACAAATAGTTAAATGTTTTTTTTATTTATTGCGCCGAAATTACAGAATATCAGGTTTCCGGTAAGATTATTTTTTGACAAATGAATTTTCAGAATTTTGCAACGAGTGTTATGGAAATAATAGATAAACTTTATGGTTATAGCGATTATGCCCCAATCCTGTATGTCTCTTTCTGAACCCTGCTCCGGTATTCCGTTGGCGTTTCTCCGGTGATCTTCCTGAAAGCATTGTAGAAGGCCGATTTGGAGTTAAATCCGCAATCCCAGGCCAGAGATATGATCTTCAGGTGATCATAATCAGGATCGTTCAGGTATTTTTTTACTTCCTCAATACGGTAAGAATTTACAAACTCGTAGAAATTCTGATGGAAATTTTCATTGATCACCTGGGAGAGTTTATGGAATGATGTATCCAGCTTTTCTGCAAGATCATTAATGTTGAGATCACAGTTGATGAAGGGCTTTTCAGTCCGCATGAGGACTTTTAGCTGTTGGGCTATTTCCTGGCCTTCTATGTCGTTTAACCCCGAACGTTCATATTTTTTCCCGTTAATATTTTCTGCGTTTATTTTTGATACCAATCCCGGATTGATTGATCCTGTCTGGTTATATTCGCTGAAAATCCCTTCCTGCCTGTAACCGTAAATGCCCACCCCAAGAACGTATACCTCCAATACTATCACTGAAATCGTTGCCGTAGAATATGGAAAGTTAATAAGACCGAATTCTCCAAGATATAATAAAAGAAAAGCAACCAGGAAATAGATCATTAAGCCTCCTGTCAGATAAAAGGCCCATCTTAAGTCCTTCTTCCTGATATTTGAAAAGAATGAATATACTTCTTTGCGATAAGTCCGGATCCTGAATAATGTCGCAATTAGGTAGAAGGGTGTAATCCAGTCCCAAATATATACCATCACGATATTAAAAAGATCACTCCGGGTGGCATAAAGGAAAAACGGATCCTGTGTATTTCCTGATATCAGATATCGGGTATATGGTATCATGATGATAATCAGTGGCGCCAGATGAAAAAGGTGTTTACGGCGGAAGCGCAAATCAGGATGAACCAGAAAATCAATGTATAGTAAAGTTGCCGGTCCCAGGATGGCCCAATAAACAAGGTCCAGCACTATGATGCGGTTGTCTGCCTGACCGGTGATCGGTGTGCCGGTAAATCGATAGAAAAGCTCGGCTCCGATCATAAGCAGGGTTAATGCCAAAAGGTAGTCCTTTACCTGTTTTTTCTTTTTGAAAAGGATAAGGACAATAAACAACACTACCTGGCCCATGCCCAGCAATGCGATGTATTTTACGGGATTATCCATGAATCAAAAGTAAAGCTATTCCATGTGAAATGTTTTATGAATCTGCATTTTGCACAAGCGGATTAACGGATAGTATGTATCGCAGGTTGGATAAGTTGTTGTCCCGACCGATCAAACAGGACTCATTTCTCCGGGATGCAGGATACTTTTGAAGTAAATTTTAAATTTTTAAGTATGAAAAAGTATTTGTTACTCCCTGTTGCTGCTTTCCTGATCCTGCATCCTGCAGTTTTGTTTTCTCAGTTAGAGTTAACCGAAAACCTGATCCGCAAGGAATTTGGTGGGGCCTGTTCGCTGGCTGCGGCAGACTTCAACAATGACGGATACTTCGACTTTGCCATAACGGCATCCGACAGTGGCCATGTTGGATGGTTCGAAAATGATGGAACACAACAGTTCATCCGGCATATGATCACGGAAGATTTTCCGGGAGCCAGAGCTCTCGATATTGCCGATTTTGATGGTGATAATGATATGGATGTTGTAGCCACTGCTTATAATGCAAACAGGATTTCCTGGTTTGAGAATGACGGGTCGGGAAATTTCACCGAACATATTCTTGTTGATAACTGGACCGGGGCCAGTTATGTCTTCACCCGGGACCATCTGGAAGGCATCGACCTGGACATGGACGGAGACGGTGATACCGATGTGCTGGCCACAGCCTGCGGCGGAGATATTATTTCCTGGTTTGAAAATGATGGTAATCAGAATTTTACCGAACATATCCTGAAAGATAACTGGGATAAAGCGAATTATGCCACAGCCACCGATCTCGACGAAGACGGGGACATGGATGTGATCGCCACGGCTAAAGCCGGACAAATCGTATGGTTTGAAAATGATGGTTTCATGACTTTTACTGAACATGAGATATTCACAGGATGGGCTGGTCCGAATTCCGTTATGGCAACCGATATCGATGGCGATGGTGATGTCGATTTCGCCGCCACAGCTTGTGGTAGCGATGACAAAGTAGCCTGGTTTCAAAACGATGGTAACGAGAATTTTACGTATCACCTTATCCGGGAGAATTATAACGGGGCCAGGACGGTGAACATGGCCGATTTTTCCAACGACGGCGATATTGATATCCTTGCTATTGCCTGGCAGGGAGCTATCGCTTCCATCTTTGAAAACGACGGGGCACAGAACTTCACCGAATACATTTTCTGCGATGCTGCCTTCGACCTTTTGAAAACAGATATTCTTGACATAGACTTCGACGGAGACCTGGATATTATCGGTGCATGCTTCGGGGCCGATGAGATCCGCTGGTGGGAGAACGAACAATACGGCGCCCGCTTTGAAGGTACTCCGCTCTCAGGGCATATTCCGCTTCAGGTAAGCTTTACGGATAACTCTGTTTTCCCTTTCCCCATAGTTTATCGCGCATGGGATTTTGATCATGATGGTATTGTTGATTCCAATGAGGAAAATCCTTCCTGGATTTTTGAAAACCCGGGAAAATATACCGTAAGCCTCGAGGTAAGAACAGATTCGCTGAGCAGGATGGTTGTTTACGAAGATTATATTGCTGTTTTTGACGGGGAAAGCGCCCTGGAATTTAATGGCAGCGGCAGCTTTGCCTGGTGTGAGGCTACCCCGGAACTGGATCTTTGTGGTCCCTTTTCCCTCGAGGCTTGGATCAATCCTGCCACCTACGGAGCTGCCCCGGGGATGGGAATGGGAAGGATCTTCGATAAAGGCAGATTCATGATATACCTCATCGCGTCATTATCCCCTTTCAACGATAGTTGCCTCGTGCTCGAAATGGAGCATAACAGCAAAGCAACCAGCAGGATATGTACCCCCGCAGGGTCCATCAAAACCGGCCAATGGCAGCATATTGCAGTTACCTACGATGCGGCGGGCCTTGTTACTATGTACATCAACGGGGAAGCGCAAACCCTTACCATAATCAATCCTCCCAACGGCCCGGTCATACATAATGCTGACAAACAACTTATCATTGGTAAATCAGCAACCATGCCCTACAGTTCCTTCAACGGCATCATCGATGAAGCCAGGGTGTGGGAGTCAATCCGGTCGCAGGAAGAGGTCGAAACCCACATGGATCATTATCTCATTGGTAATGAAAGCGGTCTCCTGGGATACTGGAAATTTAATGAAGGAGCCGGACCGGAAGCGGTTGACCTGACAGGCCATGGAAATAATTGCACACGCAACGGCGCCCAATGGTGCCAGGGTAAACACCTCGACAATCCCGTGAGCATTTACGATAATGATGGTTCCGGTTT
>Ga0180009_10000570_pt1 | contig 50244 bp, 46 predicted proteins | sample OS_PC_MetaG_FD_123537 | JGI IMG/M metagenome (GOLD analysis project Ga0180009, IMG submission 123537) | Groundwater microbial communities from the Aspo Hard Rock Laboratory (HRL) deep subsurface site, Sweden - OS_PC_MetaG | ecosystem: Environmental > Aquatic > Deep subsurface > Groundwater... | reverse complement strand
TTTTATTCCCAGGGTACGTGCTTAAAACCTAAAGGTTTTAAGCACGTACCCTGGGCTATCTTGTGTTGTCCCTTCGGGACATGGGTTATTAGACCCATTCTAGTTTTGCATCAAAGATAACAAAGATGTAAGCGTGGAATTTACGTGAAGGGATCTATTGCAACTTGCATTTCTCTCAGCAATTTATTGATTCACCGCTAACGAATGATTTAACACATACATGGATGACGGAACAGACCTGGATCCTTAGCTGCAGCTAGGGATTACAAAATAATCGAAGCAACAATCCTTTTAACAGCAAAAGACTTTGGAAACAAAAGCTCTACAATCCCATCGTTTATATTTATTAAAGGTCTTCTTTATGCTTGCGCTACTACAACGCGTCACTCATGCGGATGTTCACGTGAATAAAAAAATCATCGGAGAGATTCAATCCGGCATTTTGGTTTTTCTTGCTGTTGAGAGAGAAGATCAACAAAAAAATGCGGATCGATTGCTGGAACGCATTCTGTCTTACCGCGTTTTTGGAGATGAAAACGATCGAATGAATTTAAGTGTTAAAGACGTGCAAGGCGGGTTGTTATTGATCCCTCAATTTACGCTAGCTGCTGATACACGATCCGGCACTCGCCCCGGCTTTAGTAAGGCTGCGCCCCCACAACTTGGAGAAGATCTGTTCAAATATTTCGTTGAACAAGCTCAATCAAAATACAGTTCAATCGCGACCGGTCAATTTGGCGCTTATATGCAAATTAACCTCTGCAATGACGGCCCTACGACATTTTTATTACAAGCATGAAATTCCCCTGTTGTCATTCTCACATTCTTGCCGTCATTCCCGCGAAAGCTAAGGATCCATTTCTTGGGGTTGTTGCAGTCCAATTTTTTTCAAGGCATTTATGGTGCGTAATTCGTTGATTTCTCTGGATCCCCGCTTTCGCGGGGATGACGGAGATGCTTTCGCGGGGATGACGGAGATGCTTTCGCGGGGATGACGGAGACGCTTTCGCGGGGATGACTTCGATCTGGATTCAGATGCAATCAATCGTGCATCTACTCATCTAGGTAATAATCGTTCTGCATTTTTTGCATATCTTCGGGCGTATAAGGATCGTTTAATTTTTTGGTTCGCTCGATTTCATATTGACGAGCTTGCAAATAAGCCGTGCGAATAAAGATATATTTATCAATCGCTATCTGCTCATACACATTCTCGAACCGCAACAAACGTGCACGGTCATCAATGACCTGCACAGCATATGTCGTATTTCGTATTGCCACATCGGGAATCAATAGATAAGGACTCGTATAAATATTCACAGGTAAAGCAACCGTATCACGCACGGTACGCGGTCCAAAAAATGGCAACACCAAATAATCCGAACTTGTATAACCCCACTTCGCCATCGTTAAACCAAAATCCTGCGAGTTATTTTCCAAGCCCATGCGAGTCGCCATATCAAAAAAACCACCTACCCCTAGCGTGGTGTTGATCAATAAGCGCCAAGAATCAGAAGTGGTCTGATAAAAATTGCCTTGCAACACATCGTTAAAAATCGTGGGAACTTTATTTAAATTATCAAAGAAATTATCCAACCCTTTATTCAAAGGTTCCGGCATAAGTTTGTTATATATAGTTGCAACGGGCTTTAAAAAATAACGATCGAGAAATTCATTGAACGAAAACATAACTCGATTGAATTTTTCGTAAGGATCTAACTGAGATTGCTCTTCTTTAACTTTTCTTTTCAATTCCGCTTTTGCGGTAGCGCTGTTATCAACCTCTTTCTTGACTTCTTGCAGCTTCACTTCCGCCGCTTCAGCACGCTTTTCTGTAATTGGTCTTGAAGCAATAAACAATTGGGCCTGAGCCATTTGAAAAGAGGCAAGACAAAGACCAACAAGAAATGCTTTGTATTTATTCATTTCAGGCCACTCATGCATAACACTCCGTTACTGTGCTTTTTCCTGTGATTGTCTCTGCGCATACAGAAAATCAAAATTTACAGGGGACAAATACACAGGAGGAAAACTTGCTTTCGTTACAGCAGAAGACACAGCTTCTCGAATATAAGGAAAAAGAATACTGGGGCAATACACATTTAACGCATGCCGTGTCTGTTCTTCTTGAAATCCTTCGAAAAGGAAAATACCGGCCTGATGCGCTTCCACAAGAAAGATCACCTTTTCTTTCACCTTTGCTGTAACAGTTACAGACAACAAAACCTCGTGAAGACCTGACTCAAGATCTTTCGTTACAACATCTAAATTAACAGACAATTCAGGCTTCCATTCCTCACGAAAAATTTCAGGCGCGTTGGGCACTTCCAACGACAGGTCTTTTAAATAAATCCGTTGTATCTCTAATTGTGGATTTTTATTTTCGGTCTTAGCATCTTCTATCATTGTTTTTTCTCCTCTATTAAAAACTGTATCAGATCTCTATTTTTTATCGGTTTCCAGAGGCAAATCAGCTTCTTTCCAAGAACGGATTCCGCCGCCCAACACTTTTACATTCGCAAATCCTAGACAATTCAATTGATTTGCTGCTCGCAAAGCACGTGGTTCATCTTCATGCACAATCACTAACGATTTCTTCTTATATGATTTCAACTGAGAACTTTTCTCTAACTCATCGGCAGGAATATGAACTGAATGAATAATATGGCCTGATTTAAAAGCATTTGATGCGCGGACATCAAGCACAACCCCTTGATCGCTGTTCATGAATTGCACCAAAGCTTCTGGCGTCACTTTGCGAGGATTCAATCGAAGTGCGTAGAGTTCAAAAATAAGAATAGAAACAACAACAACAATGAGCAGAGAAAATAACGCCCAATGATGTAGCAAAAATTCAATATAAATAGTCATTCCGATGTGCCTTAAAAAAGGGCGGCATTATAGCCATCTACAGTCAAGAAGCGAGGATAGAACCTTGTTCAGGACGTACCGCTATCGCCTCGGAACACCCTTAAGATCCAAATAATCACACGGAAGTCGAATGACGATAGACACTACAATTTGATAAGCTGTCGCGCTTTCAATTTAACTTGGAATATACGTTTATGCATACACCTAAACCCATTGTTTTACTCATCCTCGACGGCTGGGGATATCGTGAAGAAAAAACAGCAAACGCGATTTTGTCAGCACAAACACCCACCTTTAATAACCTATGGGAAAAATGCCCGCACACGCTACTACAAGCCTCGGGGCGCGCCGTCGGTTTGCCGGAGGAACAAATGGGAAATTCGGAAGTAGGCCATCTGAATATCGGAGCCGGCCGTGTGGTCTACCAAGACTTAACTCGTATTACAAAATCCATCGAAGACGGTGATTTCTTTAAACATCCAATCTTGTTACACACCATGGAACAAGCAAAACAAACAGATAAAGCCATTCATGTTTTCGGACTGCTATCGCCAGGCGGCATCCATAGCCATAACACTCATATTTACGCGCTGATCAAACTAGCCGCACAGCAAGGATTTAAAAAAATCTTTGTACATGCTTTTTTAGATGGAAGAGACACCCCTCCAAAAAGCGCGCTCGAATACATCCAGTCTCTTGAAAAAGTCATGAGTGATTACAACACAGGAAAAATAGCTTCAATCGTCGGACGTTATTACGCCATGGATCGAGACAAACGATGGAATCGCGTCGAAGTGGCTTATGACTTACTCACACTAGGAAAAGCCGTCTATACCGCAGATACTCCTACCGCCGGACTGCAACTGGCATACGACGCCGATGAAACTGATGAATTTGTCCAACCGATTAGTATTCATGCTAAAAATGAATCTCCTATCACCATTCAAGACGGCGACAGCATCATCTTTATGAATTTCCGCACAGATCGCACACGTGAAATCACACGTGCATTCATTGAACCCGATTTCAAAGAGTTCCCTCGTAAAAAATTCATTCAATTAGCGGCATACATCACACTGACTCAATACGACGAAACTTTTCACCTGCCTGTGCTGTACCCGCCAGAAAATCTAAAAAATACGCTAGGAGAATACTTAGCCACGCATCACAAAAAACAATTGCGCCTGGCTGAAACGGAAAAATATGCACACGTAACGTTCTTTATGAATGGAGGCGTCGAGCAACCGAACGAACTCGAAGATCGGATTCTGATTCCTTCTCCGAAAGTCGCTACATACGATTTACAGCCTGAAATGAGTGCACGCGAAATTACAGAAAAATTAACAACGGCCATTCGCAACCAAAAATATGATTTTATTCTGTGTAATTACGCGAACCCAGATATGGTAGGTCATACAGGTAACATGCAAGCAACAATCAAAGCCATCGAGTGCATAGACGAGTGCTTGTCACAGGTGATTACTGCGCTCAAAACGGTCGATGGAGAAATAATTATTACGGCGGATCATGGAAATGCTGAGCTAATGTTCGACCCATCGACACAACAACCACACACAGCACATACATGCAGCCCAGTACCTTTTATTTACTATGGTCGCCCAGCGACCATCACGAACGGCCCCTTCGCGCTTTGTGATATTGCTCCTACTCTTTTATCTCTCATGAGCTTACCAATACCGAAAGAAATGACAGGAAAAAGCATCGTTAAATTAGAAGACGTAAAATGAAAGGATTTCGCTTAAAACAGACTGTGTGCTGTATTGGCATCATGCTGTGTGCTTCCGGATTGGCACATGCCAATGTGTTGCAGCAAAGATCACGTGAACTAAAAACGATTACGCACAAGATTCATTCTCTTAAATCACACATAGTGATTTATCAATCCAAGAAAAAACATGTCTCTGCACAACTCAAATCCACAGAAGGAGCACTGAGCAGCATTCGCCAAAAAATACGGCTCACTCATAAACAAATAAATGAGCAAACTCGCCTTTTAAATCTCAACAAACAAAAACAGCTTCAAAACTACACCGCCCTTAATGAACAAAAAGCACAATTGGAACAATTAATTCGATATTCCTACCGCATCAATCGACAATCTAAATTCAAAATGGTCTTGAATGGGGAAAATCCAAACAACATCACACGCTATTTGAGATACGCACAAATGATTGACGTACAACGCATGCAGTTGATTGAAAAAATCCATCTGTCGTTACGCAATATCCACGCCACTTCTAAAATCATTGAACAACATCAACAGCAATTAACGGCGGTTCAGATTCAAGAAAGGGAACAAAGAACAACTCTAGAAAAAGTAAAAAGTCATAAAACGTGGCTGCTGCATCACATCAACCACTCTATTCAAAAGACAGATACACAATTAAAACAATTGAACCGCAACAAACAACACCTCGAACGCGTCATTCGACAAATCACCGAAAGGGCAAAAACAGGTTACGCTCCAGGGAAAAATTTCAATGAGACGAAAGGAAAATTGTTGTGGCCGTGTCGAGGGAAAGTGTTGAGACGATTTGGTCAACTCATTGCGCAAGGACATTTACGTTCGACAGGTGTTTTAATCGCCGGATCACAAGGAGCAGCTGTTTCTGTTGTTTTCCAAGGGCGTGTCTTGTTTGCTAATTTCTTGAGAGGTTTTGGTTTGCTAGTCATCGTGCAACATGGAAATCATTTCCTGACACTTTATGCACACAATCAGAAACTGTTCGTTAAACCTGGAATGAATGTACGAGCTGGAGAAAAGATCGCAACACTAGGAACTGACGAGGAGATATCAAGCCCCGCTCTGTACTTTGAAATTCGTCATAAAAATAGTCCCTTAAACCCTCTGCTGTGGTTAAGAAAGACTCAATGAAGTGCGGCTACAGCATCTTCTTTTCTCATCCCTGCGAAAGCGAGGATCTGTCATTCACGCCTCCGCGAACAATGACGATACAGTTGCTCCGCTGATATGATGAGCTTCCACAATCTAAGGACATTTTCTAATGCAACAACAACCACGTTTTCTAAAGCACCTCCTTCTTATTTTAGTGCTTGGATGTTTATTCACTCCCCATGCGTTTGCAACGAACGACAACAACGAGTCTGAAATCATCACGTTAAAACCTTCTGAAGTGGAACGTTTCACTACAGCCATCGCGCAAGTTAAAAAACTGTATGTAACTCCAGTAGAAGATAAAGACATTTTCAACGGCGCAATTCGAGGCATGTTAAACGAACTCGACCCACACTCGGCATTCCTCGATGAGATGGCTTATAAGGCATTGAAAGAACATGCCAACGGGACTTTTGTGGGCATTGGCGTTGAAATTGCACAAGAAAAAGGCATTACAAAAGTTATCAGCCCCATAGACGACACGCCTGCAGAAAAAGCCGGTATTCAGGCAGGGGATTACATTCTTGCCATTAACGGAAAACAGTTAATCGATATGCCAATGGAGCAGATCATTCTCACGATGCGAGGAAAAAAAGGCACAACATTGACGTTAACGGTGTTGCATCAAAAAAGCCAAACCCCCAAAACTATTACTATCAAAAGAGACGTAATCCACGTTAAAAGCATAAAAAGTAAATTATTGGACGATGGGTACGGTTACATTCGCATCGCTTACTTCCAGCGAGAAACAGGCAAACAAATGACACAGGCCATTCATGCATTACTAAAACAAGAGAAAGCACCTCTCAAAGGACTCGTGCTTGATTTGCGGAACAATCCTGGCGGCATCTTAGAATCATCGGCAGATGTTGCAGATGCTTTCTTAGACAGCAGAAAATTAAAAAAGAATGCTCTCATCGTTTACACAAAAGGACGAAAAACATCTTCTCAACTTAAAGAAAAAGCACATGTGGGAGATATCTTAAACGGTGCGCCTATGGTTGTGTTGATCAATCAAGGCTCTGCTTCTGCAGCAGAAATTGTTGCAGGCGCATTACAAGACCATCGTCGCGCCATCATTATGGGACAACAAAGTTTCGGTAAAGGATCTGTGCAAACCATCTTTCCGTTAGACAATAAAACAGCTTTAAAACTAACGACTGCGTTGTACTACACACCAAACGGACATTCGATCCAAGCAAAAGGCATTACGCCAGATATCGCTGTTGATCCATTGGTCGTGAAGCAATCGAAAGAAGACGCGATGTTTTTCTTAAATTTGCACGAAACAGATTTAGAAAATCATCTTGATAATGGGAATAAAAATAAAAACGTGGATCAGAAAAAAACGAACACTTCATTAAAACAATTGGCCACGAAAGATTACCAATTGTATGAAGCCCTCCGCTTATTGAAGGCTATGCACGTGATGAAACGTCATCTCCGCGAAAGCTAATGGATGCCCACTTTCGCGGGCATGACGGTACAGTTGCTACACTAAAGAAAAATCGATGTTTTTGTCTTCCAAATCGACTCGATCTAAGCGCACTTTTAATACATCACCTAAACGAAATGTTTTGTGGGTTCTCTCACCGATCAACCTATGACGGATAGCATCAAAGCGATAATAATCATTTTTTAACGAGGAAATATGAATCAACCCTTCCACATAAATGTCTTTTAATTCGCAATAAATACCGTGCCCTGTCACGCTGCTCACAACAGCATCAAATTCCTCACCAACTTTATCGAGGATGTATTCACACTTTAACCAATCCAATGCATCCCTTGTCGCCTCATCGGCACGACGCTCAGTCATAGAACAATGCTCACCAATCGTCTTTAAGGTGTCATAACTCGGAATATCGTTCTGTTTTCTTTTATGCAAACTTGCCTTGATCGCACGATGCACAATCAAATCAGCATATCGACGAATGGGGGAAGTAAAGTGAGTGTATGCATCGAAGGCCAATCCAAAATGCCCATCGTTGTCCGGCGTATAGATTGCTTGGGAGAGAGAACGTAACAAAATCATTTGAATAATATGTGCATCAGGACGCGACTGAATGTCTTTTAACAACTGCGAATAATCTTTCGGCAACGGCAAATCGCCCCCTTTCAACTTCAAGCCCAATTCACCTAAAAATATTTTCAAGGCCTGTAGCTTTTCGGTCTTAGGCCCATCATGCACTCTAAATAAGCTATTTAAATCGTTCTCTAACAAATACTGTGCGGCAGACACATTGGCGCACAACATGCACTCTTCAATAATGCGATGTGAATCTTCTCTGACCGAAACATATAGTCTTTTGATTTTCCGCTGTGCTCCAAATTCGACTTTGATTTCTGGTGTATCAAAATCAAGCGCGCCTCTGCTTACGCGTTTTTCTAATAAGATCTTATGCAACGCGTCTAATTCCCTAAGGGACGATACAACTTTCTCAGAAACAGGCTTTGATAGATTTTTCATGCCAGCAGGAACTTGTCCATCCTTTAGAAATTGCGCCACTTGACGATAGGTCAACCGCGCTTGAGAACGGATAACAGCCTCATAAAAACGACTCCGCATTAACCGTCCATTTTTCGAAAGGAACATATCGCACACTACAGTGAGGCGATCTTTTTGCGGCTTTAAAGAACATAAATTATTAGACAACACCGCGGGCAACATTGGCACAACTTGCCCAGGAAAATAAGCTGAATTACCACGTTCCTGTGCGGCCAAATCTAAAGCCGTTCCGGTTTGGACATAGTGTCCAACATCCGCAATAGCGACTAACAGGTGCCATCCTCCGCGCGGGCGTTTCTCGCAATACACAGCGTCATCAAAATCTTTTGCATCTTTTCCATCAATCGTCACAAAACCCGTATCACGCAGATCAACACGATGTTTGGTTTCAGAAGCAGAGATCTCTCGAGGAATATCGTCTAATTGTCTTTGCACGTCCTCCAACCAAATATGTGGCAGCGCATAAGAACGGATAGCCATTTCAATCTCCAACCCAGGAGCCATGTATTCTCCGAGTATCTCTACTACACGTCCTACAGGTTGACTCCGCACGGTTAATGAAGAAATCAGTTCTACATTAACGATTTGCCCAGACTGCGCTTCTCCACGAAATTCTATCGGAATAATGACGTCTTGATTGATTCGTGGATTATCGGATCGCACAAATCCAACCATACCTTCAAGATAAAATCGTCCTACTACTTCCTTATGCTTGCGCTCAATGATTTCTGTCACCATCCCTTCGCGACGATTGTGACGATCCATTCCAATGACACGCGCCTGAACAATGTCTCCATCCAGCACGCCTTTCATTTCACGCGCTGATAGAAAAATACGAGACGTTCCATCTTCAGGAGCAACGAAACCAAATCCTTCGCGATGTCCTACGACATGCCCTCGAATTAAATCTCCTTGTTGAGCAATATCTAACTTTCCACGCCGCGTTTTGATTAATTGCCCATCACGCACCATAGCGCGCAATCGCCGACGCAAAGCTTCTTGATCCACTTTTGAAGTCAGTTTCAATGCACGTTGCAATTGCAGCTGATTCATCGGCTGATCAAGTTCCAAGATGTAATCTAAAAGAAATTCTCGAGAAGGAATGGGGCGCTCATATTTAGCTGCTTCTCGTTGCCCGAAAGGGTCTTTTTTGGGAGTCCATTTAGTCATAATTTTTTTGTTTCAAATGAAAGGTGGGGTCGGGCATATAATGCGCCCTTTGTTAAAAAATCAAATATATAAGGAAATATAGCTATGAAAATGGCCTTTTGCTTCTCTCTAACCGGTTTATTTTGCTGTTTTGCCTTGATCGGATGTCAACACGCACGGTCTGTTCAATCGGCTCCAGACCTAAGAACTCAATGCATCAACCTTCAAAGGCAACAATTATTTCTCAACTCGCAAGGCCATCAATACCAAGAATGGGAATTAAAAGGAAAACAAGCTCAACTTCAAAACGACTATCAAAAATTAGGCTGCGATAAATTAAAGAAGTAGCTCCCTCATCGTCATGCCCGCGACCCTCACCGTCATTCCCGCACAGGCGGGAATCCAGGTCCGCTCTGTCATTCCCGCGCCTTATACCGATAAGCAAGCACCAATAACAAAATGCCGCCAAGAATCATTGGAATCGAAAGTAATTCGCCCATCGTCAACCACCCTCCTGCGAGAAATCCTAATTGCGGATCCGGTTGACGAAAGAATTCACAAAACACTCTGAAGGCTCCATAACCTAACAAGAACATGCCGGACACAGCCATTCTGGGACGTGGTTTAGCGGAGTAAAGCCACAAAACCACAAACAACAACACGCCCTCGAGAAGAAATTCATAAACCGTTGAAGGATGACGAGGCAAGATGCCTCCTCGTGGATAGATCATTCCCCAAGGCACAGAGGTCACTCGTCCGAGGAAATCACAATTAATAAAATTCCCGACGCGACCTGCAGCAAGTCCAACAGGGACAACAGGCGCAAGAAAATCGGTGACATCAAAGAAAGAACGATGAAATTTTCTTGCCCATAACGCTACGGCTATTAAAACGCCGAGAAGACCGCCGTGAAACGACATCCCCCCTTCCCATACTTTCACAATGATCCAAGGCGCATGAAGAAAATTGTGTAAGTCATAAAACAACATATATCCCGTACGCCCGCCTAAAATGACACCGAATGCGGCATAAAGCACTAAATCTCCGATTTGATCCATCGTCCATCGCCCCTCGGATAAGCGAGCACGATGTTTCAACAACCCCCAGCACACAATGAAACTAAAGAGGTACATCAACCCATACCAATGCACAGAAAGAGGACCCAAATGAAAAGCAATGGGTTCAAAAGTGGGATATCTCAACATATAGAACTCTCTTCATCTGCAGGAAAAACAAGCGGCGCAAATTCATTAAGCACTTTGCGATAAACGTTTCGCTTAAAGAAAACAATCTTTTGCGTGGGCAACCAATAATCGACCCATCGATAACCATCAAACTCAGGTGTATTTGTTTTATCGAAACAAACTTTTTTTTCATCGCCTTTAAAACGCAATAAAAACCACTTTTGTCTCTGACCGATGCATAAGGGTTCTGAATGATAACGGATGAGGTGTTTTGGAAGTCGGTAGTACCACCAACGATCACTGTGAGAAATTAACTCAACATCCTCTTGAGTCAAACCGACCTCTTCATACAGTTCCCGATACATTGCTTCTTGAGGAGACTCATGAAGATCCACTCCTCCTTGAGGGAATTGCCAAGCATTACGACGAATTCTACGGGCCCAAAAAACTCGCTGACTGTCATCAATAATCACAATCCCTATACCAACTCGAAACCCTCTTCTATCAATCACGATTCGATCCTTACTTATCCATTTTTTGCAGCAGTATAGTCAAAGCCGCAAGACGAAGCAGCTCTCGTTTTTACAACGAGCTTTTAGCCGGCTAATTTTCGAGTTTGTAGGCGCCAAACAGAAATAGGCATGTTGCAATCCGCCCGTTTCGTCATCCTCGCGAAAGCTAAGGATCCAGAAAAATCAATAAATTACGCGTCAAAAATTTCTCGAAAAATTTGGATTGAAACAGGCCCAGAAATGTATGTAGCCATTTGCCCCCGCGCAGGAATTGCTGTCGACACGTCTATGATCCCTATTTACACTCCTCCCCCCAAAATAACGATAAAACTCAAACACTTGCTTTATGAATCGCCGCACATATTTTTCCTCGACCACACTTCTCACATTTCTTTGTTTGCTCGCGACAATCAGCATCTTTTTAAGCATTCGTGAAGGCAGCACACACATTTCTTTTACCCATTTCATCAATGCTATTTTCAACCCACAACATTCAACAGATCACATCATTATTTTTGACCTCCGCCTCCCCCGCACATTTGTTGCTTTCACGACGGGTGGGTTGCTCGCCCTAGCAGGGGCGCTCATGCAAACACTCTTACGTAACCCGCTGGCGGATCCTTATATCTTGGGTGTCTCCGGCGGTGCCGCTGTCGCAACGGCTCTTGGTATTTTGCTGGGGTTAAGCACCGCATTTCTCAATCTCACCGCTTTCTTAGGCAGCTTGCTGTCCATCACGCTGGTCATGGGAATTTCACGCTCCCACAAACACCTCCTGCCATTGCGTTTATTGCTAACAGGTGTCGTTGTCGCAACCGGTTGGGCAGCCATCATGAGTTTCATATTAATCACCAGCCCCGATCAGAACCTACGCAGCATCTTGTTTTGGCTCATCGGCGATTTGAGCTATGCACATTTCTCAATATGGGAACCAATCATTTTATTATTTGGTTTAGTTGTCAGCTTCATCCTCGCCAAACCGCTCAATATATTGGCTCGAGGAGACCTCACAGCGCGCAGCCTCGGCATCAACACACATCGCTTAAACCTCATCCTTTTCCTCCTCAGCTCTTTATTAACCGCACTAGCTGTCAACATGGCGGGATGCATTGGTTTTGTCGGATTAATCGTTCCTCACATGCTTAGAATCGTAAAAAATTCAGACCATCGATTTGTATTACCCGCATCCGTATTACTCGGAGGCAGTTTGCTCACGCTCGCCGATACACTCAGTCGCGTTCTAATCACACCGGCGCAACTGCCTGTAGGGATCGTGACGGCCATCATCGGAGTCCCCACCTTTATCGTCGTATTGCAAGGGTGCCAAGAACGATGAACGCTTTTCACATTGATCAAATCAGCCTTTCCATGCAGGAAATACCGCTCATACAACAACTTTCCTTTACTTGTCAGCCTGGAGAAATTTGGGGCATTTTGGGACCGAACGGTATCGGTAAAACGACGCTATTGCATGTCCTAGCAGGACTCAAAAAGCCAACATCCGGCCGTGTTTTCATAGCGGGAAAAAACATCTTGCACATGCGCCCTAAAGAACGCGCACAAAAAATTGGCCTTCTACCACAACAAATTTACTTCCCGTTTCCAAGTACTGTTTTAGAAACGGCAATGACTGGGCGATACCCCTACTCTTCTAACTGGTTTTCTGAAAACCCAGAAGACATCAAAATCGCAACACAAGCTCTGGAATTGGTCGGGTTACACCATTTGAAACAACGTCCCGTCTCTCAACTGTCCGGGGGAGAACAACGTCGACTCACACTTGCAACGCTTTTCGCGCAAAACCCTGATATTTATTTATTGGATGAACCAACGACGTACTTGGATTTGCAGCAACGAATGCATGTTTTATCTATTCTAAAAAAACTCGCTAAAGAAACCGGTAAGATCATTCTCTTAGTGCTACACGAGATTCCATTGATTCAACTGTGCTGTGATAAAGTTATTTTATTAACGCAAGACGGAAACAAAAAAATAGGTTCTTGCTCTGAGATTATCAATCGAGAAACTTTAGGAACGATGCTTCCTAAAGAACTGTTAGATAGTTGTGGGTTTTAAACCAATGAAAACGAAAAAGAATTTTTACACACCGCTTTACTGGCCTTTCTGGATTTTGATTTTTTTCTTTTGGTGTATAGCTCATTTGCCTTATCGCTTTCAAATGACTTTAGGAAAAGGATTAGGCCTACTCCTGCATCGTTTTGCGAAACGAATGAAACGCATTGCACAAATCAATTTAGATCTTTGCTTTCCTGAACTCAGTATTGATGAACGAGCACAGTTGTTACGTAAAAATTTTATTTCTGTAGGAAAAGGGATTTTTGAAACCGCTCTAGCATGGTGGGGCTCAGACGAGCAGTTGCAACGCTTTGCAACCTTCCACGGAGAGGAATACTTAAACCAATCATTGGCGGAAGGAAAAGGTGTTATTTTTCTAGGCGGTCATTTCACATCACTTGAATTAGTCGGTCGTCTTTACGCAATGCGTAAACCGTTTGCCATTGTGTATCGAGAACACAAAATTCCTTTTGTGAATTTCATCATGACGCGTCATTACAAAAAGATTTATGCAGAACTCATCGAACGAAACAACATTCGAGCCGCTTTGAAGAGATTAAAACGAGGAGAAATTGTGTGGTTTACTCCGGACGTCGATGCCGGCCATTTTCACAATGTTTTTGTCCCATTCTTCAATGTCTTGGCTTCTTCAGTCATTGCAACATCACGCCTTGCTGCATTAACGAAAGCAAAGGTCTGCCCGGTCTATTTCTTCAGACAAGAAAACGACGAAGGTTATGAAATAAAACTTCAACCGCCACTCACAGATTTTCCAACGGATGACGTTGAACAAGACACCGCACGCATCAACAAAATTACAGAAGAAGCTGTGCGCCAACACCCCGATCAATACATGTGGCAATACATGCGATTTAAAACCCGTCCCGAAGGCGAAGAACGGTTTTATAAAAAATAACGTTTTACCTTGAAAATTGTGTGGCAATCGCACAATTTTCAATGTAAATTACCTCTTATGAAACGAACATACTTTCTTCAACAACTTCATTCGGCCTTCAATACGCACCCAATTGTTGCAATTTTAGGGCCTCGGCAATGCGGAAAAACCACCCTTTCCCGTCAATATGCGGCCTCTCAACCCGACGTCACATTTTTTGACCTGGAAGACAGTCGCGATTTGGCAAAATTACAAGACCCAGCGCTTGCATTGGCCTCTTTGAAGGGCCTAGTCATTCTCGACGAAATTCAACGGGTACCAGAATTATTTCCCATACTTCGAGTACTCATCGATCAAGCAAATCGTCAAACGCACTATTTAATCTTAGGAAGTGCCTCTCGCGATTTAATTCGACAGTCTTCAGAAACATTAGCCGGACGCATTGAATATCTAGAACTCACCCCATTCTCTTTTCAGGAAGTCGGTGAATTTGAAAAATTATGGTTACGAGGAGGTTTTCCCCTGTCATTTCTAGCAAACGATGAAAATACAAGTAATCGTTGGCGCAAAGCCTACATTCGCACCTTTCTTGAAAAAGACATCCCTAACTTGGGTTTTAGAATTGCACCAGAAACCCTACGAAGATTCTGGATGATGCTTGCTCATTACCATGCAAATATTTTTAACGCCTCTGAATTAGGACGTTCATTTGGTGTTGCACATACAACAATTGAACATTATCTCGATATCTTGACAGGAACTTTTATGGTCCGTCGATTGCGACCATGGATTGAAAACATCAAAAAACGACAAGTGAAAGCTCCAAAAATTTACTTTCGTGATAGCGGTATCCTACATACCCTTCTAGGGATCGAAACGATGAATCATCTGCTTTCCAATCCAAAACTCGGAGCGTCTTGGGAAGGATTTGCAATGGAAGAAATTATTCGAGCACATCATGCAGAACAAGAAGCCTGTTATTTTTGGTCAACTCATACCGGCGCTGAATTAGATCTATTGCTTTTTCAAAACCAACAACGTTTAGGTTTCGAATTCAAATATTCCTCTTCACCCAAGTTAACAAAATCCATGCATATAGCTTTAGAAACTCTCAAGCTAGATCAATTAACTGTGATCACACCAGGAAACGATCAATATCCGTTAACCGATCACATTGAAGTCTTTGGTATAGAAAAATATATAGATCAACAATCATTTTAAATTGATACGCGAAAACAGCTTCTCCTCAGCAATTCTCGAACTGATTTTCCAACGGATGACGTTGAACAAGACACCGCACGCATCAACAAAATTACAGAGAAAGCGGTGCGCCAATACCCCGATCAATACATGTGGCAATACATGCGATTTAAAACCCGCCCCGAAGGCGAAGAACGGTTTTATCGGAAATGACAAATGAACTATGCGGAGTCAAGGCTTTGTGAAAATCAGACAACCTCGGCCTGCTTTACTTTGCATCAGGAATTTTCTCTCCAACCCTCAAATTTCGTATCCTTCGGCTCTATTTTTTCAGCCTTTGTTGAAAGTATTTAACGGAATATACTCCAAAGAGTTTTCATGTTTTTTCAGAAAACGTAGAAATGCTAACTCAGGCAAAGAGGGCTTTGGCAAAGAAGAAGAGAGGCTCTCTGATAATGCACAAAATTTTTCCCAATTTTGGTTAGATTTATTTGTGTAATCGAAAATCCTTCCCCTCACCTCTAATTCAAGATCTAGAGCATTAGCATCTAAGTGATCAAAAATATCTAAAATCGCCTCTGCTTCCTTTGAATTGGCAGAACCGCTGTCCGTTAGCACGGACTGAATCCACTCCACAAATGTTTTGATCGCATCTTTAACATTGTCAAAAGCCATCGATTCATCATCTTTTTGCTCTTGCGTCGCAATTACAAAAGAAAAATCGTAGCCTAGATCAGAAGGTAATCCCTCTAGAGTCTCCTGAATGTGTTCAGCAATTTTGAAGACACAAACTTCCTTTTTTAAAAATTCTAAAAATTCTTCAACGGACTGGCTTATCGGATGTTCTTCGTCAAAATGAATTGCTTTCAGCTGCTCTAAACAGCTCCTCAATGCCGTTAGATTTTTAAAATCACCTTCCTCCTGAAAAGCCTTTACACAAGTACCAAAATTCTCAACGTCATTCAGCTCCTCTCTACTGCTAGACAGATCATCTTCCTTCGTCGCGCCTTGTACTTTTTTAATTTTTCCTAAAAGTTCAGAGCATTTGCTTAATATCTTTTCTTGTGTCGATGCAGGCAATTTAATCTTGCCTAACGACATCTCTACCTCTTTTTTTATGCAATCAAGGTTATTTTTGTGAGAGTTGAACATTTTTATTCTCCAAAAAATAAATGTGGGTACTTTTAAATTTAATAGACTAATACAGAGAACGCAAACAGACAGATCGACAAAAAATCACGAACAAAGGGTCAGGATCCTTCTATCAGCCATTAGTTGATCAATAAAAATACCCCGTCTATTCTTTTGGAAAACTCATTTTCCTTTCATGCGGATCAAAGCTAAACATGACGATTTATCGCATTTCCATTAGCATTCGCGGCTTCTTGATCTAAGTAAGGTGACTTTCATGAAAGGTATTGTGCTTGCAGGCGGCGCTAATACACGGCTGTACCCCTCCTCATTTTGTATAAGTAAACAATTGCTGCCGATTTATGACAAACCCATGATCTATTATCCACTTTCAACGCTTATGCTGGCGGGGATACGAGAAATTCTGATCATTTCTACACCACATGATATTCCACTGTTTAAAAAGTTATTGGGCGATGGATCGCAGTGGGGCATTTCTTTAAATTATGAAATTCAAGAACAACCAAACGGCATTGCGGAAGCATTTATTATTGGAGAATCCTTTATTGGCCAAGATGCAGTCTGCTTGATGCTCGGGGATAACATCATTTACGGACACGACCTTCGTAAATCGCTGCCCGACATAAATAAGCCTTTCAAAGGCGCAACCGTTTTTGGCTATCACGTCAGCGATCCAGAACGTTACGGGGTTCTCTCTTTCGATAAAGAAGGCAATGTCATCGACATTCTCGAAAAACCGAAAAAAGCGCCATCGAACTATGCGGTTTCGGGCCTCTATTTTTATAACAACGATGTGGTGCAAATCGCAAAAACGTTAAAACCGTCTGACCGTGGCGAATTAGAAATCACGGACGTCAATCGAGAATATCTAAAACGAAAACAATTAAACGCCGTGTTGCTCGGCCGTGGAGTTGCTTGGTTGGATACAGGCACGCACGACTCTCTCTTAGACGCTGCAAATTTTTTTCATGTCCTAGAACACCGCCAAGGCTTGAAAGTAGGTTGCCCAGAAGAAATTGCTTGGAGAAACGATTTCATTTCGACCGAACAATTACGAAAAATTGCACAACCTTTAATTAAAAGCTGTTATGGAAAATACTTATTGGATCTCTGTGATGAATGTAATCAAAACTAAAATTGCTGGCTTATTACTCATTGAACCCAAAGTGTATGGCGATGCACGAGGCTATTTCTTCGAAAGTTTTCAGCAAGATCGGTATCAAGAAATCGGCATTCAAGGCCCGTTTGTACAGGACAACGTCTCGCGCTCTAGGCAATATGTCTTGCGAGGGTTGCACCATCAAAAAGAACAAACGCAGGGAAAATTGGTGTATGTCACACGAGGAAGCATTTTCGATGTAGCTGTCGATATCCGACAAGATTCTGAAACGTTTGGGCAATGGTTCGGTGCAATTTTAGACGATCAAACACATCGTCAGTTGTATATCCCAGAAGGATGTGCACACGGGTTCTGTGTCTTATCTGATGAAGTCGATTTCATTTACAAGTGCACCAATTACTACCACCCAAAGTCTGAACTCTCGATTCGCTGGGACGACCCTAGTATCGGGATTGATTGGCCGATCGAAACACCGATTCTTTCAGAGAAAGATCAGAACGGACGCTTATTAAATGAGATACCAAAAGATGAACTACCTCTCCTATAGTCATTCCCGCGCATTTCGTCATCCCCCTATTCCTCGTCATTCCCGCGAAAGCGGGAATCCAGTTCTACAGGCATAACACCATGAAAATATTAATCACAGGAGCTCAAGGACAACTCGCCTGGGATTTGATCAACGCTCAACAAGCAACGTCTTTTGAATGCATCGGTTTAAGCAGAAAAGAATTAGACATCACTCACGAAGACAATATTCAATCCGTACTATCCGAAGTAAAACCAAACACTGTCATCAATGTGGCCGCTTACACACAAGTGGACCGCGCGGAGGAGGAAAAGGATTTAGCCTTTCAAATTAATGGCCTTGGCCCTCAGTTGTTGGCGAAACAATGCAACACCCGAAACATTCCTCTCATTCATGTCTCAACCAATTACGTGTTTGATGGAAAACAAACGCAACCCTATCGAGAAGAAGACCCAACGCATCCGATCAATGTCTATGGAGCCAGTAAGTTAGAAGGTGAAATCCACGTCAAAAATGAATGCGCTCAACATATCATTTTAAGAGTGAGCGGACTGTTCGGAAAACACGGAAATAATTTTGTAAAAACGATGTTGCGGTTATTTCAAGAACGTGAGGAATTAAATGTGGTGGATGATCAATTCATCTGCCCAACACCGACTTGTGATATTGCAACAAGCATTTGGCAAATCATTGAACGCTTATCTACAGCAACTCAAAAACCACAATGGGGCACTTATCATTACAACTCTTCTCCCCCCGTCAGTTGGTACCAATTTACAGAAACTTTATTAGAGATCGCTCGAACACACCGTTCGTTTCGCATTCAAGCGCTGCACGCAATTTCAACTGATCAATTTAAAACAGCTGCGAAAAGACCACTGAACTCTGTATTAAATTGCGAAAAAATATTTAAAGTTTTTGGCATCGAACAACGATCGTGGGAACCCGGTCTACGTCAACTCATAGAGGATTTATTAAGATGACTTTTACACTTCGCAACAAAAGAGTTCTTATCACTGGAGGGGCAGGCTTCATTGGCAGTAATTTCATACATTTTCTGCTCAATCAAAAAGAACCGCCTGTCATCATTAACTACGATGCACTCACATATGCAGGGACGACAAGATATCTCGAGCAAGTGCCGAATAAAGATCGTTACAATTTCGTGCACGGCAACATTTGTGACCACGAACTCGTCAACCGCATACTTCATGAATTTGAGATCAACACGATCATCCACTTTGCCGCAGAAAGTCATGTGGATCGTTCCATCACAGGACCCGCTGCATTTATTCAAACAAATTTTGTAGGGACTTTTACGCTGTTAGAAGCAGCTAGGCAGTATTGGTTGAGCGAAAAGCATTGGACCGAAGATCAATGTCACTTTCATCACATTTCAACGGATGAAGTGTATGGCAGTTTAAAACGACAAGATCCGGCATTTACAGAAATAACACCATATGCGCCTAACTCTCCGTATTCCGCATCAAAGGCCGGTTCAGATCATTTGGTTCGCGCGTATTTCCATACATACGGTCTTCCTGTGACGACAACGAATTGCTCTAACAATTACGGTCCATTTCAGCATCCTGAAAAATTCATTCCAACCATCATTCGAGCCTGTCTTGAACAACGTCCAATTCCTGTTTATGGCGATGGCTCAAACATTCGAGATTGGTTGTATGTCTTAGATCACTGCAAAGGTATTGAATCGGTGATTAAGAACGGTCAGCGTGGAGAGACGTATAATATCGGCGGAAATAATGAGCAGAATAATCTGCAAATTGCTCAAACCATTTGTGCATTAATGGATGAAATCAAGCCAGTGAACACACCACATAAAAAGCTCATTCAATTCGTAAAAGACCGTCCGGGACACGATTGGCGATATGCGATAGATATAACAAAAATAGCAACGGAACTCGGTTGGAAACCTGAAGAGACGTTTGAATCGGGTTTAAGGAAGACCATTGAATTTTATTTGAAGGAGTTGTGAGTGTATGGCGATTGTTACGATATTAATTCCTAACTACAAAACCACGCTGCTAACGAAGTTATGTTTACGTCTTTTAAGGAAAAATTCGAATATCGATCAAGTACGAGTCGTTGTCATTGATAATGATTCGCGCGATGAATCGACGACTTATCTACGCTCTTTATCTTGGATTGATTTGATTGAACGTCCATCGACGGACGACGACACCCCCTCTTTATCACATTCCCGCGCGTTAGATTTAGCGCTCGAACAAGTGACCACCCCTTATGTGCTTGTGATGCACACCGACACGATGGTCACCGATCCGAAATGGCTTGATTTTTTAATTCATCAAATAGAAAGCAATGAAAACATTGCAGGGGTAGGTTCTTGGAAGCTTGAAAATAAAACGTTGATACAACGCGCGGGAAAATGGATAGAAAGTCTGGTCGCTCGAATCAAAAATCTGTTTAAACAAGAAAAGTCTCAAAAAGAGGAGCCTTATCTACGCAGTCATTGCGCCCTTTATCGCATGGATGTGATTCGTAAATTGAATTTGTCGTTTTCGCAAGATAAACAAACGGCCGGGAAAGCGATGCATTATCGTTTTATTGAAAACGGCTATCGCATGGTGTTTCTATCGCCCAAAGAATTGGGTCAATACATGGAGCACATCAATCACTCCACAATGGTGTTAAACCCTTCCTTAAGCTCGCGCACAAAAAGTGTAGCGAAAGGACAAAAGCGCATCCAAAAAGCCTTCGAACGCCTAAATGCAGAAAAGATTCTGAACGACGATTCACTCGATCATTAAGAAAATTCTCCACAACGTAGAGACGCGATTCATCGCGCCTCAAGACATACACCGAGAAAAGACGCGATAAATCGCGTCTCTACGTTTGAGATTGCAACAAGCCTTCTATTTTTTATGAGCAAGAAACTCTCGATTGATATCTCGGATGGCGCGATAGCGGGATTGGGATTCGGGGGAGGGGGAAAGATGGAGGAAAGATCGAAGTTGGTGGAAAAACAAACGCATTGAGGTTAATCGAAGTTCTCGTGTTAACAACGTCACCACATCGGCAGGGCTGAAATGTTTTTCGTAGAAAAGGATCAAGGCTTTTTGTTTTTTGCAGGCTAATTCATACGATGTTGTTTTTTGTTCACTGCCTGCATCGTAATGTTCTACGGTGACTTCGGGACAATAACCAATTTCATAGCCTAATTTTCTGACTCGTAAACAAAGGTCTTCGTCTTCGCCGTATAAAAAGAAATCTGGATCAAATCCTTTGATCTCATCAAATAGATGTTTTGGGATTGCCATAGATGCGCCAATCACCCACGCGATCGAACCTTTTAATGATTTGAAAGAATCTTTGAATATTTTTTCACCGGTGTGCCGCGTCTTAGGGTACGTCTCAGCTTCACCACGAGAGCTCACAATGCGAGTTCCTACCACACCAAACTGTGGGTGCTGTTCCAAAAAATCAACTAAGCGTTTTAATGCCTCTTTTTCGGATAAATAGGCATCGGGATTTAATAGATAAAGAAATTTTCCACTCGCGTGTTGTGCCGCTAAGTTATTGGCTCTTCCGAACCCTAGGTTTTCGGGGCTTTTGATTAATTTTATTTTTGGCTGGATTCCCGCCTTCGCGGGAATGACGTTCGCATATTCCTCTAGGATTTGGACGCTTTGATCGTGGCTGGCGTTGTCTACAATGATCAATTCAAAATCAACGCGTTCTTGTTCCAAGACAGATTCAATACAGCGACGAATCAAATCGCCTGTATTGTAATTAACGATTATGACACTCACGTCCATAACATTTCCTCAAATTCATCATGCTTTGAAGACGCGATAAACTGCGTCTCTACGTTCTACATAGATTCTGCCATACATCCAACTTAAAGAACGTTTCAAGGTTCTTCTCTTAAATCTCTCTATAAAGAATAAAAAATCTCCTGAAGCGTTGAATCTTTCAGATTCATTAAAAATCGTCTTTTGTCTTTTTCTAATGCTCGTAATAAGCGTTTTTGTCCTGTAAGACGTTTTATACTGTCTAGATCAATCATAAAAACTTTCTGATCGTGCACAATGAAATTGCTGGCTTTCATGTCGCCGTGAGTCAGTTTCAATCGTAAGAAACAATCAAAAATTATTTTTATCTGCTGCAATATCCTTTGTTTTTGCTCAAGAGAAATCTTGTGTTCAAGATATCGATTCAATAAATCCCCTGATACAAATTCAGACACGTAATAAGCCTTTCCTCTGAAAATTCCATACCGCTTTTCGATCAATGCAACCGGCTTTGGCAACGGCATGCGATACAACTCCAATCGATGTGCATTTTTCCAATATTGCGCAGCGCGAGTGCTTCGAAAGAAACGGTTCAATCGATGCAGCCAATTTTTGATGTTGTACCGCTTTACAACAAACAAACGCCCATCGATCGAAACTTTCGAAACCGTACACGTATTGCCGTCTTTCAAGCATTCTCCTTTATCCATCCAAAAATCAGGCGCATTCAGAAAGGAAATAAACTCAGGAGATACATATTCTTTGCGACACACATAATGAAAATGCTTGTTTTTCCCAGCACGAAATAACGTCGCATTTCTAAAGATCTTTTTTAACTTTTCTTTTTCTCTCTTTAAACGAGAAAGATATTGCCAATGTTCTAACTGACGCACCCAATCTGCTTTTTTATCGTACGTGTTTAAATCTTTTCTTCCCTGCAAATAAACATCCAATAGCTTTTCCAGCTTGTCATCAGCGGTGGGCGACAATTGCGCCAACAATTCCCCTAAATTCTTAAGGCAATCGGCCATAGGAAGAGGCATGCCTTTCTGCCTAACCTCTTGTGAATCTAGAACAAACAAACCCTCTTGCGTGGCAAGGTAATTGTGAGGATGCAGATCGCTGTGCAACAACCCCTTGGCATGTTGCAACGCCAATTGCTGAATAAAAGGCTCCGCATTGGTCGCAAAAAATAAATCATCGGCATCGATTGTTTGTTTAAGGTATTTAAACAAGATGACAAAGAGATGATTAGAACCCTCCGAATATAAAATCTCAGGGGTTCTTATGTGATGTTTTTCTAAAAGCCTTGTACCCCGAAGAGTCTCCTGGAAATATCGTTCCGCTCGACGCGTTCCAAAATAAATCTTTCCAACGACGGGCATCCCTTTCCATCTTCCTTTAACAACCATTCTTTTGTTCGGAAGCATTCGCAAAATTTCTTCACAAAGCAGCGTTTGATCGCCCAAGGCAACAGAAAAAGGAGCTCGTATATCGGGTCTCAATTGTTTCGCATCGGAAATCAAAATCATTGAATCGCTCGTTTCTTGAAAAGTTGTTCGGCTCTCTTTTTGACGGTCAACCAAAAAGATCGTTCTAAAGGCCATATCGTGCGTAAAGAAGAGTGTCTATACGCTTTCATAAAACGAAAAAGATCATTTCGTGTCAGCGTGATGTTCATGCTTGAAAAATAAAGCCCTGCAAGATCTTTAATGAGCCATCGCTCCGGCACTTTCTTTCTGATCTGTGCACGATGCAAATCGATCACATAAATAGGCATCAATGGGTCAAATTCTTTTCGTTCGTCCATCAGGAAATGCAAAAGGTAACAATCGCGGTGATTCAACCCGCTTGCATGCATACGAGAAACAATTTCAGCAATTCTTTTGATCAACCGATATTTTGTATTGAAGGGCACGCCCGTTTGTTTCCACTGCAACAACAGGTCATTCACACTGCACGTATGCGTTAATGCTTCTAAAATAATAAACGACTGGATTTTGGCTGGATTCCAGCCTCGATAACCCACACCGAACACTTTCGGAACGGACACTCCTGCACGCTCCAAATGACAGATGGCTCGATATTCATCTTTCGTACTTAAAATCGGTTTTTGTAATTTGAACAACGATTTAAAAATTTCTTTCCAACCCACACCCCAATGGCGTTTGATGAAATACTGCTTATTTTTAAGGGTGATACGTAAAGTCTCTCTCGACTCCACTTTTCTATAAGTAGTGCCTTTGACATGCATTAATACATCAAAAGGAGACGCAATAAATCGCGTCTCTACGTTTTCGAGGGAAGATAAATGAAAGAGAGGAGATAAATTGATATACGACATGAGAAATTAATTAGAAGCCTCTTCTTCCTCTTCTTTTCTACGAAGGAAAGCAGGAATGTCTAAATACTCGATATCTTGTTTTAAAGCGTCGGCCGTTCTTGGGGAAACCGTGCCTTGTTTACGAATCACGGTAGGACGTTCCAGTTGTTGGTAATCCCATGACCCGTCTGATTTCGTGTTTTCAACAATGGTGTTAGCAGGTGCGATCTGATCGTTGCCTAAACCTGTGACGACAATAGTGACACGCATTTCATCTACTAATTCAGGATCAATTACGGTACCTACTACAACGGTAGCTGATTCGGAGCTAAAGCTTTTCACCACATCACCCACTTCTTCAAATTCGCCAATCGACATATCTAGGCCGGCTGTGATGTTAACTAACACACCTTTAGCGCCAGCAAAATTTACATCTTCTAGAAGGGGGCTTGAGATAGCAGCTTCTGCAGCTTCTCTCGCTCTGTTTTCACCACGAGCAACGCCGGTACCCATCATAGCCATACCCATTTCTTGCATCACTGTACGAACATCGGCGAAGTCGACGTTGATTAATCCAGGACGAGTAATTAATTCTGAAATTCCCTGGACAGCGCCTAAAAGCACATTGTTCACGGCTCTAAAAGCATCTAATAAGGTAATGCCTTTCCCAAGCACACTCAGCAATTTATTGTTTGGAATGGTGATCAAAGAATCCACATATTGAGCTAATTCACGAATACCTTCTTCCGCCACATCGAATCGACGACGTCCTTCAAAGGCAAAGGGTTTAGTTACTACAGCAACAGTTAAAACACCCATGTCTTTTGCGATTTGCGCAACAATTGGTGCAGCTCCAGTGCCTGTACCGCCGCCCATCCCGGCAGTAATAAAGACCATGTCCGAACCTTCTAAAATTTCTTTAATACGCTCACGATCTTCTTCCGCAGCTTGACGACCAATCAAAGGATCCGCGCCTGCGCCTAATCCTTTCGTCACCTCTACACCGAGTTGAAGCAAAGTACGAGCATGTGCATTTTTCAACGCTTGGGCATCTGTATTCGCGCAAATAAAATCAACGCCTTCGATTGATTCCGTCAACATATGCTCAACGGCATTCCCTCCACCGCCACCTACACCAAACACTTTAATGACAGCACTTTGTGGAAAATTATCGACTAATTCAAACATCGCAGCATGCTCCATAGCTAACTTAAATCCCCAAAAGAACAATAGGGGCTTATCTTTTGGGCCAGCAATCTATCATTTCTAAATACCAAACTTAATAACAATTTAAAGTATTTAACCGTAGGTAAAAACCGGCTTAACACATATAAGAATTGTAAAGATAAAACCATTGAATGCCCCGAAGGGACAGGAGTTGCTTGATTTTCCGTTTCAATATTTCTGTCAACGAATTACTTAACACACACAAGGATGACAAATATGTAGTATTTTCTTAAAAACAATATGCCAAAAATTACTGAATAATAAAAAAGGAGGCCGTGTTGTGTTTAAAAAATTAACTAATTTGCCAAAACGGTTCGATCAAATAATGGAGAACTTAAGCAATAGTATAGGTAAACGTGGTAGCAAAATTTCTGTCTTAAGAAAATTGGATGAATTCTTCGGAGATGAATTGTTAGAAAATCATCATGGTAATTATCCGAATTTAAAGTCTCCTTTAAAAACAGGAATACTAGCTACACTTGTTACTTTGTTTGGCTTTTCAGGAATCGGCATTCCTCTCGCTTCAGTTATTGGAACAATAGTAGGCACACTGTTAACTCCAACAACACCATTCCTTGGTGGAGCAATTGGTTTTGTGATAGGTGCAACAGCAGGCACTGTAACTGCTGGATTCATGACGCTTCTAATAACCGGCTTTCCTGCCTTAAGTGCTGTTGGTTTTCTAAGCCTGTTTGCTTCTACAGGTGTCCTTGGAGCAGCTGTATCCTTTCCTATTCGTTTTGCATCCGCACTAATAGAATCTGCTGTGGTCATGACACGCGGCGTTTATAAAGCGGTAGAAAATATAGTTGATGCAATATCAATCAAGAATAAATGGATAAAAGGGATCGCAACGGCGCTACTAACCCCAATAGCATTAACAACTTTTGCTCCTGTTGCAGCCGTATCCACAGTTGCAAAAGCATTAGGTCTAACGGGGCGTAGTTTATATTTCATGTTTAAAAAACTGACGAAACCCGACTCCAGTTCTGAAGAACCTGGCCTTAAAATTGGTTTAAATCCTTTACCAACGTGGACGTGGTCTGAAATAACAAAAAGAACATTATTAACTGAAGAGCGATTACCCATAGAGGTTTTATTCTCTACTACTAAGAAAGAAGTGAGCCAATTTCCAAGAGGAGCTGTATTGAATTTATTCCCTAAAAAATACAAACCGTTCATACCGCTTACTATCGAGGAAATAAAAACAGACGAAGATATACCATCAGAGGAAGGGCCATATCATGTACTTGAAAATTGATGGCCTTTTTGGACGCTGTGGACATGGATCTACCCGATCTACAGTGTCAGCTGTCAGATTGCATTTCCCTGATTGCGACAACTCAATTCACCATTCATCCGTATTATGAGCAAGATATAGAAAGCTTTTCCCAAGAAATTGAAGCGCTGACCGACAAGATGAAAAAAAACCATGTGTTGCTGTTGACGAAATATTGCGTCGAAAAAAAATTGATGACGTTAAATTTCTGGAGAGATTTAGAAGGACGCGAAGTCGATTGGGTGTTGAGTTGCGGAAATAAAATTTTGCCGATTGAAGTCAAATGGACGGATAAACCTGCAATGAAAGATTTACGTCATTTGAATACTTTCCTAAACGATTATCGGCTCAAGAAAAGTTTTGTTGTTTGCAGAATAAAAAAAGCAACAATTTCGTTATTTTTGCACAGCAACTTGAAATTACCTGAATTAGGATGGTCTGTAATATATGGCCCAATTTCTGTGTAATTAACCAATAGAGAGAGAAGATTCCGTGCTTATGGCCGTCTGCATCTAAAAGAACTTGAACCATTTCACCATTCTTGACCAGATACCCTCAGCATCGTTTTCGTTGAGAATGAGCTCTGGATTGTCTGAGTATTCTTGTTGATACCCATACAACAACAACCCAATGCAAGTGGAGAATTTTGGATTACGAACTACATCGATAAGTCCGCTGACATTTTCAGGCATTCCTAATCGAACCGGCGCCTGAAAAATACGTTCTGCCAAATCTATGGCACCTGGAATCATAGAAGCACCGCCCGTTAATACGATGCCCGCGGCAATTAAATCTTCAAAACCGCTGCGTCTAATTTCTGCGCGCACCAAAGAGAACAGCTCTTCATACCGAGGCTCACAAACCTCGCTTAACACTTGCTTCGGTAATTTTCTACCCGGGCGATTACCCACAGAGGACACTTCAAAAGTTTCGTTAGACAAAGCTAATTCAACTAAAGCACACCCGTGTTTCAACTTAATTTCTTCTGCATTTTGTGTCGGCGTACGCAAAGCAATAGCAATGTCGTTCGTCACCTGATCGCCTGCAATTGGAATCACCGCTGTATGACGAATTGCACCGTCTGTAAAAATTGCAATGTCAGTCGTTCCGCCGCCAATATCGATCAAACAAACGCCGAGTTCTTTTTCGTCTTCCGTTAATACAGAATAACTAGAAGCCAACTGCTCAAGAATCATGTCGCTCACTTGCAGCCCACAGCGCTTTACACATTTCACAATGTTCTGAGCTGCGCTCACAGCACCCGTCACGATGTGTACCTTTGCTTCTAAACGCACACCCGACATACCAACCGGCTCATGGATACAATCTTGATTATCGATCACAAATTCCTGCGGCAGGATATGAAGAATTTTTTGATCGGCTGGAATAGCCACAGCTTTTGCTGCATCAATGACACGATCCACATCTGTTTGTGTCACTTCTTGATCACGAATCGCCACGATGCCATGCGAATTCAAACTGCGAATATGGCTTCCTGCGATCCCTGCATAAGCGGCATGGATGTCACACCCGGCCATTAACTCCGCCTCTTCAATCGCATGCTTAATCGAGTTCACCGTAGACTCGATATTAACCACCACACCTCTCTTCAATCCTTTAGACGCACTCGACCCAACACCCACAACATTCACAACCCCTTGAGAGGACACTTCTCCAACAACGGCAACTACTTTTGATGTACCAATATCAATTCCTACTATCAATTTTTTTTCGGGTTGTTTGCGTTTTGACATAAAAATCACCGTTTAAGTTATTGAATTAAGTGCTTAAAAAATAGGTTATTTCCATCGGACGGCCATACCGTGCGCGTATCGTAGATCAACTTCCTGAAGTTGGGTAGCGCGCGCGGCAAATACTTTGGGATACAATTTTACGAAGCGTTTTAACTGTTCGAGCGCTTGAACATTGCCTAAATGAACGGTCACACCGTTACTCAATTGCACCGACCAAGAGTTGGCTGCATCGATCGCAAATTGTGAAATAGATAAATGAAGAGGCGCCAAAACAACCGACATTTGTTGATAGTCGCTCAACATCTCAACGCTTGAATCATCAGGCCCTATCAATTGAGGTAAAGAAGTAAATTCATCCATTGGAATTTTGGCGACAAAGGTTTCGCCATAAGCATTCAGAAAATCATTTCGATTCCAAACGACGATCGCTTTTTCTGGATCTATTTGAATCACCAACTCATGAGGCCAAACTTTTTTGACATCCACCGAAGCAACCCACGGCAGATTCTGTAAAGAAGCTTGCACTTTAGAAAGACGTACATTAAAAAAATTCGTCTTTGGCTGAAGTTCAGTCGTTAACAAACGTTGGATATTAACTGTTTCGTTTGAACCAAAATTCCCTTCAACGCGCACCGAGGTGATTGGTAAGAAACGATTGGAAAGAGCTCTAAAGCCTATAAAACAGGCAATAATGGCTACGGCAATAAGCACTCCTAAAGAAATTTTTTTCCAAGACATTGAAATCCCTAACCTATTATTTTGATTTCTGTCACCAAATGAACACCAAAGTTTTCATCAACTTTCTGCTGAATCAAACGAATCAATTGCTCAATGTCTGTAGCCGTTGCTCGCCCTTGATTCACAATAAAATTCGCATGTTTTTCTGAGACACATGCGTCCCCAACACAAAATCCCTTTAACCCACATACTTCAATCAATCGACCAGCAAAATCATCTTTGGGGTTTTGAAACACAGAACCTGCATTGGGCAAAGTCAAAGGCTGCGTATCCCTCCGTCTCTTTAAAATTTCTTGTATTTTTCTTTTAGACGCCAATTCATCTCCAGGCTCACCAATAAAATAAGCAGCAGTAAACCAACGCTGTTCTTGCAAAGCCCCCTTGAGTTGCACCTGTCGATATCCAATGTCGAATTCATGCGGGTAACACAAACAGACTTCCCCTGTTCTATCAATCATTTCAACAACCGCTACATGCTCCCAGGTACACGATCCATGAGCCCCGGCATTCATCACCAATGCACCGCCAATCGTGCCTGGAATACCGGCTAAAAATTCAATGCCTCCAAAACCTTGTTGAACCATCCAATGCGCAAAGTGTGGGCTCAAACAACCGCATTCCACGCGCACAAGAGAAACCGTCGTTAGGTCTTCTTCTATTAATGCAGAACTAAGAAATTTTGGCATCAGCTGCAATGTCTGTAGATTTTTTGTGAGAATCACAGTGCCTTTAAACCCACTATCACAAACCAAAACATTACTTCCCTGCCCTAACCACATCAGTGGTTCTTCTTTTGGCAGTTGGATTAAAAATTCTTTTAGATCTTCGAAGTCCGTAGGAATAAAAACGGTTTTGGCCATCCCGCCGACTTTCCACGTCGTGAAATCTGCTAACGACACTTGATGTAACAGCCGACCTTTCATGTTTGATTCACCTTTTCATCATCCCCGCCATCGAAGTCATCCCTACGTAAACAAAAAATCACCCAACAATTTCTCTCATGATTCGACTCACGCTACCAGCGCCTTGAGAGAAAACAACGTCCCCTTCTTTTACGACACGATTCAATACCTTCGAAAGCTCCTTTGCATCGGACACAAAGATAGGGTCTATCAACCCTTTTTCGCGAATCTTTTGACACAACGATTGTGCGTCCGCACCTTCAATTAAAGTCTCTCCTGCAGCATATTCTTTCAGCACAATTAACACATCGACCTTGGACAACACTTCCACGAACTCCTGAAACAAATCCCGCGTACGAGTATAACGATGTGGCTGAAACACCATCACAAAACGTCGATTGGGCCAACAGTCACGAACTGCTTGTGCAGTCGCAGCAAGCTCAGTGGGATGGTGACCGTAATCATCAAAAACACTGGCAGTACCTTGCGCAAAAATATGTTCTCCAAGAGGCTGAAAACGTCGACCCACCCCCGCAAATTTCTTTAGTGCGGAAACAATTACATCATCAGAAACTCCTATTTCCCGAGCAACAGCAATGGTCGAAAGAGCGTTCAATGCGTTGTGTTTTCCCGGTAAATTCAAAGAAACTTTCATCGGATCATAATGATCGTAAGCAGGAACTAAGAAATGGGTCTTGATCCCTTGCTGCTGATAATCAACTACTCTCACCAAAGCATCTTCTGAAAATCCATACGTAATGATGGGCCGCTCGACTTGCTTACATAATTGCTTCACGGTCTCGTTATCAACACAGCAAACAGCTAATCCATAAAAAGGCAAACGATGTAAGAACTCGATAAACGTTTGCACCAATTCGTTAAAATCCCCGTGATACGTCTCCATGTGATCCGCATCGATGTTCGTCACGATCGACATAATCGGCATTAACCGCAAAAACGAAGCATCGCTTTCGTCTGCTTCAGCCACTAAATAACGCCCTGATCCTAAGCCCGCATTAGACCCCGCGCTGTTCAGCACACCGCCAATTACAAACGTTGGATCCAATCCGTCTTCCGCCAAAATACTGGCCATCAAGCTGGTTGTGGTTGTTTTTCCATGCGTACCCGAAACGGCAATCCCTGTACGAAATCGCATCAATTCCGCCAACATAGCCGCCCGCGGCACTACAGGAATATTGAGCTTCTTTGCAGCAACCACTTCTATGTTGTCAGGTCGCACAGCAGAAGAAATCACCAAAACATCTGCACCAACAACATGACTTTCATCGTGTCCATAAAAAACCTTTGCGCCCAATTCACTTAGATTTCTCGTAAGTGCATTTTCCGACAAATCAGATCCGGAAATGGCATACCCTTCTCTCAACAATACCTCAGCAATACCTGCCATCCCGACACCACCGATACCAACAAAATGGATCTGATGAATTCGCCTCATACCAATTCCATGACTCAAACCATATTTATTCACCGATCAACTCCCCTACGTATTAGTCGTCATTCCCGCCTAAGCTTAGAATCCAGAAAATATATTCATCTGGATCCTTAGCTTTCGCGGGGATGACAAGACAGTTGCTACAACTTGTTCTGTCACATGAACTTGTCTCAAACCATAAGATCGTTCTGCCATTTCAAGCAATGCCTTGCGATCCAAATAACGCTCTCGCAAAAGTTCAAGCAATCGTGTTTTGGTAAATTGATCTTGCGAAATCATTTCACCTGCTTTTTTTCGCACTAAAAATAAAGCGTTTTTTGTTTGGTGATCATCCACAGCTTGAGGAAACGGCACAAAAAAAACAGCCATCCCCACAGCACATAATTCCGCCACGGTTAAAGCCCCTGAACGACAAAGAACGACATCCGCCCAATCATAAGCAGCAGCCATATCGTAAATAAAAGCATCAACGCGAGCAGTCAGGTTGAGCGCTGCATATTTTTGTTTTGTCTCTTCCAAATGCTTCTCACCGGTCTGATGCCACACCTCTAAATGTTCTTGATCCGACAATAAAGCAAGCGCCTCTGGCACCACTCGATTAAAAACCGAAGCCCCTTGGCTTCCACCAAAAACTAACAATCGAATAGAACCTTCATGCCGAGCATAACGTTTCTTGGGAGCATCTAATTGAAGTAAATCATGACGAACCGGGTTGCCGACATAATGAAATTTTTTCCAAGCCGATGTGTTTTGATGCGAACAACAGCAACCGTTCGCGCATTTATTTGCTTGCTTTAGATACTCCACTGGAAAACCGGTTAAGACACAATCAGCAAAATTCGACAACACTTGATTGGTCATCCCCAACACAGAATTTTGTTCATGCAACACCAGTCGCTTACGCAATAACCATGCAGCAATCCCTCCAGGACCGGCTGCATAACCACCCATTCCTAAAACAACATCCGGCTTAAATCTTCTTATGACACGCATGGCCTGAAAAATCGCTTTCATCAATTGCCACGGCAAAGAACACCATCTTTTAAATCCTGTTCCCCGCACACCCCTAATCGATAAACGGTGTAATGGAATATCTTCTTTTGCCAACAACTTATTTTCTAGACCATGAAAAGTTCCCAGCCATTCCACCGAATGTCCTTTCTTAAGCAACAAACGAGCAACCGCCAATCCTGGAAAAATATGCCCCCCAGTCCCCCCAGCAATGATCAATACTCTTCGACGAGTCGATGCAACCATGTAAGAAATCCATAAAAAATATTTTAAACAATCACCAATCTAACAAGCGGTGAACGTTTTTTTCTCGGCGATTGGTTTCGTAATCAATACGAAGCAGTAACGCGACAACAATGGCAACAATCAAGATACTGCTGCCGCCATAACTAAATAAAGGAAGGGTTAATCCTTTCGTCGGCAATAAACCAGCATTTACACCGATATTCACAATGATTTGCATTGAGAACCACAAACCGAATCCATATGCCATATAGCCCGCCCCATGCATGTCCGCCAACTGTGCACGTCGACCAATGAAGAAAATACGCCAGATGAACACAATATAGAGACCAATCATGGCTAAGACTCCGAGCAACCCCAGTTCTTCAGCCAACACAGCAAATAAGAAATCCGTATGCGCTTCGGGCAAATAAAATAATTTTTGAATACTGCCGCCCAACCCCACACCAAAGAGTCCGCCGCGTCCAAATGCAATCAAAGACTGAGTCAATTGATACCCACTGGAATATTGATGCGCCCACGGATTCAAGAATGAAGTCAAACGCAACACACGATAGGGAGAAGAAATAGCCAAAATCGCCATCACTGTCAGCATCGCCAAAGAAAACATTAAAAAGATTTTGAGGCGCATTCCCGCTAAAAACATCATGCCAACAACTGTCACAACCAAAACAGCTGTTGCCCCGTAATCAGGTTCCAGAAGCAATAAAAGAGCAAGCACTCCCAAAACGATCAAAGGCCGGATTAACCCTTCAAGCGTCGAACGCACCTCCTGATGATGTCGAACGAGATAACTGGACAGATAAAGCACCATCGCCAATTTTACAAATTCGGAAACCTGCAATTGCAGAGGTCCAAAACCAATCCAACGGCTGCTGCCATTCACCTGGCGGCCCAATCCCGGAATCAAAACAGCAACCAACAACACAAGGCCAATTAACAATAAAAAAATACCGTATTGTTGCCACGTCGCGATGGAGGTACGAATAACAATGCAGGCGATTAAAAAGCCCAACAGCAAATACATGCCTTGTCTGAGAAGAAAGTGGAAAGGCATTCCGAACGTGCGTTCAGAAATAGCCATCGAAGCAGAAGTCACCATGACCAAACCAAAACAACTGAGCGCAATCACTGAAAACAGCAAGTAAGGGTCATAGTTTTGAAAAATTTGTTGTACTTTTTTATTGATCATTGCCTTGTGCTAATGCTTGAACTTTTTCCATAAAGACATCGCCGCGATGTTTGTAGTTATTAAACATGTCAAAACTCGCGCATGCTGGTGATAACAACACAAGATCTCCTCGCAATGCCGCCAAATCGGCTTTTTTGATTGCACCATCGATGCTGTCGCCCGCATGTTCCATGTCACAGCAACCATCCAAAACAACCGCTAATTGTTTCGCGGCTTCGCCAATCAAGATTAATTTGCGTACGTATTTTTTTACGGACTCACGCAAAGGTGAAAAATCAGCGCCTTTGCCAATGCCTCCTGCGATTAAGACGATCTTGCCTTTTATGCCGACACCTAACCCTTCTAACGCAGCAATGGTCGCCCCGACGTTGGTGCCTTTTGAATCGTTATACCAACTGATGCCCCCACTTTTTAAAATGAACTGACAACGATGCGGCAATCCTGAAAATGTCTTCAACGTTTCCAACATAGCTTCTAATGGAAAACCCGCACAAGAACCGATCGCTAAAGCGGCTAATGCATTTTCAATGTTATGCATGCCCTTAATTTTTACGGCTTGAGCTAAAAGCAATAATTCTTCTCCACGCGCAAGATAGAGCTCTCCATGATGAGTCCTTACTCCAAATTCATTGGCGGATGGTTCCGTCAAACCGAAGCTCACTCTCTGACAAGGAACAGTTGGTTTCGTTAATGGGTCACGTCGGTTAAAAACAGCGTGTTTTGCGCCAACGTAAATCCTGTGCTTCGCAGCCGTGTATTCCTCCATGTTGGCGTAACGATCCATATGGTCTTCTGTAACATTTAAAATAGCAGCGACTTCAGCACGCAAGGAATGCGTCGTTTCTAATTGGAAACTCGACAACTCTAAAACATATAAATCCGCGGATTGATCGTTTAAGACATCCAAAACGGGCAACCCAATATTGCCGGCCACTTGAACGTTAATCCCCGCTTGCCTGGCCATCTCTCCCACTAAAGCTGTGGTCGTACTTTTCGCATTGGCGCCTGTAATCCCAATGATGGGTGCTTTGATTTTTCGAATAAATAATTCAACATCTCCTGCATAAGGAATGCCTTTCGCAATCGCTTTTGCAATCTCAGGCTCTTTCAAAGACACGCCGGGACTGATAATCAATTCCGCAGCATTTTGAATAAGCTCAGAGTCAAGCCTTCCAAAAACTGCAGGGGCCTTCGGGGCAAGTTTTTCAAGCTCCTCTTTGCCTGGAGGATTCTCTCTAGAATCCGTTACCGCAAAATTCAACCCTTCTCGAATGCAATAACGCACACAAGACATTCCCGTTAATCCAAGGCCAACGACCACATGTAAGGGCTGTTTTTCTGTTGTTTTCATAAAATTTCCCTCATCGCAATTTCAATGTTGCTAAACCACATAAAACCAGAATAAAAGTGATGATCCAAAAACGTACAATGACGCGCGGCTCTGGCCATCCTTTTAATTCAAAATGATGATGAATCGGCGCCATCTTAAAAATGCGTTTCCCTGTTAAACGGAAAGAAACAACCTGCAAGATCACCGAAACTGTTTCTAGCACAAAGACTCCGCCCATCAATGCCAACACCAATTCTTGACGAACAATCACTGCAATCGTGCCAATCGCAGCGCCTAAACCTAATGCACCTACGTCACCCATGAACACTTGCGCCGGATATGTGTTGTACCAAAGAAAACCCAGTCCTGCGCCTACAATCGCTCCGCAAATAATCACAAGTTCTCCGACGCCCGGGATATAAGGAATCATTAAATAAGTAGAGAAATGGAAATTTCCTGTGACATAAGCAAAGACGCCAAATGCTGCGATGATCATAACGGAAGGAAGGATTGCCAAACCATCTAGTCCATCCGTTAAATTGACCGCATTACTGGTTCCAACAATAACGAAGTAACTAAAGAAAAGGTAAACAGGCCCTAATTCAATAAGAACGTTTTTAAAAAATGGAACAAACAACTCTGTTTCTGCGGGCATCAAGGCGGAAAAATAAAGATAAGTTACTCCCGCTAACGCCACGATCGATTGAAACAAATATTTCTTCTTTGCGGGCAATCCACGGCTGTCTTTCAACAATAATTTACGGTAATCGTCATACCAACCGATGAGCCCAAAACCCAAGGTCTCCAGTAAAACCACCCACACATAACGGTTTGTCAAATCACCCCACAATAAAGTGGAAATAGTGATCGCGATCAAAATTAAGGTACCGCCCATAGTTGGAGTACCCGCTTTCTTGAGATGAGACTGTGGGCCATCTGCACGCACAACCTGTCCAATCTGATGCCGTGTTAACCGTCGAATAAAGAAGGGGCCTAAAAGCAAAGCAACAAATAGAGCGGTTAGTGCACTTAAAATGGTTCGAAAGGTTAGATATTGAAAAACATTAAAGGCGTGAAAATAATTTTCTAGTAAAGAAGCCAACCACAACAGCATAAAACTCACCTAAACAGCTTATTTGAGAGCGCGCGAATGTATCACATTTCAAATGTTCGCTAACGTTTTTGTGGCGAGCACAAACATCATCCATGCACACTGCCATCATCCTCAAAGCACCCTGCCATCATTCCCACAACCCCCCATCGTCATCCCTAGCTGCAGCTAAGGATCCAGAATTGATATCTTTCCTGGATTCCCGCCTACGCGGGAATGACGGCTTTAAAAGCCATAACAAAGATCACTTGGAAAGTGGATTCCCGCCTACGCGGGAATGACGGACTACGCGGGAATGACGGACTATGCGGGAATGACGGACTATGCGGGAATGACGGAAGAAACATAGGACCCAGATCTCTTACCCGTCATCCCCGCCTTACACTTAACCCGCCTTACACTTAATAAGAGCTATAACAAACCAAGACGATTTCTACATGAGCGCTTTTCTTACCTTTTAATGGGTAATTTTTTGTTTGACACATACCCACATATGAGTAATTTATCACCGCTTTTACCCAAAAAAGGAGAAAAACATGAAAAAGCAAAAATATGAAACGGCGATCGTCATCCCTGGCGCCGCCAACATCACACAAGGGCCTGGATGTAGTAATGCTCGGGAAGATTATCAATCCAACTGCACGCACTACCAAGTAGGGCTATGCAGAGAACCTGATAAGGAAAAAGAGCCTGAAACACCTGAGGAATTAGATATCCCTAGAAGAAGGCTTGGCTTCTAAACAAACCACTTCCAATAGAAACATGATGGAGCATGTTTCTTGGAAAAATCTTTCCCGCCTATAGAACAACGATTGCTCGAATTTCGGGATATCCACAAGGACCGATGATGAAACACTCTCTTTTCTCGCGAATCCAATCGCTATTTTTATCCATATTGGCCTTCTGTTGTTTTTACATCCCCTGTGCATTCGCTGCAGACGATCTTACGCTTGGATCCATCGCCGGGAATGTCCAATCCAGTTTTGCCGAAATCGCCAAACTGATTACCGCTGGTTCATTCATTGCAGGCTTAGGCCTTGCCATCATGGCAATCATGAAATTCAAAGCGCATAAAGACGATGCCCGCACCACTCCATTAGGCACACCGATCATTCTTTTGTTTGTAGCAACAGGTATGTTGTTTTTACCCACTGTATTTAAATCCGCGGGCGTCACTATTTTTGGAACCACCCCAACTGAAACAACTATCAGCGGCATCACAAGCATCTAGAGGTGGCAACCAACAATTATGTGCTCAAATCGTCATTCCTAGCTGCGATGAGAATCCAAGCTTCCGTCATTCCTAGCGGAAGCGGAAATCCAGAAAATATATCTCCTAGATTCCCTCTACAGCTAGGAAATAACGAAAGCTTGGAGTTTAGTTTTCACGGGCATGATGAGGGATTTTTGCAAATTGGCATCGAAAAAGACGCGATGTCACTCACGTTCTAGTCATTAGCAGAATGATTCGCGCAAGACGGAACAATAATTTGTACGGATTGTTTTGTTATGTTTTTCGAAATTCCTGATCACATCTATCTCACTGATTTCAATGATGAGATCATCGTTTTAGACCTTCTGAAAGATCGATATCTAATCCTTCCGAAAGATCTATCTGATGTATTAGCGCTCGCTTTAAAAATGCCGTTTAGAAAAATCAATCACCAATATTTCTTGATGCCTCACACGAAACATTTCATAGCTGCAGACGACTTGGATGCCACACTGCACTCTCTACAAGACCAAAACATCTTGCTTGGACTCGACGCATTCAGCCCTTCAAACAAAATAATTGAACACAAGATGTTATTAACCGGCGGCCCCACGCTGGACTGGAGAATAGATGTAGAAAAACTAAAAACTCCGGTTTCTCTGAAACTATTTTTCAAAGCCTATTTCTGCCTCATACAGGTCTGTTGGACTCTAAAAAGAAAGGGGTTCTATGCGCTCATCCAAAAAATTAAAACCGCCGAAAAAAGAAAATCGAATCACAATCGAACGCCAAATTTCGAACCGCTCATCAAGGCAATGCATAAAGCCTGTTATTTCTACCCTGCACACACTGCCTGTTTGGAATGGGCTTCCGCTTTAACGTTGCTAGCACTAAAACAAAACATTCCGTGTCGTCTACAAATAGGCGTTCAAAACCTTCCGTTTGCTGCTCATGCGTGGGTGGAATACGAAGGAAAAATAATTGCCGACCAACCAAATCTATCCGAACAGCTCTCCGTTATTTTGTCCGAGCCACTGGAGGATATGAAATGATCATCGCAGGCATCTATGGAAAAACAGCAGAGCAAAATGATCTTTATCAAAAGCTATGTGCTGCCACAAAACACCGTATCAAAACAGATCTCACATATTTTGAATGTGCACACTGCAAAATCATTGTAGGCAAAACGTCTGCTGCCATCGATCAAGGAAAAATCATCAAAACAAACAACTGTTTGCTCATCGGTAAAGTCTTTAAAAACACAACACATGAAAAAATAACGCCGCAAGAAATGAATTCGATTGCATCACGATCCAATGAAACATTTACCCAAAGATACTGGGGCAACTATTTATTAATAAAAATCGATCCATCGGCCCCATCCTGCATCATTTTAAGGGATCCGATCGGCCAACTGCCTTTTTTTTACACCACCCTGTCAAACGACAATGTGTTGTTTTCATCTGAAATCAGCCTTTTGTATGAAGTCACAAAGGAACGCCCCAGCTTTAATTGGAGTTATTTCTCTTCTTTTTTGACGAACGCGTTTATAACTTCGAAAGAAACAGCCTTTCAAAATATTCAGGAACTGAACCACGGCTGCCAATTGCATCTGTCTTTTGACGGCATCAAAGAAACGCCTGTTTGGAACCCTACAAACTTCCCTGCAAACGACGCGAGAGTCTGTTGCAATTCACTCATTTCGTCATCCCCGCGAAAGCGGGGATCCAGAAAAATCAATAAACTATATTTCGCTAATTGCTCAAAAAATTTGGATTGCAACAACCCTGCGACGCACTTAGACACTCAGATCGTAGAAACACTCACTGCGGTCATGCAAAGTTGGTTACAAGATTCAAAAGATCTATTTCTCGATTTTTCAGGAGGATTAGATTCATCCGCACTTCTTTTTGTTTTACACAGTATCCTCGCATCAAAACAAACGCTGCATCCAGTAAACATCTTCCATCCAGAAGTGAAATCTTCCGACGAACGAATCCATGCGCAGCGAATCACTCAAAAGATCGGAGTACCACTGATCGAATTCGACAGTTCAAAGAGCCTACCTCTCGATCCGTGCACACATCATTTTGAATACAAACCGAATTTTCCAACATCAGGATTAACGCATCTCAAAAAAGAACACGATTACTACGAACTCTCTAAACATCACAGCAATGTGGCTTTTATTAGCGGCCATGGAGGCGACCATATTTTTTTAGCGCAACCCATTCCGGAATTAATTTGTGATTGTTTCCTTCAAAAAGGCCTCAACCCTGCAAAAAGAAAATTTCTAGAAATTGCAGCACATTATCGCTGTTCTTCATTCACATTATTTCAAATCGTATTCAAAAACATGCTCGCCCATCTGTTTAGACACTCTTATGCACAGAATCGATGTATCCGCTTCAATCAAAAAACCCCATGGTTTACAGAAAAATTGCGCAGCCTTTCTGAACAGATAACGAAACACCCCTCGCTTGAAACGTTAAAACACCAGATGCCAGGGCAATTTCGAAAAATAGAAACAATCTACGAAGGGTTAGCCTCGATTAAAGGACCGATGAGGGACCCCCAAAATCCTGTCTTTTACCCTCTCTTTTCTCAGCCTATGTTGGAACTCGCGTTAGGTATTCCTTCTTATCGGTTGTTTGAAAATAACTTCGATCGTTATCCCTTTCGAAAAGCCGTTAGCGACGCTTTTCAAACGCAATCGGTTTTTCGACACGACAAAGGAGAAACATCTGGCGTCATGCAACGAGGACTCATTAAAAATCAAAAATATATTTTAGAACTTTGCTTGGACGGAAGGATCGTCAAAGAAGGATTAGCCAACAAAGAACGTTTGTATCGAGATTTGAAGCTATTTATCGGGGGCTACGCACTACGCCAATGGCCTCTCTCCAACTTAATCGCAGCGGAGTTGTTTTTTAACGAGTGGAAATAACAACATTTTTGTCATTCCTAGCCGCTTGCGGGAATTCAGATCGATGTCATTCCCGCGAAAGCTAAGAATCCAGACCGATGTCATTCCCGCGTAGGCGGGAATCCAGATCGATGTCATTCCTGGCCCTGGATTCCCGCTTTCGCGGGAATGACGGAGGTCTGTCGCGGGAATGACGGAGGTCTGTCGCGGGGATGACGGAGGCCTGTCGCGGGAATGACGGAGGTCTGTCGCGGGAATGACGGAAGTCTGTCGCGGGAATGACGGAGGTCTGTCGCGGGAATGACGGAGGTCTGTCGCGGGAATGACGGAGGTCTGTCGCGGGAATGACGGAGGTCTGTCGCGGGAATGACGGAGGTCTGTCGCGGGGATGACGACAACACACAAATAAAAAGGAAATAAAAACCATGAATAAAATCACGTTTTCTAAAAACATTTTCTCTCGATACTTCGACCGACTCGACCATGCGGTCTATTACGACAGAAAAATGGATCGGTTTTATCTACTGAAAGGCGTCGCTGCTGTCGTCAGCAAACAACTGATGCAATGTAAAAATTTTGACATCGAAAAAATACGCCAAGTGATTTTTGAAAAATTTGACTGCGCTAATCACTCTGTAGAAAAAGACATTTTCTCTGTCATTCAATTTCTAGAACAAAACAACATCATCGATCTGCCCTCTGAAAAAACGCACGCCACACAAGCGACGAAAAAATCGCAGAACAAACAAGAAAACCTTCAAACCGTAGATTCAATAGAAAATGAGATTTTCTCCATCGCATCCGACAACTTAATTCCCTTCCATGCCACCTTAGAAATCACGAGCCACTGCCCTCTGAAATGCATTCACTGTTTTATGCCAAAACCTGTTGAATCGCGTTGGACACACGAATCATTTGAAAAAACACTGCTGCAACTCAAAAAATTAGGCGCCATGGAATTAACGATCACAGGGGGAGAATGCCTTTCTCACCCACAAATTTACGATTTTTTAACACTGGCAGAAGAACATGAATTTATCGTAAACGTATTAACGAACGGCCTATTTATCAATTCACACACAGCCCAACTGCTTGCAGCACGACGCCCACGGATGGTGCAACTTTCTTTGTACGCAGCCGATGCGAGCACGCACGATGCAATCACACAAGTTCCAGGCAGTTTCGAAAAAACCACTCAAGCTATTCAATATCTACAAGAAACAGGCATCAAACCGAAAGTTGCGTGCAGTGTCATGAACACAAATTATGACAAGATCGACGCCTTGTTTACTTGGTGTCAAAAGCAAGGCATCCCCTGTTCATTTGATTTCAAAATTTTCCCAAGCTATGACACGGATAGGAAGACACAAAATATCGCATGCTTTCATCAACCATCGCTTCAACAAGTCATGTCGCAAAAACGATTCAACGTCTTGTTACAAAACCCTAACGAATCACACAGTAAACCAAACCCAAAACGCAAACTCTGCACAGCAGGACACAAGTCCCTCACGGTCACATCAGACGGTTATGTGCTTCCCTGTAATTTATTGCGACTCAAAGTCGGAAATGTGTTTGAAAAATCATTAGAAGAAATTTGGTATCACTCGCCTTTATTAAAAAAGTGGCGAGCTATTTCTGTTTCTGATTATCCAAAGTGTGCAAACTGCGAAGCTTTCGAACACTGCCAAGCCTGCTTAGCCGGATGCTTTATAGAAAAAGGAAATTTCAAAGAAGTAGACGAACAAACCTGTTTCTTCGGAAAGCTTAATCACTCGCTTATTCAAGACTCGAAGTTAATTCACAAAACGTAGAGACGCTCTTCTGTACTAATGACCTCTCACTTCGAAACAACTCTCTACCACTTCGAAATCGCTGTAGTGGTGTTTTGTGTCACCAATAATTTGGTATTGCTCATGCCCCTTGCCTGCTAGCAACACAATATCGTCCACGTGCGCTTCTAATAACGCGGATTTTACTGCCTTTTCGCGATCTACTTCGCTCGTCACGCGTTCTGGATGTTCAAAACCTTGCATCACATCTTTAATAATTTCATCCGGATCTTCTGTACGAGGATTATCACTGGTCACAAAAACACGATCGGCAAATCGTTCTGCAATTTGCGCCATCTCCGGGCGCTTAGTGCGATCGCGATCACCTCCACAACCAAAAACGCAATACAACTTTCCGACGCAATGATCTTTCAAAGTCTCTAATGCTTTTTCCAACGCATCCGGTGTATGCGCAAAATCAACAACCACTGTCGGTTTGTTCTCATAATGCACAGTTTGCAAACGCCCCAATACAGAATGCAATTGAGGCACGACAGATAAAATTTCTTTCAATGAATAATTCAAGGACAACAACGTCGCGACCACAGCTAATAGATTCGACACATTAAACCGACCCAATAAACAGCTTTTCATAACTCCAGTTTCTAAAGAAGTACGAACAGTTGCGTCAAAACCTTGTTCATTGAGACGAATGTCATCCGCACACAGAAAAGGAAAGTTCTGTTTTTCATGAAGACAATCGCAAGAATATCCCCACACATCTATTTTCTGTTTGTCTTGCAAGAACCACTTTTTTCCATACGGATCGTCAAGATTAAAAATGCCACATTGCATGGACGGCATTTCAAACAAGAGATGTTTTGCAGCCGCATACGCTTCCATGGTTTTGTGATAATCCAAATGATCGTGCGTCAAATTGGTAAAGAGACCGCGAGTAAAGTGCACACCAGACACACGCCCTTGTACTAACGAATGAGAAGATGCTTCCATCGCGACGGTATCGATTCCTTGTTGCACAAAGTCGACAAGAAAACGTTGCACAGAAATTGGATCTAGGGTGGTTAAATCAGATTCCTGCAAATCACCAAACACGCCGTTTCCGACAGTGCCTAACACTCCTACTTTTTTAGGGCTTAAGCGCATGATGGCTTCTGCAATTAAATGGCAACACGATGTTTTGCCGTTCGTACCTGTCACACCAATCATTGTCATCTTGCTGGAAGGAGAATCATAAAAACGATCGGCGATCAGACTGACGGTTTTTGCAACTTGAGGCATGGAAATAATTGGCACATCCCCTGCCCATTCAATAGAAGCATGATTGGCTTCCACTTCCTGCAAAATCGAAGCCGCTCCTTTTACAAGGGCATCTTGAATAAAACGTCGCCCGTCTACTTTCGTGCCCGGATAAGCAAAAAATAAATCACCCGTTTTAACTTGTCGGCTATCCAACGATAAATCTTGAATATTGATTGTTTGCGGAAGAACAATCTGCACAAACCCATCCAGCAATTCTCGTAATGTTTTCATCGATAAACCCTCTTTATATTTGTAGGCGTAGCAACTGGGCGTGTTGCAATCCGCCCGTTTCGTCATCCCCGCGAAAGCTAAGGATCCAGAAAAATCAATAGATGACGCGTCAAAAATTTCTCGAAAAATTCGGATTGCAACAGGCCCGGATGACGTATAGGCGCTACGTTAATGACTGCCTGCTGCAACAGATGGAGGGATATTCATAATTCTTAGTGCTCCATCCATAATCTTTGAAAACGCAGGAGCTGCCACCAAACCGCCGTATTTTTTAAGCTTTGGCTCTCTCACCACAACTTCAACAACCAACTGAGGGTCAGACACCGGCGCAATACCTACAAACGATGCAATCATTTTTTTGTTTTCTTTATCGTATCCGTGCTTCCCAGCGATATATGCTGTTCCCGTTTTTCCGGCGATTGCATAACCCGTCACTCGAGCACGCACACCAGTACCACCAATTTCTACTACAGTTTCCAACATTTTCAGCATTTCATTCGCTGTTTTAGCTCGCAACGCTTGTTGACATTGCACGGGCTCATCACGCTTTAAAAAAGTAATCGGGCATTTCATTCCGCCGTTGGCGATCGCTGCATATGCTTGTGCTAATTGGAGAGGAGTGACAGAAATGCCGTATCCAAAGGCTAAAGTAGCTAATTCAAACGGACGCCATCGATGGTCCACCAAACTGCCTGGGCTTTCTCCAGGAAAACCGCTTTGCGATCGTTCACCAAAACCAACACTCCGCAGCAAGTTGATGAAATGTGCTGGGGGTAATGACAATGTCATTTTCGTCACCCCCACATTGCTCGATTTTTGTAAGACTTGAGTGACACTAATAGTTCCGTAATTCAAATTATCATCAAGAACACGGTTGCGACCGATCATCAACCAACCGGGACTCGTATTAATCAATGTGCTCGGCTGATATTTGCCACTCTCTAATGCATTCGCAATGCTGAAAGCTTTCATCGTTGAACCGGGCTCAAACATATCCGTCACTGCACGATTTCTGAATTGGCCGTAATTATGACGAGGCAAATTGTTCGGATTAAATGAAGGCTGATTCACCATCGCCAACACTTCTCCTGTCTTCGGATTTAAAACAACTACAGACCCAGACTCTGCCTCTACTCTTTCAACCGTCGTCTTTAAAACGCTATACGCCAAAAACTGAATTCGGTTGTCGATGCTCAACGTCAAATCATTGCCCGGTTTAGCTGCTTTAATGCCTGCAATCACAGCGACGATATGACCGTATCGATCTTGAACAACGCGTTGCGCCCCAAGCGCCCCCTCTAACCATGTGTTGTATGCCATCTCCAAACCGGCTTGCCCTTGGTCATCAATATTCGTAAAGCCAACAAGTTGCGAACTCACTTCCGCCTGTGGATAAAACCGCTTAAATCCATGCTGCAAATACACCCCAGGAATAGCCAGCTCTTGAATTTGCTTGGCTACTTGTGGGCTAAGATTGCGTCGCAAATAAACAAACTGCCTTTTGGCATTGCTACGCACGATATGTTCAATTTTCTGAGAAGAGAGATGCAGTAAATTTTGGAGATGAATCACATTGGCATACGTGTTTGGAAAATCCTGCGGATTTACCCAAACAGAATCAACAGGGGTGCTAACCGCTAAAGGATCTCCATTTCGATCAACGATCATGCCGCGATAAGCAGGAATTTTGACAGAGCGTAAAATGCGAGCATTGCCTTGTTTTTGAAGAAATGCGCGATCGTAAATGGTGAGATAAACCACGCGCGCAATCAAAGATCCGACCATTAAAAGTAAGAAAAACAACACAAAATAGAAACGTATTCGCAAAAATTCCATCTCATAGACTTTGCTATGGCGTTTTACAAAAGGATCAGGAGAAACCTGTTTGCGAGAAGTCCAACGCGTGGAAGTTTGAGTGTGTTTTTTCTTATGCATAAGTATCAAATTTTTCAGCGGTGCATCGTCGCCACCGTATCCATCATCCCTGTATCGTCATCCCCGTCGTCATCGCCGTCATCGTCGTCATCCCCGCGAAAGCTAAGGATCCAGAATTGACATATCTCCTGGATCCTTAGCTTTCCATTAAACTCCTTCGCGAGAATGATGGTCGAACTCCTACATGGATGACGCTGCATCTACAAAGAAACGATCTGTTTCGTTTTAGGAATCATCATTTGCAACCGATGAGTCGCTTGATTTGCAATGCGTGCATCCGAAGACCAAGTACTTTCTTCCAACAGCAACTGGCTCCACTCTGCATGCATTCTTCCATACTGCACTTGCAAACTTTGCAAATGAGCTTCTAAACGTCGATTACTGTCTTTTACATAAATCAAACCAACCGACGACAACAAAACGGATACCCCTAAAAACAAAGCAACAGTCCATTGTTTTTCTGTCACAAACAACCACGATAAAAAACGTGGTACAAACAAATTATTCAGCGTCCTTACTGCAACGTTCATCCTATCTTCTCCGCTATCCTTAGCACCGCGCTCCTTGCGCGAGGATTAAATTGAACTTCACTCATCGAGGGTCGAATCGCGCGACCGATTGCCTTCAAACGAGGATTTAATTCTTTTTGTCTCACAGGTAATCCCGGTGGAAATGGGTCTCCTTTTACATTCTTTTTAATAAAGCGCTTAACGATGCGATCTTCCAACGAATGAAAACTAATAACGACCAAACGTCCTTTGATGCGTAGATATTCCAAGCTGTCTTCTAAGCATTGTTCTAACTCTTCCAATTCACGATTGAGATAAATTCGAATCGCTTGAAACGTTCTCGTCGCCGGATGTTTATTTTTCTCTCGAACGGGAACCGCTTGTTCAACAATGCGCGCTAATGCTGTAGTCGTTCGAATGGAATGTTCTTGTCGCACCGACACAATCGCTCGAGCAATGCGTTTAGAAAACCGTTCTTCGCCATACTCCTTTAATACCGTCACCAACTCTTCTTCCGCCACTTGTTGAACCCAACTCGCAGCATCCATTCCTTTTGAAACATCCATCCGCATGTCCAGCGGACCTTCTTTCAAAAAACTAAACCCCCTTTCAGCCTTCTCTAATTGAGGAGAAGAAACGCCCAAGTCCAACAACAAACCGTCGATTGTTGAAAGGCCTAATTCGTTCATGAACTCTGAAATTTTTGTGAATGACCCGTGCCGTATTTGGAAACGCTCATCATGTTCGAAATGCTCTTTGGCAAACTGAATCGCAGCAAGATCTTTATCGATAGCTAGTAATTTTCCTTTGCTAGATAAACGATCCAATATGGCCTGCGAATGCCCCCCTCTGCCAAAAGTACCATCGACATAAACGCCCTCTGGTTGAATCGCGAGCCCATCAATAGCTTCTTGTAACAGAACCGGCTGGTGTTTTTCCTGCATGATTTCATCCGAAATATTCATGACACATGAATCAAGCAGTGATCTACAGTGCCAATTCTCTTAATTCTTCTGGCAATTCTTCAGTCGCGCCTAACCCTTGCCCAATCCATTCATCACGAGACTGTTTCCACAGCGCTTCATCCCAAATTTCAAATTTCTTACCTTGCCCCACCAACATGACGGTTTTCTCAATTGCCGCATAATCTCGTAACTCGGCAGGTAATAAGATCCGTCCATGAGAATCCATTTCAATTTCCATCGCATGCCCCATCAAAAGGCGCTGAACCCTACGCGTCACCGGATGAAAACTCGGTAATTTTGCAATTTTCTCTTCAATTTCTTCCCACAACGGGAGGGGATACATCAAAAGGCAGGGTTGCTCTGTATCGATCGTGACAATAATTTCCCCATGCGCTTCTTCTAACAATTGTTGACGATAACGATTCGGTATCGCCATCCGTCCTTTTTCATCGATGTTCAGTGCCTGAATTCCTCTAAACATAAGCACACCTTTAAACGTTTATCAGGGATGGAGGAATGAAAAGAATATATTTTTCAATGACTTATTATTCTTAAAAACGCTCGGGAAGTGGGAATCCAAATCTTTACATTCGAAGAAATTGTCGATGATTTCCTTTCCCCTTAAAAAGGGGTGGGAGGTAAAGAAAATAATCGCCGTAACCATTGATTCCCACTTCCCGAGCTTCCAAGTCAAGGAAAAAGTGTAATCAAAACATTGGATGATTGCTACCACTTAATCCCACTTATCGCCACTTGCGGCCACTATAGTGACCGAAAAATGGAATTTCAACGACCAGAATCCCGAAAATGAGGGGGTTACAGTTGGATGCTCGATAGCTCCCCCATGGATCTGACGCCCCTTCAGGGCTTTGGTTAACAGGCTTCTCCTACCCAGAGCTTGCGCCCTGGGCTATCTCCTTTTCGCCCCTTCGGGGCTTATCTATAGATCGATTCTTTATCAGAAACACTTATTGCACTGCCGAAGAAATACAGTTGCTACGGTAAAAAGGTCGAATCTCTTAAGCCTTGCCGAGAATTGCTGGCAGGACCTACGCATGAAGATGATTGCAGTTATAACTTTGCACAAAGAACCAGGCTTGGAGGGGGTGTTTATAGAAAATAAAGCGCAGGAGGCCGAAGGCCGACGAGCCATTTCTATAAACACCCTCTCCCAGCCTGGTTCACGATGCTTAAATTCATCCCTTTTTGTTTTCATGCGTAGGCCCTGGAATTGCTGGTTGTTGATAAGACAGATGCATGTGGTTATGGGATGATTTCATTGTCACGTCATCTCTTGGACAGAAAATCCTGATAAAGAATAAAACTTAGAAACAAAGGAGAATCTTATGAAATACGCCGTCTATGAAGAAATTTTCTGGGCAATTATGCGAAATGATTTACACGCTATTAAAGACTTAGATCAAAAACACGGCCATACAGAATTGATTCAAGGATCGATTCGAATGTGCGAGACAAAACGCGCCAACATGCTTGGTTACTTACTGATAGACGCATTAAGCGAGAAAGAAATTCAGCGGTTGCTTATTACCCCTGATGAGGAGCGTAACGAAATCGACAAAAGATTATTAAGCATCCCATTAGATCGAAAATTAAAGGAAGAATCGCTTCCAAATCCTGATGAGATACGTCAAAAAACCAATACCGTGTTAAGGAACGTAAAAGCTGAGAAATGGACTGAATTTTTTAAGAGAGAGATGCCCTATGAATTTGCAGCATTTCAACAGAGCGATACATTAAGCCAAGAATCCATTGAAAAAATGATCGGCGATGAAAAGCTTAGCCAAAAGGTATGTAACACAATTGCTGGTATGCTGATACACGAACTCATCAAGGCATATGACAGCAAAAAAAAGGAAATTAAACCTTTATTAGAAATCACTGAAGGAAAGATGCGTGAAAAAGTTTTTGACTCACTCACATCTTCATTAAGCACAGAACTTCAACACTCATTTTTTGGATCCAGTTTAGGAACTCCAAATAAATTCTTAATGGAAATTGTTTTAAGCCAGTATGTGAAAGAAAACCCTAGAGAAATGCATGAGTCGGGCCATTACATAACGGATATAGAGAAATTTTTGAGAGATTGGCAAAAAGAACTGATCATTGTTTTTACATCTAAATCCGCATTAACTGAAAACGCTGTCAAAGAGATTTTTCATCTACCGCCTTCCTCAACCGAAAATCTTTTTGTAATAGAGCGCTTGATAGAAAAAGCAATGTTATCTCTCAATGAGCTCAAGCCTCTGTGGAAGAAAAGGTTAAAGCTCGCAGAACTGGAAATAGACCGTCAAGAAACAATCTGTTTACTAGACAATAAAATAAACCGGACAGGATTGCCTAGCAATGTCTTGCATGGTTTGTTAGTGACACATCAGAAAAAAATATATGGATTTGATTCACAGATAGAAAAAGTTAAGGGAGAAATAAAAGACCTCAAAATGCTTTGTTTCGAACAATACGAAAGCGAATACAGCAACCTTTCTCCTGAAGTTGAAAAAATCGTTCAAGCTAAAAAGGCTTATAAAGACATTATAGATGAGTGGACTTATTTCAGGAGGAGACAAGCCATTCAGATTCCTAAAACAACTGATGATCCATCCGAGGTTAAACCCTTTGTTGATGCATTGAATGCTTTCATTGAGGAACATCCCGAAAAAAACTTCGATAAATACAATAATCTTGATTACCGAGTTAAAACAATTTCTCGAGCAATCAAAAGAATCGCGCTCCGTAAATTCTTTGAGCAAAATTTTGAATTATTGAAGTCATGTTTTGCCGAAGATGGTGCCTCTTTCCAAAAAACATTGGAGAATCTTGTAAAAGCTCCGATGCGAGAATTGCTTGAGAAATATCCAAATATCGACGCGCTGCCCGATCAAATCAAAGAAAAAATTATTGATCAGTT
>Ga0180009_10000569_pt1 | contig 50247 bp, 48 predicted proteins | sample OS_PC_MetaG_FD_123537 | JGI IMG/M metagenome (GOLD analysis project Ga0180009, IMG submission 123537) | Groundwater microbial communities from the Aspo Hard Rock Laboratory (HRL) deep subsurface site, Sweden - OS_PC_MetaG | ecosystem: Environmental > Aquatic > Deep subsurface > Groundwater... | reverse complement strand
CGGGACACCGTTTTGTATTACCGTCGATCATCAAACCCTCGAAGACCAGACCGTCACCATCCGCCACCGCGACAGCATGCAGCAGGAACGCCTGCCCATCAGCGGGTTGCGTGCCAAAATTGCCACAGCCGTAGATTTGAAAAATTGGTTGGATAACCTATAAACTTTTTGAAACAAGACCTGAAAGGTTTTGAAAATCTTTCAGGTCTGTACATTTAGTATTGCATGTGCTGAGACCTCACATGTTTTAAAAACCTGTGAGGTCTATATTAAAAATTACGCAACATATTTTGTAATATGCTACTTTTGAGTGTAATTTTTAAAAACGTTTATGAAAACCTGTCTTATCATCGGCGGCGGCATCGTCGGGCTGTCAACAGCTTATTTTCTGCACCGGCAGGGGCACCAGGTTACGCTGGTCGATCAGTCCGATATGACCGGTGGTGCCTCGTTTGTCAACGCGGGCTACCTGACGCCCAGCCACATAGTACCACTGGCAGCACCGGGCATGGTGGCCAAAGGCCTGCGAATGATGTTTAATCCAGCCAGCCCGTTTTACTTGAAACCGCGGGCAGATAAAGATTTGCTCCTTTGGATGTGGCAGTTTTACAAGTCTGCCAACGCTCGGCATGTGCGCAAAAGCATGAAAATTATTGCAGATATCAACGTGTTGAGCAAATCGCTTTACACAGAAATGAAACAAGAAAAGGTTTTTGAGTTTCACTTAGAGGAAAAAGGTGTGCTCAATGTGTTTAAAACCGAAAAGATCGGCACAAGTGAAATCCGAGTAGCAGAATGGGTAAAAGCTGAAGGTCTTGAAGTTGAGATATTGAGCCAAGCGCAACTCAAAGCGCTGGAACCGCACTATGATTTTGATGCATTAGGAGCCGTTTTCTACAAATGCGATGCCCACACAACGCCCACTATATTTATGAAAAATATGATGAGTTATTTGGAAACTGTTGGGGTTGCCATTCACAGAAACGAGCAAGTCACCGACTTTGATATTTCCAATAATAAAATCGCTAAAGTGCATACAACCTTTAAAAGTTTTCAGGCTGATGAGGTGATTTTGGCCACAGGCTCGTGGAGCCCGGTTTTGATGAAAAAACTCGGACTCCATTTGTCGCTTCAGGCAGGAAAGGGTTATGCTATAAATGTTTACAAAGCTACCAATATTCAATATCCGGCCATACTGATGGAGGCCAAAGTAGCGGTGACACCTATGCAGGGTTTTACGCGTTTTGGTGGCACCATGGAGTTGGGTGGCGTCAATCACCATATCAGCAACATCAGGGTAAACGCGATTGCAGAAGCCGCAAAAAAATACTATCCCGGTTTGGAAATTTCCAAATTTGATTTGGAACATGCCAAATGCGGTTTGCGTCCGGTTTCGCCAGATGGTTTGCCTTACATCGGGCGAATTGCTGCTTTACAAAATGTGACACTTGCCACCGGCCACGCCATGATGGGTTGGAGCTTGGGGCCGGCTACGGGCAAGTTGATCAGCGAGATGATTTCCGGTGAAAAACTGTCGATGGATATAAGACCTTTTACGCCTGACAGACGCTTTTGATTACGATGTTTTTGCATCTTATGAAAAGGCTTCAATACACGCAAAGTATATCGATAATTGAAAGATTAAACAGCCTAAATTTCTGAATTGCAAAGACGTTTTATCTTTTCTAATTTTTCGAGCGAAATGGGTTTTTCAATAAAAGATACTACACAGGGATGGTTTTGGGCTTTTTTGATTTCCAAAGCATCAAAAGTAGAGGACAAAACAAAAATTTTGCATTTACGTCTTACTGATTCGGGAAAGTTTTGAAAAGCATCTAAGAATTCAAAGCCATTCATTCTTGGCATATTGATATCTAAAAGGATAACATCGGGTATTTTTTCTGGCAGGCCTTTATGTTGATGTAGGTAATCAATGGCTTGTAAACCATCTGTGAATTTCTGCACTATACTTCTTTCCCAATTTCTTTCTATCACATAATTACAGATATAGAGATCCATTTCCACATCATCTACAACGTGAATTAAAATACTTTGCGTTTTAGTTAACACCATGTTTTCTGTAGTTTTTAAGTGTTACTGTAAATATGGAACCTTCATTTGGTTGAGATTTAACTTTTATACTTCCGCCAATATTTTTTGCCGTTTCTTTAACCAAATACAAACCAATCCCGTTTCCGTCTGTATGGCTGGAAACTCTGAAAAACATATCGAAAATTTTTTTTTGTAAATCTTTTTCAATTCCCATGCCATTGTCTTCAACCGAAAGAACAGCGCGATCCGGAAAAGTTTTTAAAGTCACACGGACAAAGGGATCTGCTTCGGAAGGATTGTGGTGCTTGATGGCATTCCCAATCAAATTTTCTGTGATAGTCTTTATACGTTGTAAATCTGAGTAAAATTGGGTTGTGTCATTGATATTTATTTCGAAACGGATTTTCACAGCTGTTTCAATATGCATCAAATTGCTTATGGTTTCTTCTATCAAACTGCGAAAATCGATACAAACCGGTTGTACTTCATGACGTTTATTAACAGAAAAACTCAAAATATCTTTCAGCAGGTGGTCTAGCCGATTGATGCGGTTTCTAATCATCTCGGCATGGGTTATCGTATGAGGTTCTTGTGTTTCAGATTCAATAATTTTTAAAATTCCCAATATAGAAGCAAGTGGAGAACGCAAATCGTGGGAAGTACTATACAAAAATCGGTCTAACTCTTGGTTGGTCTTTTTTAGTGCCTCATTCTGCTCTGACAACTTTTGCATATTGTGCTTTTTGTTTGTCAAATCGCGTACCACAGCCAACAAGTAAAAGCTATCGTCATGAAGGTGTAAAGGTGTTACTTTAATCTCTATCCACCGCTTTGTACCCGTTTGACTTGCCAAAACAACCTCAATCGTTTTTTTAAATCTGTGTTTTTTTAGGTTGATGAGATTAAGAAATTTTTCTCTATCGGATTCTTCTATAAAATCGACAAAAAGTTTATTTTTAATGGGAAATGAATCTTCAATTTCCAAAAGTTGTCGCCCGGCAGGATTTACATCATAGATTTCACCGGATTCTAGAAACATAAAAACTCCTTCCGGAATACCGTCCAAGATATTTACCAATTGTTTTTGTTGGTCTGAAAGTGTGTTTTGAATCTCTATCTGATCGGTTATATCGTTTATCCACACATAGCCGATAAGTTTGTTTTCTATAAGAACGGGTTGATACGAAACTTGTGCGTAGATTAATTCACCATTTTTTTTAAGATGTTTCCAAACGCCTGCCTCCATGACTGCGTGTTTTCTATGGCTTTCTTTTTTGAGAAATCGTTGGAGTTTATTTCTTTCATCTTCAGGCCGGATGTCCAATAAGTTTTTTTCGAGAAATTCAGTTCGGCTGTAGCCGTACTTATCGAGTGCCGATTGGTTTACATCTATAAACTGTAAGGTTTCCACATCAAAAGCAAACATCGGTATTGGACTTCCTTTAAACATCAATCCATACCTGTATTCATGCGCTTCTATTTGTTTTACAAAATGAAAATGGTTAACCGTATTCGTCAATATATCGGCTAACATCTTGAAGAAACATAACTCTTCTTCACCGAGCGCATTGTTCTCCCCAAAAAAAATAACCATCAATCCCAACAGCTGATTGCTTTTGGAATGCATTGATAAAGTAAGGCTCCTATCCAAACTTTCACTTTCAAAAGTAGCTTTACACAACATCCAATAGGGATGCTTCTGTGCTTTATCTATGGAAATACCATCCGATTTAAAAGAAGACGGCTCCCAAAGTGCCTTCTCGTCTTCCGTTAGTATTGCTCGAATTTTTGCAAGACTGACATTCGGCAAACCGGGAGCCGAAATCGCATCAATTCTTAAGGTTTCATTTTCGAATAATATTACACTTCCAATAATCTTTTTGGGAAATGCCGAATCCACATACAGCATAACATCATCCAAAACACACTGCAATGGTTTTTGTTGAATTATCTTATCTAAGATATCAGACCTAATCTTTTCCAAGGTTGTGAATAGGGGCATATTCGCTATTTTATCTCACTTTCTGAAACGATTCTTTTCTTCACTGTAAACATTTAATTTTAAAAAAAATAAAATGTTTAATAAATTTACTTTAGAAAAGAAAAGTTTACAAATTTTAAGTTAAAAAAAATGGGTAATTATAAATTCTGTCAACTAATTTAAGAATATCGCTAGGATTAACCAAATTATTAGCGACTTTATTTAAAAAAGTTATACCCAAGCAAAACCGCGTTGGCGTTTGGCTTCAAAAACAAGGATAGAAGCTGAAATAGCCAAGTTGAGTGAGTCAATTTTACCACGCATGGGGATGATGATGTTTTGATCGGCTGCTTTAAGCCAAGGTGCAGTCAAACCGGTAGCTTCGGTGCCGAGGACGATAGCCGAGGCGCCCGTAAAATCTTGCTCGTGATAGTTTTTAGAAGCATTGAGTTCGGCTGCAAAGATTTTAATCTGTTTATGTTTCAAAAAGGCGATAATATCTTCAGTACTTGCCGCCGCCAGTTGGTTGGTAAAAACTGTGCCCACACTGCTTCTAATGACATTGGGATTGAACCAATCTGTACGCGGATCGGCCACGATGACCGCATCTACTTGGGCGGCGTCGGCAGTGCGTAGAATAGCACCTAAATTTCCGGGTTTTTCAGGCGATTCTATCACCAACACCAAGGGCGTTTTTGTTTTAAAAACCAACGTATCCAAATGGGTGTTTTTAGACGCTACCAATGCCATAACACCTTCTGTAGAATCGCGGTAGGCGAGTTTTTGATAAACCCCCAACGACACCTCCAACCCAAGGGCTTTAGGCAAACTGTTGCGTATTTTTATAATGGCATCTCCTGCCAGATGCGGACAAAATAGCAGTTTTTCGATGTGATAATTGCCTTTGAGTGCCAATTGAATTTCGCGTACACCTTCCACCACAAATTTGTTTTCAGTTTTGCGAAAAGCCGACTTTTCCTGTAGCTTTAATAGATACTTAACAGTAGGGTTTTGTAGGCTTTGAATCGCTTTGGCAGCAGGCATCATCGCTCTTGTGTTTTAGGGTCGTCCGTGCTTTCCGCAATGCGGTAGCGCTCACCCGATTTGCCCGATCGCAGTATCATTTCGCCCAAAAAACCGGTCAGGAAAAACTGCGTACCGAGCAGCATCGCTGTCAATGCTATGTAGAACCAAGGATCTTGCACCACCAAGCGGGCAGACTCGTGCAGGTAATAAATTTTGTACAACTTCATAAATCCGATATAGGCAGCCGATAAAAAACCGAAGAAGAACATAAGCACGCCCATGGCTCCAAAAAAATGCATGGGGCGTTTGCCAAACCGGGAAACAAACCAAATGGTGAGCAGATCCAGAAAACCGTTGATAAAGCGTTCCATTCCAAATTTGGTTTTTCCGTATTTTCGAGGGCTGTGTTGGACAATTTTTTCAGCAATTTTTTCAAATCCGGCATTTTTTGCCAATACAGGAATATACCGATGCATCTCTCCAAAAATATCGATGTTTTTCACCACTTCATTCCTGTAGGCTTTTAAACCGCAGTTGAAATCGTGTAATTTGAGTCCGGAGGTTTTGCGCGCCGCCCAATTAAAAAGTTTGGAAGGCAAGTTTTTGGCCAATACGGCATCGTATCGTTTCTTTTTCCAACCTGAAACGAGTTGGTAACCCTGTTCTTGAATGAGTTGATAAAGCTCCGGAATTTCTTGAGGATTATCTTGCAAGTCGGCATCCATTGTAATGACTACTTCACCCCTCGCCTCTTTGAATCCGAGATGCAAGGCTTGAGATTTGCCAAAGTTTTTTGAAAATCTAAAGGCTTTTACACTATCATTTTGAGTGGCTAGTTTTTGCAAAACTGTCCAAGAACCATCCGTACTGCCATCGTCAATAAAGAGAATCTCATAATCGAATTTTGCTTCGTTCAAAACCTTTTGTATCGCTTGGTGGAGTTCTACCAACGATTCTTCTTCGTTAAACAAAGGAATGACAACAGATATTTGCATGGCGGTTTGTTTGCGCCTCAAAAATAGGGAAATTACCGCTTATAGATTTTCCGGACGCGGATTTTTCATGAATACACCCACAAGCAATGCATAGATAAACCCAAAAAACAGGCTTGTAATGAGCGTAATGGAAGAGGTAATCCAGGGTGAAGAAAATTTTTCTGCCATAGAAGTTGCCATATCCAATTGTTCTTGGGTAAGTTCCGGATTGTTTTCTACCATTTTTTGCTGTTGCACTTCAAGCATTTTTTGCATAAAATCCGGGTCTATGTATTGTGTGAGTATAAATTGATAAATCACAGCAATTATACCGGCTATCAGTGCGATGCCCAAACCTATTTTGAGCGCGTCACTCAAGCCCATAAAACCGCCGTTGTCTTTTTTAAAATGATTGAAAGCCAAAACCAAGACGCCTACAGATAGTGCGACACTAATCACGAAATTAAACCAACCGCCATCCACGTGCATCTCCATTACATAGAGTACAACGGCAAAGGCTACGGATAAAAAACCTAGCAAAATGCCGTAGGTAAGAATCAGATTTTTGTTTGAATTTTGAGGTGTTTCCATAATTGTGTAAATTTAAGTTTGTTTGGTTTGTAATTTATATTGTAAAAATATTAAAAAAATTCTTTCATTGTGGGTCTCGACTGCGCTCGACCTGACATTAATAGACTGCGCTCAACTTGGCATGTTTGGCAGTTATTTAAAATCTAATTTCACGTAAATCTGATACAGCAAACTTAGACACGAAACTGTTGGTTGACAAAAGTAAGATTTTGTTACAAGAATCTTAAAAATGTTATGGGTTAAAATTAAAATACAGTTTTGGGCTATGGCTTTTATAATTCCCCAAAAAAAGGTGAACAGTAAGCTAAATTAGAATTTTAATTTTAACATTTCTACCGTTTCTACTTTATTCTTGAGCCAAATCAAGATTTCTTTCATTGCTTGGAAGACCGTGAAAAAGAAGAACTGTTTCTTTTTTTCTTTTGAAGCTGCAAACATTTCGAAAGTTGTAATTTAATCTTTTACAATTGTTATTGTAATTTCTGTTCTAGTTTCTGTATACTCAATGTTACTGTTTTTAAGCATATAAGTTTGTCCTAGTCTCGTTTGTTGGATGTTCGCTTTTTTTACCTTTATTTTTTTGTCCGAATAAAAATCATAGCAATTGCGGTGGTGATTATGCCCATGATGAGTGCCCCAAAAAAGCCTTGCATCATATAATTTTTCAGGTTAAAATAAGCTTGTGCCTCTTCCAAAGATTTGTGATATCCTGTTTCAACGGAATAAGCAATCACATTTGGGAAATATTCAGGAGTAATAACCGTAGAGGTTATCCATTGCGTCAAAGGACTCAGCAATGCAATACACACAGAAAGCAGTATGCCCGTAAACAAGCCTTGCTTGTAGTTCATTCGCCCCTCATAGAAGTTTTTCTTTTTGTCCTTTAGTGCCAGCACCATAACGACAATTGCGGGAATAGCGAAAAGATTGGTAAGATATTGATGCTTGTCAATATGGGTACTGTGTAAGCCTACGATTTTCTCTAATAACATCCACAGTAGGGCAACTACAGAAAAGATGATGGCCCATTTGATTTCGATTTTTAAATTTTTCATGTTTGTAGTTTTTATAATTTTAAGGTTTTAACTTCCAAATTTTATCCGAAAAAGGTAAATATTCGGGCAATGCTGCAGAACCATACCAAGTGAATATATCATAGTCCAACAATCCGACTCTGATGGCGGGATCGGATTGCAAGAGTACATGAGCATCTTCTAAAGAAGCTAGATTGTGAAATATAAAAATACCTCTATATTGATTTTCATTTTTCTCCAATGGCCCGGCCACAATCAATTTATCCTCTTTTACCAACCGTCCAATATTATCGAGATGGCCTTTAAAACTTTCGCTAATTAGATTCTTATCTACTGTCTTGTTAGTTCCGGTTTTTAAAATTACGAGAAAATAACTTTTCATTCCATAGTCATCACTGCCTAATTTTTCGGCAAGATGCTTATCGTAATTTGGATTCGAATTCAAAGTATCTTTTTCAGACTCGTTTGATTGCGCATAGGTGTGTGTGATTGCAAATATTGCAATGATTGTTAAAATTTTTTTCATGGTTGTTATTTGGTTTCTTTAAGGTTTTGAATGACATTTTGATGGTTGGGTGTACACTGGTTTGCTTTCAAAAACAGTGAATGTTTTCGAACAAGTCCTATAGTTAGTTTAATAATTTGTATCTGTTGTAGATGGTATTTATTTTATATCCGTACAATGCCCATATCTCCCAATTCTAAAGGGATCTTTTCACCACCATTTTGGATAGATCGGTAGATGGCTTCAATAATAATCATATCGCGTTTGCCCATTTCGCCGGGAGCCATATTAGGAGTGCCATAAACAATGTGCTTGGCAAAATCATCTATTTGAAGCATTTGCTGGCTTTGGTGGGGAAATTTTATCTCGTTTCCGTCTGATGTACGTCCGTCCAAAGGACCGTAGCTGTGGCAAGGATTGAGTTCTGCCCATCCGCGTTCGAAGGAAACATATAAACGGTTTGCATGGGCATTATGCGAGGTAAACATATTTCCTACCACACCCTCAGCAAACTCCATTTGTGCGGTGATGGTCTCATCGGTTTCTTTAAAATACTGTGGGCGCGAGCTAAACTCTTGTGCCGAAACAGCGATGGGATTTTTTCCCACGCCATAAATATTGCTTTGTATGGAATAGACGCCCATATTCATCAACGCACCACCACCCGATAAAGCTCGATTGAGCCGCCATTGATTGGGATTTCCTCGAGAGATGTAGGCAGCATCCGAGGACACATACCTAACTGTTCCAAAAGGTTTTTCTTTAACTAGGCGTTTGATTTCTTTTGTATATGGATCTGACTGCATGCGATATCCAACACTGAGTTTTACACCCGCACGATTGCAGGCCTCAATAATGGCATCGCATTCTGCGACATTGATAGCCATAGGTTTTTCGCATATTACGTGTTTGCCGGCTTTGGCTGCCCGAATACTAAAATCGGCATGCATGCTGTTTGGCAACACCACGTACACGATGTCAATATCTTTATTGTTGGCTATACTATCAAAATTATCGTAATTGTAAATATTTGATTGGGGAATCTTGTATTGCTCCGACCAAATTTTTGCTTTTTCGGGAGTTCCTGTGACAATTCCGGCCAGATAGGCGTGCTGCGTATGTTGCAAAGCCGGAGCAAGTTGTCCACTGCTGTATCCGCCCAAACCGACTAGGGCAATGCCAAGCTTTTTCTTTTGTAAACTATGACCCAAGGCATGGAAAGGCAACGCGCCCAGAAGTGTTATTCCACCAATGCCTTTTATAAGGTGTGTACTAAAAGTTCTCCGGCTTATTTTTTCCATGCTTCATATAAATTTTGTTACCAAACAATTTATCCATCACAATTTTAATAAAAAAAATGCAATTATGATACATTATCATGCACCCGCTAAGATCTACAAAATATTAAAAAGCCTTTAAGACAAAATAATCATCAATATTTTTGAGATTTTTTTCTTTGAAAACTTTTTCGAGTAAGACGATTAAAATTATGGTAATCAATTTTTTATATCTCAAGATCCAGCAAAAGGGGTGCCGAAAATACCTACCGCCAGCTCGGCATAGATAAGAAAAAACACAAATAATATGATGCCACAAACGAGCCATCTGTATTTGAATGATTTTAATTTTCTCCAAGCAAAATCGATGGACAAGCCTGCAGTAATTAGCAACAAGCCCATAACGACAAAATCGAAAGCTGTCCAATTTACTTCTGAAGTAAACTGCATAGCTACTAAAGGAATCAGCAATATGGAAGCAACTATTGCCAATATGAGGAGAATTCTTGAGGTTTTCATAATGTACTGTTTTTATAAAGTTAAAGAGCTAAAAAATGGATGTTTTATAATTGAATCAAGAACGCTTTTGACCGATGCTAAACCGGATTTTCACCAACCAAGCTACGCCAAGAAGGATTAAAACAAGCGGGATGGCACCTGGCTCATCTTCTACCACAATCATATAGACAAGCAGAAATATCCCCAAAGACAAAACCAACATAGCAAGGCCTGCCTGAGTTTTAAGATTTTCTTTATTCTTCATTTATTTTTTGTTTAGTGAAGCAATTGTTCCAAGGCATTTATGTGTTTCATAAATGATTCTTTACCTTTTTTGGTAGCCGTATAGTTGGTGTTGGGTTTGCGTTCCAAAAAAGATTTTTTGTAGGTGATGTATCCGCTTTTCTCCAGGTTTTTTAGATGGCTGGCCAGATTACCGTCCGTAACGCCCAAGAGTGTCTTCAATTCGTTAAAGTCAATATGCTCATCAACCATCAACACAGACATAATACCGAGTCGGATTCTGTTTTCAAATGCCTTATCTAAATTTTTAAGAACTTCCTTCACAATTTATATTTTCTTTGAATCATCAAACCGTATAAAATTTGAACTAGCCCAAAGCCAAATGCCCAAAAAAGAAGACCATAGCGCAAAAAGGCAAAGGCCAAAAGACCTAAAATAATTTGGATAATGCCCAAACTCCTGATTTCAGAAAAGGTGTATTTACTGCCATTGACCAGTGCAAGCCCATAAAAAATCAAGGTCAATGAAGGCAGCACACCCACAAAGCCTTTCCACAAAAACAACAAACAGAGAATACCTCCACTAACTAGCGGTATCAACAAATTGATGAACAACCTTTTAGATGCAACATCCCAACCATGGTGTTGGTAGGGTTGGGTTTTTATTCTGGTGAAAAAAATGGCGTTTCCAATAGACAAAATCAGTGTTCCCGAAGCAATCAACAACAAGTTCACCATACGCTCATAAGGAAGATGTACCTGATTGTACACCAAAAATTCCGTGTCCTTAAAAACAATTTGATAGGCCAAAAAAGCACCAATTAATGCGATAATCCCTGTAGAAACCCCCGAAAGTCCGCTAAGTGAGATAAACCTGGAACTACGTTGCATGATGTCCCTGATTTCTCTTAAATCTTCTGAATAATCCTTTTTCATTTTAAAAGTACTTTGAAATGCAAAGTAAATAAAAATTTATTGGGTTAACAATTTTTTTTCATGCTTTTATTTTACTGATTTTAAGCGGATACGCTTCGGCTTCTCTCAGCACAGGCATGAAAGGAATAGGATAATCAAGCCCCTGTGTTAAAATTTTAAATTGGGGGTTACATCTTATTTGAATTTAGCATAGAAGATTGCTTATACTAACTAAAAACATTTCCCAACTTTTGGTAGCATCTTTGGGTATTTGCCTATTTTTGCAAAAAAGCATCAGTTGAAAACCATCTCTTTAACGATAACTACTATATTCTTGGCTGGCTTCCTTTGGTTACCCGCTCAGGAAGTCAAGAAAATTATTATCAACAATGCCGATAACTTTGACAAAAACGAGCTGGATCATCCGGGTGTGGTGGTTGCCATCGGCAATGTGCAGGCCACACACGAAAACGTAAAGCTGTATTGCGATCAGGCTTATCACTACCCGCGCAGAAACCTGATTCGCGCCTATGGAAACGTCAGGCTCAATCAAGGCGACACCTTAAAACTTTACTCACAATATCTCGAGTATTACGGCGACACCAAAACAGCTATTGCCTATCAAAACGTGCGCATGACAGACCCAAAAATGACACTGACGACAGATACGCTCTATTTTGACCGCGTTAAACAACGGGCGTATTACAATTCGGGCGGCACACTTAGAGACAGCATCAACGTACTGACGAGCAAGCGGGGCACCTATTTTGCAGAAAACAAAATGTTTCAGTTTCTCACCAATGTAAAACTCGTCAATCCGGATTATGTCATCAACACCCAACATCTGGATTTTTATACAGATTCCGGTTTCGCTTATATGTACGGACCAACAACCATCATTAGTGAAGCAAACCAAATTTATTCCGAACGCGGATTCTACGAAACCCGTGGCACCCGCTCTTATTTTGTCAAGAACTCTAAAATACAATACGAAAACCGACTCATAGAAGGAGACAGCCTTTTCTATGACAAAGTGCGAGAATTTGCATCTGCGACCAACAATATCAAAATCACCGACACGCTCAACAGCACCGTCATCAAAGGCCATTACGGTGAAGTGTACAAAGCCAAAGATTCTGTTTTTATCACCAAACGCGCCGTAGCCATCACCTACGACAAAAAAACTTTAGACTCTGCATACATCCATTCTGATACCATTTTGGTGACCGGCAAACCCGATGCGCGTATCATGAAGGCCTATCGCAACGCACGATTTTACAAAAAAGACATGAGTGGCAAGGCAGATTCCATTCATTCTAACCAGCAAACCGGCATTACCAAAATGATACGAAAGCCTGTCATCTGGACCGGGCGTACACAAATGACCGGCGACACCATCATCATTACTTCCAACACGGAAACAGAAGAATTAGATTCACTCAAAGTGTTCAACAATGCTTTTTTGATTGAGCATGACTCGCTTGACAATTACAACCAAGTAAAAGGCTTACGCTTGTACGGATTGTTTAAAGACAACGATTTGTACTTTACAGAACTCGTCAAAAACACAGAATATGTTTATTTCACACGAAATGACAAAAAAGAACTTATAGGCATCGACAAAGGATATTGCAGCAAAATTTCTATGTTTATGTCTGAAAGTCAAATAGACGAAATTACGTTTTACACCCAGGTAGATGGCATCGTTTACACTGATGAAGATTTGCCCCAAAACGTGCGCAAACTCAGGGGGTTTAACTGGCGTGGTGAAGAGGTCATTCGCACCAAAGACGATATTTTTAAAGGTGATAAACCCATAAAACTTACCAAAATCAGAGGCCTTCCCCTACCCGTCATCGAAAACGATCCTATTGAAGAACTCAAACGTTTAAAACAAGAAGCTGACAAAAAAGATATGGGTGACGGACTTAAACCCAACTTGCCATCGACCGAAAATGAAACATCGGAGAAAGAAAATAAGTAGCAACCTATGTCCGATTTTTTAAAATATCAAGCACAAACCACGCCGCATCCGTTGGGTATGGAAGTTTCACGTGCCCGAGGAAGTTATATTTACGACACGGTCGGCAAAGCGTATTTAGATTTTGTTGCGGGCGTTTCTGCTTGTAGTTTAGGACATTGTCATCCGCGCGTTATATCGGCCATAAAATCACAGCTTGATGATTATTTACACGTGATGGTTTATGGAGAATATGCCCAAAGTCCGGCTGTGGCATTCTGCAAACTACTGGCTGAAAAATTGCCAGCTTCTCTCTCCAAAACTTACCTGACCAATTCCGGAACTGAAGCCATTGAAGGCGCGCTTAAACTTGGCAAACGCGCTACAGGTCGCTCCAAAACCATCGCTTTTCATCACGCCTATCACGGCAACACCCAAGGTGCTATGAGCGTCATGGGGTTTGAAGAACGCAAGGCCGCTTTTCGTCCGCTGATTCCCGATGTACATTTTATCCGTTTTAATGATTTGTCAGATTTACACTATATAAACAGGGAAACTGCTTGTGTGATTGCCGAAACCATACAAGGCGGAGCAGGTTTTATTGTTCCGGATAAAAGCTACATGAAACAACTTCGACAGAAATGTACAGAAATGGGTGCTCTACTCATTTTGGATGAAATTCAACCCGGTTTTGGCCGCACCGGAAAACTCTTTGGTTTTGAACATTTTGATATAGTGCCGGATATTTTGGTCATGGGCAAAGGCATGGGCGGTGGGATGCCGGTTGGTGCTTTTACAGCATCTGATTCTTTGATGGATTTGTTGGCAGATGCACCCAAACTTGGACATATTACCACTTTTGGCGGACATCCCGTGGTTGCAGCAGCTTGTTTGGCAACCCTCCAAGAACTCACAGAAACCACATTGATGGTCGATACTTTAACCAAAGAAGCCTTATTTCGAAGTCAACTCAAGCATCCGCTCATCAAGGAAATCAGAGGCAAAGGACTCATGCTGGCTTTGATAGTAGAAACCCCCGAAATCGCTAACCAATTGGTATTGAAAGCTCAAAACCGGGGACTCATTCTCTTTTGGTTGTTGTATGAAAAAAAAGCAGTACGCATCACACCGCCGCTGACCATTTCGCCAAAGGAGATAGAAATAGGCTGCCGTATTATTTTGGATGTTTTAGATGAAATGCTTTAGTTAAATTAACTGAATTAAGCATTTTGAAAATCTATTTGCAAAAGAAAACCATCAATCTTCAACCTTTACTGTAATTCAGAACGGCTAAATGAAAGCGTTTCTTTTATTGATTGATTTCCCTGATTGCCTTCAACTTTTCTTTTAAAACTTCCAATTCGTGCTTGAGGTTTTCGATGTTTTTTTGAACATCCCTAAAAAGCGGGTTGCTCGGATCAGACACATTAAAAAACTGTATGTTGTTTTCCAACTGGCGAATTTCGTCTTTGACTTCGTCTATCCTTTTACGAAGATAAACCCGCTCTCTGTACAAAGCGTCGTCGTCTTTTTCGGATAGGTGTTCTATGCGGTTGTTGAAGCGAAGCATATCTACCTCCTCCTTCGAAAGTCCGGCTTTTTTACTTGCGTTTTCAAAATTTCTGTAAAATTTCCCGTTGATGGAGCGCTGGTCAACATCCGTGCGAGGCAAACTGTGCCATTTGTCCAAAATATCTTTTAAGTTTTGAACAACAGCGGTTTTGTCTTCTAATTTTTCAAAATTAATATTTGACAAGGTCTCAATAAGTTGCTTCTTTTGTCCGATAACCTCTTGGTCTTTTTGACTGCCTTTGTTCTTATTAGCATGCAATCGATTAAAATAATGGTTACAGGCTTCTTTAAAATCATGCCATATCTTATCTGAAAACTTGCGAGGCACATGGCCGATTTCTTTCCATTCTGCCTGAATCTGCTTCATCATGGGTGTAACTGTATCCCAATCTTCCGAGTCTTTAAAAGATTTGGCTTTCTCCAGCAATGCCATTTTCTTATTCAGGTTGTCTTGCTGGTCTTTTTTAAGATTTTTATAAAACTCGTTTTTGTTGTGGTTAAAATTACGCAGGGCTTTTTTGAAGCGTTTCCAGGTAATTTCATTGCTCGCTTGCGGCACCCGTCCGGCTTTGAAGAAAGATGCCCTCAATTTTTCTACTTCTGCAATGCGACGCTGCCATTCGGAGTGCTTATCGGTAGGTTCGCTCAAGGTTTCCAACGAACTTATCAATTGGTTTTTTACCTCCAAATTGGCTTGGTAAATCGCGTCTTGGTTTTTGATGAAATCTTGTCTTTTTTGATGCAAATCTTTGGTGATGGCACTAAATCTGTCCCAAATTTCCTCCCGGTGTTCTTTGGCTACAGGCCCTAAGTCTTCTTTCCAGATTTTGTGCAACAATTGCAACTCTCTAAACATTTTAGGGATGTCACTTTCTGATTTGAGTGTTTCTGCACGTTCCAAAATTTTTAATTTTTCTTCCAAGTTGTGCTTGAAATCCAAATCGCGCAAATCCTTATTCAAATCCATAAAGTCGTAGAAAATTTCTACGTGGTGATGGTAAGTGCGCCAAACGTCATTATAATTTGCCCTCGGTACAGGTCCCGCTTGTTTCCAACGTTCTTGTAGTTCGCGAAAATGCTTATAAGTCGTTTGAATATTTTCTTCTAGATTGAGTAGAGATTTAACTTCTTCAATAATTTCGAGCCTTGTTTGTAAATTGGATTGCAAGGCGTGTTCCAGTTCTTTGTAATAATGGTTGCGCTTTTCTTTGTATTCTTTGTAGAGATTTTGAAAATGTTGACGAATCGGGAGGCTGTAATCAAAGTCCAATTCGTTGCCGCCTTCTTCTACAAAGGCTTCTTTTTTCTCCTCTATCAGTGATTCATATTGGCTGTTGAATTCTGACTTGATGCTTTCCACATGATCTCTAATCACTTGCACACGCTCATTCTTCAAAAGCTTCTCTAACACATCCACTAATTTCTCTAACGACATATTGTGATAATCCTCCATCGGCAGAAAGTGACGGCGGTGGTTGTCGTGGTCTTCTGCATCTGTGGCATTTTCAGTTTCCACTTCGTGCAAATGCTGATTGGACTGAATGTCAGCAATGTGTGATGCATCTGACTCTTGTTTGGAAGTTGGTGTAGCACCATCGCCTGCCACTTCTCCAGTTTCGTTGGCAGCCGATTCTGTTTTTTTGATGTTTTCTGGTTCTCCTTCTGCCATAGGCAGGTTATCCGTTGGACACATAGCGTATATAATTTCGTTTTTCCCTGTGGAAAGGTAGTAATCGGTTTGTTAACTACAAAACCTCAATATTTAAAAAGATTGTCAAAAAACAACGATTTTTCATAAAAATATGCTAAAATTCATTAAAAACAGTTGTTTCAATTGGGTTTGGGGGTCACTTCTTTGAGTTTATCAGAAAATAAAAACATTATTGACGCATCCAAACACCATTTTCTGACAGGTATTTTTTAAGCGTTGGAATTTCAATTTCTTTAAAATGGAAAACACTGGCCGCCAAGGCTGCATCTGCCTTCCCTAGCGTAAAAGTCTCTAAAAAGTGTTGGGAATTACCGGCACCGCCCGATGCAATCACAGGAATATTCACAGTTTTAGTCAACTTCGCCAAAGCCTGATTTGCAAATCCGGCTTTGGTGCCGTCGTGATCCATGGATGTAAACAAAATTTCACCTGCGCCACGTGTTTCAACTTCTTTAGCCCAGGTAAACAAATCTATTTCTGTAGGGACTTTTCCGCCTACCAAATGTACCTTCCATTGGCTGTTTACTTTTTTGGCATCGATGGCAACCACTACACATTGGCTGCCAAATTTAGCTGCCAGAGCATTTATCAAATCCGGATTTTTTACAGCTGATGAGTTGATGGAAACTTTGTCTGCACCCGATTTTAGGAGCAAATCCACATCATCAACCGACGAAATTCCACCGCCAACCGTAAAAGGGATATTAACTTTTTCGGCCACACGCAGCACCAAGTCAACTAATGTTTTTCTGCGTTCTTCTGTGGCAGAGATATCGAGAAAAACCAACTCGTCTGCTCCATTTTCAGCATAGAAAGAAGCCAATTCGACCGGGTCGCCCGCATCTCTCAAATCAAGAAAATTGACACCTTTTACCGTGCGACCATTTTTTATATCCAAACAGGGAATAATCCTTTTTGTCAGCATACTACCATTTTATTTTTTGTAAACCATTTTTTTCGAGATAGTCATTTGCCAGGGCAAAGTGTTTGTTGCCAAACCAATAACCTCTATTGGCGCTCAGTGGTGACGGATGGCCACAAGTGAGCACCAAGTGTTTGCTTCGGTCTATGTGTGCACCCTTTTTTTTGGCATAGGAACCCCAAAGCATAAAAACAACATTTTTTTTCTTATCGGAAATCAGACGAATCACTTCATCCGTAAAAATTTCCCATCCTTTGTTTTGATGCGATCCGGCCGCAGCAGCTCTGACCGTTAAAGTTGCATTGAGCAACAAAACACCTTGTTGAGCCCACCGCGTCAAATCGCCGGATGATGGCACTTCTATAGACAAACTCTTCTCGAGTTCTGTGAAAATATTTTGAAGAGACGGTGGTTTTGGCGTGCCCTCACGCACCGAGAAACATAAACCGTGAGCCTGTTCGGGACCGTGGTAAGGATCTTGTCCTAAAATCACGACGCGGGTTTGCTCAAAGGGACACAAATCAAAAGCGGCGAAGATTTCGCTTCCATTCGGATAACAAGTGTGCTGCTTGTATTCATCTTTGACAAAACGGCGCAAAGCCTGAAAATAGTCTCGGTTAAATATATCAAGTAAAAAAGCTTTCCAAGAAGGGTTAATGGCTACCTCCAAAATTGTGTATTTTTGCAGCGAATTTACGGATAAATTTTTATGCACCAGCCCGCGAATAAAACACGAGAAGATTTAGAATTTGACGTCTTGCTCATCCAAGTTCAGAAACTGTGCAAAACAGATTTGGGGCAAAATCGTGTCGCGCAGTTACAACCCATCTATAACGAAACATTACTTCGTGAAACGCTTCAACAGACTTTAGAATTTACGGCTTCTTTTAAAGGTGACAACCGCATACCCTCGCACGAATTTGAAAGCGTTACGGCTGCGCTCAAACACCTACAAATTGAAAACTTTACGCTGGAGGTTAAAGCTTTTCAAAAAATCGCTTCGCTTTGCAAAACCACTAATGATTTGGTTAAGTTTTTTAATGATTACCAAACTTTTTATGAGGCGATGCATCGGTTGGCAAAGCCTGAATTTTACGACAAAGAAATTATTGCAAACATAGAACAGGTTATTGACAAATTTGGAGAAGTAAAAGACAGTGCTTCTGAAAATCTCTCTCAAATCAGAAAGCGCAAAAACGTAGTTTTAGGACAAATTAATCAGAGTTTCAACGCTGCTTTGAGCAAGTATGCCGCTTCCGGATGGCTCGATGACATTCGGGAATCTGTAGTGGACAGCCGTCGCGTTTTAGCCGTACAGGCCATGCACAAAAAGCAAGTAAAAGGCCGTATTTTGGGTACTTCAAAAACAGGAAGTATTATTTTTATGGAACCCGAAGCTACTTTTGCTTACACCAACGAACTCAACAATCTTATATTTGAAGAATCTGAAGAAGTCAGGAAAATACTGACGGCTCTGACGCATCAATTGCGCCCTTATGCCGATTTTCTTGAGGAAATTCAAACATTTCTCACAGAAGTTGATGTTATTTATGCCAAAGCACGCTATGCGCAAAAAACACGGTCTGTGCTTCCTGAAATTAACAGAGAAATGCGTGTGCGTTTAATAGATGCCTTTCATCCGTTGCTCTACCTCAGTAATCTGGAGAAAAAAGCCGTAACGTATCCACAGACTTTTGAACTCGATTCGGACAAGAGAATACTCGTTATTTCCGGCCCAAATGCAGGAGGCAAAAGCATCACACTCAAAACACTTGGCTTATTGCAAATGATGCTGCAAAGCGGGATGCTGATTCCGGTACATCCGCAATCTACTACTTGTTTGTTTCGAGAAATTCTCACCGATATCGGAGACAATCAATCTATTGAGAATCACTTGAGTACATATAGTTATCGACTCAAAAATATGCGTCGATTTTTGAGAAGATGCCAGGCAGATACGCTTTTTTTGATTGACGAATTTGGCAGCGGCACAGACCCTGAACTCGGCGGTGCGCTTGCCGAAACTTTTTTGGAAGAATTCTATCACCGGAAAGCTTACGGCATCATTACGACACATTACGCCAACCTTAAATTGTTGGCCAACGAAATGCCGCATATGACCAATGCCAATATGCTTTTTGACCACCAAAGTTTAGAACCTATTTTTAAACTCCAAATGGGAGAGGCCGGCAGTTCATATACTTTTGAAGTAGCTCAGAAAAACGGGATTCCGTTCAGTCTCATCAATCGGGCAAAGAAAAAAGTGGAACGCGGAAAAGTTCGCTTTGACAAGTCTATTGTCAACTTACAAAAGGAACGCAGCCGGTATGTCGCAGAGAAGGAAAAACTGGAAGAAGCGTCGAAGATGCAACATGATTTGGCGCAAGAAAACCTAGAAGTCAATCGGCGTATTCGGGAAAAATTGGAGCGTTATCAAGTACTCTATGACAACAACCAAAAAGCCATTTATTTAGGGAATAAACTCAAGGAATTATCTGATGATTACGCAAAAAATAAAAATAAGAAACAGCTTTTGGGTGCATTGTTAAAAATAGTAGAAGTAGAAAATGCCAAAAAAGAACCGACAAAACACGCGCCCAAATTGACTGTGACAGAAAAAAAACAGGCATTAAAAAAGCCAACAGATGCAGAAGTAATTGCTGAAATAGCGCCTGAAATAGAAAAGATAAGGGCGCGCAAAAAGAAAGAAAGAGAAAAAAAACAAAAGACTGAAAAGGAGATGCCCACGATACCCACAAAAGTGGGCGATCGCGTTCGGCTTCCATCAGGCAAGGCTGTGGGTAGTATTGACCGCATCGAAAAAAATATGGCAACAGTCAATTACGGTGCATTTACCACCAAAGTAAAACTAGATCAACTGGAATTGGTTGAGAAAAAGAAATCCTGACTTTTGTTTGAATTTTGGTTTTAAGTAGGGAATAAAATTCCTGTAATACGATTTCAAAACTTTTAATAACTTTCCCTAACTCCTTAATGATTGCGGTAGGCTAAAACCGGGTTTGTATAAAACAAAAGCATTAAATCGTTTTTTAACGATTTAATGCTTAAATTTTTTGCAATAAGGAAAAAAATTAATCCAAACCTCCTTTACGCGTAGGGTTTCGCGGTGAGGGCCATTCCATTTGTTGACCTGTTCTAGGATTTAAAGGAAGTACACTTTTATCTCTTGAAACCAATTCGGGTTCTTCGCTAGCCATGTAGGCAAGGATGGCAGTGAGGATGGCATTGCTACGAACATCGTCAAAAACGATTTTGTCGTAAGTATCTCGATTTGTATGCCAGGTATAGTTCCAATAATCCCAACTCAATGAGCTGAGTGAAAAAGCCGGTGCACCGGCTGCTACAAACGATGCATAATCAGACCCGCCGCCACCGGGAACACCGGGAAAGCTAGTTTCTATGTGTTTTTTAATGTCTTCAGGAACCGGAACCAACCAACGTCCGAGAAAGTCATAAGCGTGTAAAAAGCCTTGACCGGAAAGACTCACTACCCTACCCGTTCCGTTGTCTTGGTTAAATACGGCTTGCACTTTGGCCACAATTTCAGGATGGTCTTCCACAAAAGATCGCGAACCGTTTAAACCTTGCTCTTCGCTTCCCCAGTGTCCAACAAGGATGGTGCGTTTAGGGTTTGGATACACTGCTTTCAGAATGCGTAAAGCCTCCATCATGGTGATGGTTCCTGTGCCGTTGTCTGTTGCGCCTGTGCCACCATCCCACGAATCAAAATGGGCAGAAAGTATGATGTATTCATCCGGTTTTTCAGAACCTTTTATTTCTGCGATGGTATTAAATGTGGGTACAATACCTAATTCTTTTGACTCAGCTACAATTTTGATTTGTGGTTTATGACCGTTTTCTGCCAGCCTATACAACATGCCGTAGTCTTCTAAAGACACATCGACAGTCGGGATTTTTTTGGTACGTGCACTAAAAATTTTATTGACTCCAAAACCTTTAGACCAGTAGGATTGAACAATCCCAACTGCACCGGCATCTTCGAGAGCAGGCGGCAAAGTGCGGCCATTGAAACCTGTAAGCTGCATGTTTTGCGACCATGCGTCTTGAAGCGCCTCTCTGTCTTTTTTCATTTTTTCAAAAGATTCGGGCGTTGCAAATTCTTTCCAATTCTCATCAGGGCGTCCTGTGGGTTCGGGCATAGAAACCATGACTATTTTTCCTTTGACGGTTGGTAGCCACTTGTCAAATTCTGCTTTGCTGCTAAAAGTGGGGATTCCCACCACTTCAGCGGTGACACCTTTGGCAGTTGTCCCCGGATTCCAGGCCAATTGTGTGCCTTCGAGAGACTTAACTCTAGGATAAATCATATCGATATGGGTGATGCCACGTTGCCAGCCGCGCCACTCGCCCCATTGCTCGTTTCGGGCAGCAATGCCCCAAGCTTTGTATTTGTTTACAGCCCAATCATGAGCTTGCTTCATTTCGGGTGTACCTACCAAACGCGGCCCGACAAAGTCCATCAATTCATGTGCTAGATTCTCTAATTGTGAATTTTCGGAGCCTTCTTTAATGATTTTATCTACAACATCTTGTTGGGGAAAAACCAAAGAGGCATACATCAGTAAAATAAGGCTAAAAAAGACTTTGAGAAAGGGTTTCATTATTTAGGTGAATTTAAAGTTATGTTTCAAATATAGCCATTCCTTAAAAACTTCTTAAAACCTTAACAATATTTTAGATTTAATATCAGAAAGCGAAAAAAAATGAGAGTTTAACAAATTATTTATAAGTCAGGCACGAGAATTGATTATTTTTGAAGCAGAATGTTCAAAATGAAAGCATACGTATATTTAGGTTTGTTGTTTTTTCTGGGTATAGTCCAAGGCTTTGCGCAATTTGAAAACGCTAATAAAAAATCTGACTTACCCGGTTTTCCCGTGGCCAAAAGTCCGTTTGAAACCGGCAACAGCAATAACAATATTATAAAGCCCAAAGATACTGTTACGCTGATTCAACCCCAGAAAAAGAAGTTCAGCATGGCCAACACCCAACAATGGCATAGTGATGTTGACAAGTACACCCGAAAAATGAACAATGAGATTCGGGCAAAAGAAAATGGATACAAGGGTTTTAGCGGTAATAAAATGTTGGGGGAAATTAAAACAAAATCGAAATACGTTACCATAGTTTACCGCGATCATGAGTATCCTGATGGTGATATTGTAAGGGTGTTGCAAAACAACCAAACCTCTATGGACAACCTGTGGCTTACTTCCGACTTTAAAGATTTTAACATTGCACTTATCACAGGGTTTAACATGATTGATTTTCAAGCACTCAACCAAGGGGATTCCGGTCCTAATACGGCAGAATTTCACGTGATAGACGACAAAGGCAACTTGATTTTTTCTAACAAATGGCTCTTGAGCACAGGCGCCAAAGCCTCGGTGATGATTGTTCGAGAAGCCGATGATTCGACAGGTAGTAATGATTAAAAATCATGCTCAAAGTTTCAACAATTTTTCTTCAGGCAACCGTTTTGCTTACGGGTTTGGTTGCACTCGCTATTTTGATATATTTTCCTTTAACTGAAGGCAGGGCTACAAACTTAGATGTATTCAGTATTTATATAGATCCATTCATCTTGTATGCTTATGTGGCCTCCTTGGCATTTTTTGTAGCCTTGTACAAGGCTTTTATTTTACTTAGCTACATCAGAAAAAATACAGTGTTTACAGCAAATGCGGCTCGGGCTTTAAGAAACATAAAGCATTGCGCGATTACATTAAGTGTTTCCATAGTGGCAGCCGGGGTATTTATAAGATTTACCCACGATAAAGCGGATGACCCTGCGGGTTTTCTAGCTATAAGTATAGTGATGGCTTTTGTCGCTTTAGTGGTTGCAACAGCTACTGCCATATTGGAAAAACTTTTGCAAGATGCTATAGAAATGAAATCTAGAATAGACTAAACTTTTTTTTGGATTATAGTTACAAAAATGATTTTGTTAAAATGATAATACATCCAATACATTTGCCGAATAATTATATATCCTTATCTTTTTGTTTCAAATCGGTACAAACAAAAAACGCTATCCGAAGATAGCGCTTTTAGTATGCAGGAAGCTAAAGATTACTTTTTGCTGTCCATTTTTTCTTTCAAGTCCGCAAGGGCTCCAATGTCGCCCAAAGTAGTTTTTTCTGAAGCAGAGGCTGCCTTAGATTTGGCCGCTGCTGCTTTCACAATTTTCTCTTCTTCCTCACGGAAAAGAGCTGTGTGTGAAGCTACCACGCGCTTGAATTCTTTGTTAAACTCAATTATAACAAACTCGGCTTCTTCGCCTTTTTTGAGTTTTTTACCGTCTTCTTTTTCCAAATGACGGGCCGGAACAAAAGCTACAATATCTTCGTTAAAAGTAATGGTAGCACCTTTGTCAACCAATTCGTCGATGGTACCCGAATGCTTGGTGCCAATGGCAAAGTCTTTTTCGTATTTGTCCCAAGGATTGTCTGTGGTTTGTTTGTGACCTAAGCTCAACTTACGTCCTTCCACATCCAATTCAAGTACGACTACTTCAATTTTATCGCCGATGGCTAAAAATTCGGAAGGATGCTTGATTTTTTTAGTCCAAGACAAATCAGAAATGTAAATGAGACCGTCGATACCTTCTTCCAATTCTACAAACACACCAAAGTTGGTAAAGTTGCGAACAATTCCCTGATGTTTAGATCCTGAAGGATATTTTGCTGTGATATCTGTCCAAGGATCCGGCGTTAATTGTTTGATGCCTAAAGACATTTTTCTTTCTTCTCTGTCAAGTGTCAGAATAACGGCTTCTACTTCATCGCCCACTTTTACGAAATCCTGAGCCGAACGCAAATGCGTGGACCAAGACATTTCTGAAACGTGAATCAATCCTTCTACGCCTTCGTTCACTTCAATAAAGGCGCCATAGTCGGCTATGACCACTACTTTACCTTTTACCTTGTCGCCTACTTTGAGGTTTTGGTCGAGTGCTTCCCAAGGATGCTGCTGCAATTGTTTAAGACCCAATTGGATACGCGATTTGTTGTCGTCGAAATCGAGGATAACTACGTTTATTTTCTGATCGAGTTCTACAATTTCTGTAGGATGGTTGATACGGCTCCAAGACAAGTCTGTGATGTGTATCAAGCCATCTACGCCGCCCAAGTCGATAAAGACACCATAGGAAGTGATGTTTTTGACAACACCTTCCAAAACCTGGCCTTTTTCGAGCTGCCCGATGATTTCTTTTTTCTGTTCTTCGATATCTGCTTCGATAAGTGCTTTGTGAGAAACCACCACGTTTTTGAATTCGTGATTAATTTTCACCACTTTGAATTCCATGTTTTTACCAACGTATTGGTCGTAATCTCGGATAGGTTTCACATCAATTTGTGAGCCCGGTAAGAATGCTTCTATGCCGAATACATCGACAATCATACCGCCCTTGGTACGGCATTTTACAAATCCGGTAACCACTTCGCCTGTATCGTGTGCCGCATTGACACGATCCCAAGAGCGCAACATACGCGCTTTGCGATGCGACAATACCAACTGTCCTGTTTTGTCTTCGCGTGTTTCAATCAATACATCTACACTGTCTCCGACTTTCAAATCGGGATTGTAACGAAATTCGTTTAATGAAATGACGCCTTCAGATTTTGCATTGATGTCGATGATAGCTTCACGTTCAGTAAGGTGAACTACTTTTCCTTGGACTACATTTTCTGAATCTGTAGAGATAAAGGTTTTATCGACCAAAGCTTCAAACTCTTGAAGTTGATCATCTTGTACTTCGTCAATGCCTTCTTCGTAACGTTTCCAGTTAAAGTCGGCTAAAAATTGTTCCGGATTTACTTCCTGAACTTGCTGTTGTTGATTTTCGTCAGCCATTTGCTGCATTTAAATTTGTATTCTGACTTGGCGAAGAACAACGCAACCTCCTCAGAAGGTGTTAGTTATATGTGTATATTCCCTTTTTTGTTCTTCTACTGCAAAAAGGTCTGCAAAATTACAATTTAGATTCCTAAATATCAAAATATCAAGGCTTTTTATTTTTTAGAACACTACATGGAAGGTGCATACTTAATTCCATTTTTTAAAAATTACTCTAACCCCAACCAAGCTTTTCTGATTTGCACTTTTGGATCGTCTGCAGTTAGTGTTTCAGCTTCTAAAACCGTTATTTCTACCATAGGCAATTCTATTTTGCTGGTCAGGTTGAGTTCTTCTTGGTTGCGAAGTACTTGTACAGTAATATCCTGACCCGCTTCCCACGACTCGGAAGCTATCACCAAATCGTACACATTCTGTATGTTATAGCTCACGCCGTTTACAGATTTCAGAATATCACCGGGTTCGACGCCCATGGCTTTTAAACCTTTATTTTGGGTGGCGTTTGGCAAGAAAAAAAGTGAAATATTGTCTAGCTCAGAAACGCCTATGTAAGGCATGTTGCCATCTAAGAAAAACCCACCGGGTACTTCTTTATTTACAAAGCTGACACCGGCTAAATCTAAAAATTCGTTGTATGGAATCTGCGCGTTTCCTTTTACATAACGGTTAAAAAAATCGCCTACCTCGGGGTAGCTCAAAGCGGTAAACTCTTCAAGAAGGGCGTCATCTTTAAAGGGTTTTTGTGCTCCATAGCGAGCAGACAATTCTTTCATCACATCCAGGATGCCTCTCTGCGACTGGCTTTTATCTCTGATAATTAAATCGATACACATACCTATAATGGCACCTTTTTCGTACACATTCGGATAGTGGTCTTTATAAGGGTCTTCCAAGATGCGGGCACTCATCTCGGTAAAAGAGAGTGTGTCGTTATAGTTGAGTGAATTGTACAATTTGTCCATCATTCTGTCGTAAAAATCTTGCTCGGTAATGAGACCTTCTTGCACTTGAAACAAATTGGCAAAATATTCGGTAACACCTTCATACATCCATAGGTGCTGAGACATTTTAGGTTCGTTAAAATCGAAAAAGTGTATTTCTTCCGAGTGTACGGAAAGTGGCGTGAGGATGTGAAAAAACTCATGGGAAACCACATCCACCATTGTAGAGATTAGCCTTTCTCCCTCCATGGCTTCGGGCAACACTACTACTGTTGCATTGTGGTGTTCCAAGGCGCCAAAACCTTGTGCATCGTCGGGTGTAGTTTGGGAAAAATAGAGTAATATGCTATAGATGTCTGTCGTATTTACATCGCCCAAAAACTTTTTTTGCGCTTGCATCATCTTCATCATGGGTTCTCGAAGTTCTTCGGCATTGTGCAAATCGTTAGGTGAATACACGGCCAGTTCTACCTTGATGTTGTTCACCTTAAAAGATAAGGTATCGGCTTTGCTGTATAAAATAGGATTGTCTGTAACCGTAAAATAACGGTCGTATTTGAAAACATCTTTTGTAGGGCTGTTGTCTGCGTCAATTGTAGCGGTACTGCCGTATAAACTTTCAGGATGTAGAACGGTAAGGTTGTATGGCACTTCGGAAAAACCTTCAAAATAGCCGACAAAAGCGTGAAGGTTGAGCATAAAATTTTGATCTGCCAAAATGTTGCTTCCACCGGGTGAAAAAATATCGTGCTGATCTTCCATATCATAGGTGTCGTTCACTAAATATGAGATTTTTGTCAATTTTTTGGCCTGTTCAATTTCCCAAACATTATCACCCACTTTAGTGACGGGCAACAAGTTATCTTTTCTGTCATAAGCGCGAAACGAGGCTATGTATTTTCCAAAATCTGAAATGGAATAGGTTCCTGGAATGATTTTAGGAATTTTATATTGTACGATATCTGTTTTAAATGCAGGATTTTGGACGGAAACAGCCACTTGGTCATCTGTGGTGTTTTGCAAATCGATTTGCACCTCTACGGAGGCGTTTTGAGCCCATAAAAAAATGGGCAGGAAGAAAAAAAGCAGCAAGTTGCTCTTGAATAGATTTTTTGAGTAGATCATCTTATTTATTTAAAAAAAAGTGACCAAAAATACAGAATTTAATTGTGTTGGCGCGAACAATTTAACGCATTCACAATATTTTAATAGTTAGGTTCACTATAAAAACAATTACATTTGCAAAAAATTTAAAAACATGTCCGGAAACAGAACATTTACCATGATTAAGCCCGATGCTGTAGAAAGCGGATACATCGGTGCAATTTTAGAAAAAATTACTTCAGCGGGATTTACCATCAAGGCGATGAAACTCACCCAAATGACTTATCGCGACGCGGCTACTTTTTATGAAGTACACAAAGAACGTCCGTTTTTTGAAGAACTTGTCACTTTTATGACACGTGGCCCTATAGTAGCCGCCATTTTAGAAAAAGACAATGCTGTGGAAGACTTTCGTACCTTGATAGGTGCCACCAATCCTGAAAATGCGGCAGAAGGCACCATCCGTAAATTGTTTGCAAAATCTGTGGGTGAAAATGCCGTGCACGGATCTGACAGCGATGAGAATGCAGAAATAGAAAGCCGTTTTCACTTTTCTGGGCGAGAAATTTTCTAGCCTGATAAAAATATTCTTTCTCGAATCCCTGTCTTAAACGGCGGGGGTTTTTTATTTTAAAAAAACCACAACTTAATAGCCATAACTCCTATCATGCCCACCAAAAAGAGTCGCACTACCCTGTCGCCTTTTTGAACAGACCATCTACTGGAGAACCAAGCGCCAAAAGCATTGCCAAGTGCCAGAATCAACCCGTATTTCCAATTTACAACATCGTTAATCACAAATACTGTTAAAGCCCCGAGTGTGAGTATAAAAATCACGATACTTTTGGCGGCATTCGATTTTACAAGCGTAAACCGGTTGACAAGGTTGAGTGTTAAAATGATAAAAATACCCGCTCCTGCTTGTAGAAATCCGGCATAAATTCCGATTACAAAAAAAAGCAGCAAGCTTATTGACAAATATTTGCCTGAGGTTCTTTCACCTAATGCCTCGAGAGATAATTTAGGTTTGTAGAATAGAAGTGCTCCCACCAATATCATAATCACAGACAGTGTACGGTTAAAAACAACCGGGGGAATATCCACAGCCAATTGCGCGCCTATAATTGCGCCCACCAAAGCTGCTAGACCAATATATAGACTGAAGGGCATTGCATCTACCTTTTTGCTTTTAAATCCGGCGGTAGAAAAAATAGTTTGTACAAAAATTGCGATACGGTTGGTGCCGTTTGCCACATTGGGCGGCAGACCCATAAAAATAAGTATGGGTAAAATAATCAGGGACGCACCGCCGGCTATGGTATTAATAAATCCGGCAATGACGCCAACCAACAATAAAATGATGGGATATACGTATTCTTCCATGCGATAAAATTATGGCTAAATTAGTAAGTTTTTATCGCAGAAATGCAAAAAGAGGGTGGATTTGTCACCTTTACATTAGGGATAAGATTTACACAAAAATAGTTTTGCAAAACTAAAATTCGCATTATATTTGCACCCGCTGAAGGAGAAATGGCAGAGTGGTCGAATGCGGCAGTCTTGAAAACTGTTGAGGGTCACACCTCCGGGGGTTCGAATCCCTCTTTCTCCGCAAACAAGCGCAAGGCTTGAAATTAGAAAAACCACCAAGTTCACTTGAGTGGTTTTTTTAGTTTTAAGACTTCAGCATTTGCAAAATTCTTCACAACAAAGTTGTGGAGCATTTTTTATTTCCGGAGAACCCGAAAGTTCGGAGAAAATAAAAGGCTACAAGGCGATAGCCTAATGTATTGAAATGTTGTGTAGAATTCCCCCCTCTGTGATTAAGGTCGTTAATTTCTTCTTACACCGTTAAAGGAAGCCTATAATGCAGGTTATAGTTTTCTTGAAACAAATGAAACTTGTTTCGGACCGGGGAAGAAAGTAAACTCAACTAGCAACAGTTTGTTGTGGTCTTTAAATCTGATTAGGATTCCCTATCTGGGAATATTGAAAATAATCGCACTGTCTCTGCTTAGCACAAAGCTTAATGTCTTAACTAAGATTGGGTATTTTGGTTTTTAATGTTAAAGTAGCAAAAAAACTGATGTTTATTAAGCAAAATAAAGGGCATTTCAACCCTAAAATCAAAATTGATTGGTGGAAAGCAATACCAAAGTACAAGCGCGTTCCGTAGCGATTTGATGTTTGTTTAAATGGTTTTCAAAGGCTTTGTTTTCGCTTCCCGGATTAAAAATGACCCTGCGCGGAGACAGCTTCACAATTTTATCGAAATATTCGGTTTGGTTGTCCGGATTTAGATAGACCGAAACAGTATCGACAGCAGCCTCCTGAGGAAATGCAACTTGGATAGTTACAGTATCGATTTTTCCTGCCTTCTTCCCTATTGCAATAACTTCATACCCGTGAGATACAAGCATTCGCACGGCACGATTTGCATACCGCTCGCGTTTTTCTGATGCACCTAATACCAATGTTTTCATAATTCTATTAATTTTTTCGTGAACAAATGTAAACGTTCTTTTTATTTCACAACTTCTATATTTTCTACTTCTAGGATACGTGAATCTTCTTCACACTATTCTCATGATTGACCCTTTAATTTATCATATTGAACCTTACCCATTGTCATGCTCAACGCGTTTCAGCATCTATTTCCGTAGAGGAAAGACCCTGAAACAAGTTTATGGTGACAATTCAACGTGTTATATGGTAACGCTAGCGTGTGCTTTTTGAAAGCTGCTTCATTGATTTTTAACATTTTATCCTTTTTTAATTTTAAACCTTAGTTCTCCAATATTTGATTTTGCTTAGTAAAACTAATATCTGACCAACATTCATCCAAAACGATTTAAGCGCTATTGATAAATATTGAAGAATTCATACGCATCAATTTTTTTTAATTTAGGTTTACGCTGTACATTTGCGTTCACAACTATACAAACATGTCTGAAAACCTGCTATACCTTAAAAATGCAGCCATTTATCAAGAAGACGCACTTGTCTTATCTGATGTAAACATCGATATCAAAAAAGGCGATTTTATCTACCTCATTGGCAAAACGGGTTCCGGAAAAAGCAGTTTTATGAAAGTACTTTACGGCGATTTACCCTTAAAAAGCGGTGAAGGTCGGGTTGTGGACTTCGATCTAAGAAGTTTAAAGCAAAAAGACATTCCCTTTCTTCGTAGAAAATTAGGCATTGTTTTTCAAGATTTTAAATTGCTTCCCGATCGCGATATTTTCGACAACTTGTATTTTGTACTGAAAGCCACGGGATGGAAAGATAAAAATGCCATGGAAACGCGTATTTATGAAGTGCTAGATAAGGTGGACATGCGCGACAAGGAAGCCAAGATGCCGCATCAGCTTTCCGGAGGCGAACAACAGAGGGTGGCGATTGCCAGGGCCCTACTCAACAAACCCGAAATTATTTTGGCCGACGAACCCACCGGAAATTTGGATCCGCAAACCAGTGTAGAAGTAATGGGCATTCTCAGAGAGCTCAACCAAAACGGAAACACCATACTCATGTCCACACATGATTATGCCTTAATTCTCAAATTTCCATCCAAAACCTATAAATGCGACGGACAGCGGGTTTTTGAAGTAGTACAAAAAAACGTCTGATTACCTAAGAAACCAGACGCTTATTTAAAAACACGTATTCGTGTTATTGCTCCACTTCAGATTTAACCACCAAGCGAAAACCTTCGCCGTGGATGTTCAGTATCTCAACACCGTCATCTTTTTTGAGGTATTTTCGGAGTTTGGCAATGTACACATCCATACTTCTGGATGTGAAGTAGTTGTCGTCTCTCCAAATTTTAGTCAAGGCCAACTCACGAGGCATCAAATCGTTTTCGTGAACGGCTAACAAACGCAGCAGTTCGTTCTCTTTGGGCGACAATTTGATAGGCTCTTGGTTGTCATAAGTCAGAAAACGCAATTTTGAATTGAGGTGAAATTTACCGATTTGGAATTCAAATTGGCGATTGTCAGCTGGTCCTTCTTGTACTTTTCTGGCCAAAATGGTTCTGATTTTTATCAGTAACACTTCCGAATCGAAAGGCTTGTTGAGGTAGTCATCCGCACCGGATTTGTATCCTTTAAGTATGTCTTCCTTCATGGTTTTGGCCGTTAAGAAAATGATAGGCACATCTTTGTTTTTTTCACGTATTTCTTTGGCCAAAGTAAACCCGTCTTTATAAGGCATCATGACATCGAGTATACACAAATCATAGTCGTCTTTTTTAAACTTCTCGAAACCTTCCATGCCGTTTTTGGCTAATGTGACATCAAAATCATTGATGGAAAGATAGTCTTTGAGTACGGTTCCAAAATTGGGATCATCTTCTACTAGAAGAATTTTTTTGTTAATAGTTTCCATATCTGGTTTTTAATTAATAATGGGTATTTTTATGATAAATTCACTTCCTTTATTTTTTTCGCTTTCTACGTAAATTTCACCTTGGTGTTCTTCTACAATTCTTTTCACATAAGCCAACCCCAAACCGTGTCCTTTTACGTTGTGTACATTTCCGGTGTGTTCTCTGTAGAATTTTTCAAAAATTCTCTTTTGAACGGCTTTAGACATGCCAATGCCTTGGTCTTTAATTTTTAACAACACAAAATTCTTGACATTCTCGGTGGTTATTTCAATTTTAGGCTCCTCCGGCGAATATTTGATGGCATTGTCTAATACGTTTACAATGACATTGGTAAAATGCATATCGTTTGCTAATATCATATCTTGTTCTGCATGCAAATTTGTTTGTATGTATCCCGACCTGTCTTCAACAATTAAAGACACATGTTCGATTGCATCTTGCACTAAGTCGTGTAATTTAACATTTTCCTTACTGATGTCTAATTGATTTTTTTCAAGTTTCGAAATTCTGAGCACATTTTCTACTTGGGCATGCATCCTTTTATTTTCGTCCTTAATCATTTTCAGATACTTTGAAACCTTTTCAGAATCGCCGATTATCTTAGGATTTTTGATGGCATCTAACGCTAGATTGATGGTTGCAATCGGCGTTTTGAACTCGTGGGTCATGTTGTTGATAAAATCGGTTTTTATCTCAGAAATTTGTCTTTGGCGAATCAGTTGATACAAGGCGTTTGAATAGGCCAAAATAATAATGATGGTGAAAATAATGGACAAGGTGGCAATTCCTAAAATGGAGGAAAGCACAAATTTTTTCTTGTCGGGGAAACTCACCAACAACTGGTAGTCTGTTTTGCCTTCGTTGTCCACAAAAATGGGAACGCCGTAAACCCAAGGCGATTGAAGCGTAAAATCGTTTGACCGCACCTTGGTGGGAACCGAATTGCTAAAAATGCCATATTCAAAGTCTATGTCCAAACCGCGCTGGCCGAGTTCTGATGTCAGAAAGTTTTGAATTTCATCACCGCTCACCCTTTTGTTGATGAGTTGGTTTTTAGAAAGGTCTTTATAAAAGGACTCAAATTGCATTTTTTCGAGTGCTGTCATTCTGCTGACGCGTTCAAACTGCATCTCCGGACTCAGTGAAGACACCGCACCATCCAGATTTTTTTTCACCAAACGGGTCACACGTTTGTTGGTTATCTGTTTGATGTTGACCGAATCTACTCCGGGATTGTCAAAGATCGTTCCGGCTATATTAAAGCCTTTTTCCAGAACACCATTAGAATACAAAACAGTCTCGTTGGTGTTTTCATTAGTGTCTTGAACCAAAATTTCTCGGATGTACAAAGTACTTTCAAGACCTTGAGCATCCATAGAATCGGCTATGATTTGATACTGATTCCAAAACCGCGCCATGTCTTTTTCCTGGATTTTCTGAGAAACTGTACTCAGAATCTGCTTTACATTGAAGGTGAATTGCTCCTCGTTGTTTTTAACGGTAGTATTGATCCAATAAACCTGAACAAATATGATTCCGATAAGCGACAAACTCATCAAACCCACTAAAAAAACAAACATCTTTTTATTCATGAAATACTCTTAGTTTTATAGGTTTACTGATGTATAGAACCTACAGATGCTTTATTTTTAAACAAAACTAGCATATTTGTATAAGTCGAGACAAGTGTTTAACCTTACATTAACAATTAAATTTTTTATTTTATCTTAAAATATTATATTTTATTCAATATTTTAACATTAATATCATTAATAATATTTTTTGTTGTGAATTTTGATTGGGTTTCTATTATGTAATCTGCATATTTTTGCTTATCCTGATCCGGAAGCTGGTTTGCTATGCGCGCCTTCACAGCATCCGCAGCCACTTTATCACGTTTCATCACGCGTTTGATGCGCTCTGCCTCAGGAGCAGTCACTAAAATAACCCAATCGCAAGATTTGTAATCGCCAGTTTCCACCAACAATGCAGATTCTTTGATTACGTAGGGTGTAGCTTGCTCAGAAAGCCATTTAGAAAAGTCCGCTGCAACGGCGGGATGCACGATGGCGTTGAGTTTTTGGAGTAAATTTTTGTCAGCAAAAACCCTCGAGGCTATGTAAGTGCGATTTAGACGCTCGTTTTCATAGGCTTCTGTTCCCAATAAATCTACAATGCATTTGCGAACCTCTAAATCGTGCTGCATAAGGTGTTTGGCGCGTTCATCGGCTATATAAACCGGAACGCCCAAATCTCTAAAATATTGGGCTACCGTGGTTTTACCACTGCCTATCCCACCTGTGAGTCCGACTACTTTTGCACTGTTATATTTTGTTTTCAAAATTTATTTTTTATACAAATAGTAAGGCATAGAACGTAAAGACAGGTTGAAATCATGCAACCAATCAGGCTTTGTTTTAACACGTAAAGGCAGTTCAATTTGGTGCAATTCCATGTCTGACACATCAACAAAGACATCCGGTTCAAAGCTTTTTGCCAACGCAGCAACCGATTTTGGCACCGCGTATTGAACAGTGACACTGTCTTGTAATAGTTTTAAAATAAGTGAGTCAGGCACAGATTTGGAGGTGATTTTCACCTGTTTGGAAAGTAAAATAAGTGGATCTATCGACGCACTGAGGTAAACCTCTTTTGTGTCAAACCTAATGTTCGGATTCTTTAAAATGGGCAAGCTAACTTTTTTGATGGTATCTTTAGCATAGTACATCCAGTTTGCTAAGTTGATTTCTAAGAAATGTAAGGTATCCAAAACCTGACTTGGTCCTGTGACAAAAACAGAATCGGGTTGTAAAATCGGTTTTTTGGTAAAAACATAACCCTCGGGCAAGGTTGAAATGTTTTTTAGCACTAACGGCAATTTGCGCTTGTTGATATGTGTCAGCGACACCTCAATTGCCGATGTTTCAATTTGTAAAACTGTGGTGTTTTTTGAAAGTCCGGCACTGACAGTTTCCTTGATAATTTTTTCGTCTAAAAAAATACGATTGTTGCCTTCTGTACGTCCGTTAGCCGTTAAATCTAATGATATTTTTTTGTTCCATATTTTACTTTTGATAAAAGTAAATCCGCTAGCTTTTACAAGCACACCAACTTCCTGAGACACTTCCGGACTGATGATTTTGGCACCCGCCGGTGGATTGGTCAAAACCAAATTAATCTGAATCCAATCTTGATAAGAACTCGTCAGTTTTGCAAAAGTCCAAACCAAAAGTGAAAATATCAGAAAAACGACAAACAGGAAATTCTTTTTACTCACTTGCGTTGTTTTATCTTTCAAAAATAGGCAATTCACACCAAAAATAGGTATTCATTAGTTCCCTGTTTTAAGATTTCAAGGATTAATATTATAATTTCGATAAACCCCCGGTATGTAAGGTGGCGAAAAATAGAAGTTTCAAAAAATTCTTTTCAACAAGCCACCCTTTTTTTATCAACATCCGTTTTGGTTTACTGCCATCTTGGCTATATTAGCAAACCAAAAAAATTAGCATGTCTGAAAGCGTCAATTATACCGAAGACAATATTCGCTCGCTCGACTGGAAAGAACACATCCGTTTGCGACCCGGCATGTATATTGGTAAATTGGGCGACGGCTCTTCTCCCGACGACGGGATTTATATTCTCCTGAAAGAAGTGATAGACAACTCCATTGACGAATTTGTCATGGGCGGTGGTAAGACCATAGAAGTCACCATCAAAGACCAACAAGTGAGTGTGCGCGATTTCGGCAGGGGCATTCCATTGGGAAAAGTGGTTGACGTAGTCAGCAAGATGAATACCGGCGGAAAGTACGACTCTAAGGCGTTTAAGAAATCGGTAGGTTTAAACGGTGTCGGCACCAAGGCTGTCAACGCACTTTCCTCCTATTTCAGGGTAGAATCTATACGAGACAACCAACAAAAAGTAGCCGAGTTTTCCGAGGGAAATCTCACTTTAAACGATGATATCACCGAATCTTCCAAGCGAAAAGGTACCAAAGTGGTTTTTGTTCCCGACAGCAGTATTTTTAAAAATTATAAATACCGCCAGGAATACATCGAAAAAATGTTGAAAAATTACGTCTATCTCAACCGGGGATTGACCATACTCTATAACGGTGAAAAATTTCACTCAGAAAACGGCCTTAAAGATTTACTGGAAGACAGCATCTCCGAATCTGACAGACTGTACCCGGTGATTCACCTGATGGGTGACGACATTGAAGTGGCACTCACGCACAGCAAAACGCAATACAGCGAAGAATATCACTCTTTTGTAAACGGACAACACACCACCCAAGGCGGCACGCATCAGGCCGCGTTTAGGGAAGCTTTGGTGAAAACCGTACGCGAATTTTACAATAAGAATTTTGAAGCTGCCGACATCAGAAAATCCATTGTAAGCGCAGTCAGTATCAAAGTGATTGAGCCTGTTTTTGAATCACAAACCAAAACCAAGTTGGGCTCTACGGACATGGGACCGGACCTACCGAGTGTTCGCGCATTTATCAACGATTTTTTGAAAACCCAGCTCGACAATTACCTGCATAAAAATCCGCAGACAGCCGATGCGCTTCAAAAGAAAATTTTACAGGCCGAAAGAGAGCGAAAAGACTTGGCAGGCATACAAAAACTCGCCCGAGAACGCGCCAAAAAAGCGAGTTTGCACAACAAAAAACTTCGCGACTGCCGCGTGCATTTAACCGATGCTAAAAACGACAGAAGCCTCGAAACCACTATTTTTATCACCGAGGGCGATTCTGCAAGCGGCTCTATCACCAAATCGAGAGACGTGAATACCCAAGCGGTTTTTAGCTTGCGCGGAAAACCCTTGAACTGTTTCGGCATGAGCAAGAAAATTGTATATGAAAATGAAGAATTCAACCTCTTGCAAGCGGCTTTAAACATTGAAGACGGCATCGAAAACCTTCGATACAACAACATTGTCATAGCCACAGATGCCGATGTTGACGGCATGCACATTCGCTTGTTGATCATCACTTTCTTCTTGCAGTTTTTTCCGGAACTCATCAAAGAAGGCCATTTGTACATATTGCAAACGCCCCTGTTCCGTGTGCGAAACAAAAAAGAAACTATTTATTGTTACAGCGAAGAAGAGCGAAAAGCAGCCATCGCCAAGTTGGGCACTAAGCCCGAAATAACCCGTTTTAAAGGTCTTGGTGAAATTTCCCCCGACGAATTTAAGCACTTTATCAACGAAGATATCCGGCTAGATCCGGTGATGCTCGACAAAACAACGACTATTGATGCATTGCTAACTTTTTATATGGGCAAAAACACACCCGAAAGACAAGATTTTATCATCGAAAACCTAAAAGTAGAACTGGATTTAGCGGAATAGCCCCAAATAAAAGAACTGTTGACACAAGATGGAAGAACAATACGAATCTGATCATTTTAAAGAAACTGAAGACAATCAAAGCAGCGAAACCATCACCAGGGTTTCGGGCATGTACAAAGATTGGTTTCTGGACTATGCCTCCTACGTTATACTCGAGCGTGCTGTCCCTGCCATAGAAGACGGTCTAAAGCCGGTTCAGAGACGGATTTTACACTCCATGAAAGAGTTAGATGACGGTCGATACAGCAAAGTTGCCAACATTGTTGGGCATACCATGCAGTATCACCCACATGGCGATGCGAGTATATCTGACGCCATTGTACAATTGGGTCAAAAAGATTTGTTGATTGACACACAAGGAAACTGGGGAAATTTGCTTACCGGCGACAGTGCGGCAGCCTCGCGCTATATTGAAGCCAGGCTATCCAAATTTGCCCATGAAGTCGTTTTCAGCCCTAAAGTCACCAAGTGGCAACTGTCTTATGACGGGCGAAAAAAAGAACCTGTCAACTTGCCGATAAAGTTTCCGCTTTTATTGGCCCAAGGCGGAGAAGGCATAGCCGTGGGGCTTTCAACGCGCATTTTGCCTCACAATTTCAATGAAATTATAGAGGCTTCCATAAAACATTTGAAAGGCAAAAAATTCGAACTCCTACCCGACTTTCCCACCGGTGGCATTGCAGATTGCAGCAACTATAACGACGGTGCGCGCGGCGGACGTATCAGACTTAGAGCAAAAATTCAACAACTTGACAAAAATACACTTGTAATCAACGAAATACCTTTCGGAACAAATACTTCTTCGTTAATTGAATCCATCATAAAAGCCAATGAAAAAGGCAAAATAAAAGTCAAAAAAATAGACGACAACACCGCTGCCCAAGTAGAAATTCTCATCCACCTGCCCTCGGGTATTTCGCCTGATAAAACCATTGATGCTTTGTACGCCTTTACTGCTTGCGAATCGTCGCTGGCACCTTTGGGTTGTATCATTGAGGACAACAAACCACTGTTTGTAGGCGTTTCTGAGATGTTGCGCCGGTCAACGGACAATACGGTTGATATTTTAAAGAAAGAGTTGGAAATTCAACTGGAAGAACTGGAAGAACAGTGGCATTTTGCTTCATTGGAAAGTATTTTTATTGAAAATAGAATTTATCGGGACATAGAAGAAGTGGCTACATGGGAAGGTGTAATCCATGCTATTGACTTGGGTTTAAAACCCCATACGGCGCATTTAAAACGTCCGGTTACAGAAGATGACATTGTACGGTTGACAGAAATCAGAATCAAACGAATATCTAAATTTGACATAGACAAGGCTAAGGAAAAAATTGAGGCTTTGGAGGGTGAGATTGAAACCGTCAAACATCATTTAAACAACCTGATAACCTATGCTATTGACTATTTCACCAACCTTAAGAAAAATTTCGGAAAAGGCAGAGAGCGGCAAACGGAAATCAGGCCTTTTGATGATATAGAAGCTACCAAAGTAGTCATTAGAAACACCAAATTATACGTCAATAAGGTTGAAGGATTTGTAGGTACGGCACTAAAAAAGGACGAATATGTATGCGATTGTTCGGATATAGACGACATCATAGTGTTTACCGAAAATGGCGAGATGCAAGTCTTTAAAGTAGAACCCAAAACTTTTGTAGGCAAAGGGATTATCCATGTAGCCGTGTTTAAGAAAAACGACAAACGCACCATCTACAACATGATTTACAAGGATGGCAAAAGCGGTCCGGCTTATCTCAAACGCTTCTCTGTCACCGCGATTACGCGTAACAAAGCATATGATTTGACGGCCGGAAACAAAGACAGTAAAGTGCTGTATTTTACGGCCAACCCCAACGGAGAAGCAGAAGTGGTCACCGTGATGCTGCGCCATATGAGCAAAGTCAAAAAGCTAAAATGGGATTTAGATTTTACAGATTTTATGATCAAAGGCAGGGCGGCGCGTGGCAATTTGGTCACCAAATATCCCATCAAAAAAATTGAACTCAAAGAAAAAGGGGTTTCTACCCTAAATCCCAGAAAAATATGGCTAGATGAAACGGTAATGCGCTTAAACACAGAAGATCGTGGTGAACTTTTAGGTGCGTTTTCCGGCGACGACCGTCTTTTAATTGTCAACCAAAAAGGCATTGTCAAAACGGTTATTCCCGATTTGAATTTACATTTTGAAGACGATATGGTTGTACTCGAAAAGTGGATACCCAACAAACCGTTGACGGCTGTTTATTTTGAAGGCGAAAAAGAACGTTTTTACATCAAACGCTTTTTGGTAGAAAATGAAAACAAAGACGAACTCATCATTACAGAACATCCAAAATCAAAGTTGGAAATTATTTCTACGGATTACAGGCCGGTCATCGAATTGGAATTTAATAAAATAAAAGGCAAAGAAGTAAAACCAAACCTGGTTGTGAATGCTGAGGAATTTATCACAATAAAAGGCATCAAGGCGCAAGGAAACCAATTGACACCCGAAAAAGTAAAATCTATCAACTTGCTCGATCCTCTACCATACGAAGTAACTAAAGAAATTATTTCTTTGGAAAACATTGAGGTTGAGGAAGAAAACATATCTGACACCGATCAGAAGGACTCCAACGGAGACAATGCATCTCAAATGAGTTTGGAGTTGTAAGAACTTTATTTTTAACCACATCAAACAAAACCAATCAGTATGAAAAATGTATTATTTTTAATTGCAATTGCATTTTTTTTCAATGTGTCTGCTCAGTTTGTCCCTGGGGAAAACATCGCATCCAGAGACCTAGAAATGGCTTGGTTAAACAACTACCGAAAAGGTATCAAACCTCAAAAATTTCCAACGGGAGTCATTGGATCACCATATGCCTCAGAGGTTTTTGTTTTGGGCGACATTTATTTTAAAGGCAAATTCAGCGGTACTTTCCCGCTCAGATATGACGGTTACTCTGACGAAATGCAAGTTTTAGATGAAGTAGATTCTGTTAAAGCTATACTCAAAACCAAAGACATAGAAATTGTCTTGAATAAAAACAGATATATTTTATTTGATTTTGTGGAGAACGACGTTTTCAACCAGTTTTATTTTATCGAACTCATCAAAGATGATCGCTATGACTTTTTAATTCGCAAAACCAAATGGTTTCAGGCCGGAAAACCTGCTCAAAATTCCTTTGTAAAGGCATTTCCTTCCAAATTTTCAGATATTGAAGAATATTTTTTCAAAACGGATGCCGATTCGCAACCTGTACGAATTCCCTCTTCAAAAAGGAAATTTCTAAATTTACTACCCGATACTTTACAAGAAGCTACAGAAGTGTATATCAAAGAAAACCACTTATCATTGAAATCGAAAGATGATCTTTTTAAAATCCTAACTTTTTTGAACGAAACACTCTAATTTTTCTTCCGCACACGCATATTCAGAAATTCAACGCCCAGCGAGAAGGCAATCGCAAAATACAAGTATCCTTTTGGAATGGCACCAACCTCATTGCCAAAAACATTTGCGTGCGACACGTGTGCACTCTCTGTAATCAGCATAAAACCAATGAGAATCAAAAACGAAAGTCCTAAGATTTGAATCGTTGGATTTTTGTTGACAAAATTACCGACCGGAACTGCAAAAAACAACATGACAAGCACAGAAACTACCACCGCTGCAACCATGATTGGCAATGCACCTTCTATCCCACTGGTCATGCCTACTGCCGTCAAAATAGAATCGAGCGAAAACACCATGTCTATGACCAATATCTGAAAGATAACACTGGTGAATTTAGAAGTGGCCTGTTTTTTAGTGGCTTCAACATCGTGATGTGGATCGGTTACTTTTTCGTGTATTTCTTTTGTGCTTTTGTAAATCAAAAAGAGGCCGCCTGTGAGTAAAATCAGTCCTTGTCCGGTCATGTGAATTTGCAGCCAACTTGCATCTATTTCAAAAATCACATATTGCAAAGCAATGAGGTAAGAAATACCTGCGAGCAAACCTATCCTTAAAAACATGGCCAAAAACAGCCCCAATCGCGTCGCTTTTTTTCTTTGAATTTCAGGGAGTTTCCCGGTAACTATAGATATAAAAATAATATTGTCAATCCCTAGAACAATCTCTAAAAAAGTTAGGGTCAAAAAAGCCATTAAAGCTTCTACCGTGAAAAATATTTCCATTATTCTGTAATCTTATTTACGCGGCCTTTCGATTTTTGCGATTCGCCAACAATACCATATTCAAAAGTATATCCGCTTTCGTCTGTGGTCAGTATTTTGATATGTACCGCCTTCTGTTCTGCCCTGTTTTTGGGTGTTTTGTGTTGTAAAATATACTCGCAATTGTTTAACCATCTTATGGTAGAAGTATCCACTTTTTGATTGAAATACTCTACTTCAAATTCCTCAAACCTCTCAAAAACAGAAGTAACTTTTTCCTCATTAACTTCGGTTACAAATGCAAACTTTCCGGTTCTCACCGCATCACAATTTCGCTCACCGTCATAACAGCCAAAAAAAAGCGTTGATAATAAAATAACGAATAATGTCTTTTTCATAGGTCAAAATTAACCATTTTACGAAAAGTAATGGTTGATTTTGAAATAATATTTTGAAAGATTAGCCCTGTGATAATTTAAAAAAGTGGTTAGCGTTATATGTTTATATTTGTAAAAAAATTGTAGGATGCAAAAACGCCTTTCAGCGAGACACCGAAAAGCAAAAAAGACGCAAATGAACGATATACTGATAAAGATTTTAAAAAGTACTTTGGTAAAAAATTTACTGTTGGCAGGACTTATCCTGCTTGTACTAGTTTACGGTCTGCTGTTTTGGCTTAGACAATCTACGCATCATGGCGAAAAATTGCCTGTGCCCGATTTGAGCAAGAAAACCCTATCTGAGGTTGAAAAAGTTCTCGATGCACAAGGCATGCGCTACGTGGTGATGGATTCTGCAAATTACAATCCGGATTATCCGCGTTTTTCAGTGATTGACCAAACCCCAAAACCGGGTGATTTTGTCAAAGAAAACAGAAAAATTTACTTGACCATCAATCCGTCAGATTTTAACGACGTCACCATACCCAACATCATTCAAAAAACATATCGTCAGGCAGAACCCACGCTCATCTCTTTGGGTTTTCTCATTGGAGATACCATCTATCAACCAAATCTTGCTCGCGATGTTGTGTTAGAAATCAAGTTTAGAAACCGAAAAGTAAATCCGGGAGAAAAGCTAAAGAAAAACTCAAGATTGGATTTGATTTTAGGTGATGGTAAGAAAAATTTTTAAGAATTATGACTGACGCATTCACCGAAGATCTCGATGATTTTTCCGAAGAAACCGAACGTTACGAACACCATAGGTTTACAGCTACCAAAGGCCAAGAGCCGCTAAGGGTCGATAAATTTTTGGCCAATTTTATTGAAAACACAACAAGAAATAAAATTCAACAAGCCGCCGACGACGGCAATATATTGGTCAACGACAAGGTTGTCAAGTCTAACTATAAAGTGAAACCGCTAGACGTAGTGACTGTCGTATTTGAACACCCGCCCTACGAATTTCTGCTCACGCCCGAGGACATTCCACTGGATATTGTTTATGAAGACGAAGTGTTGCTCATCGTAAACAAGCCTGCCGGAATGGTTGTACATCCCGGGCATGGCAATTATTCCGGTACACTTGTCAATGCCTTAGCCTACCATTTTCAAAACCTACCGCTGAATGGCGAAAAAAGACCCGGTTTGGTACACCGAATTGACAAGGACACCAGTGGACTCATGGTCATTGCCAAAACCGAACAAGCCATGACGCATTTGGCCAAACAGTTTTTCAACAAAACTTCCGAGCGCACCTACCATGCTTTGGTGTGGGGCCATATCAACGAAGACGAAGGTACGGTGGAAGGGCACATTGGTAGGCATCCCAAAGATCGCTTACAAATGACTGTTTACGAAGATGGTTCTCACGGAAAATCGGCTGTCACGCACTACAAAGTCTTAGAAAGGTTTTTATACGTGACACTCGTGGCCTGTACGCTCGAAACAGGACGCACGCACCAAATTAGGGTGCATATGAAACACATAGGTCACACCTTATTTAACGACGCTCGATACGGCGGTGAAAGAATATTAAAAGGAACCACTTTTACGAAATACAAACAATTTGTGGACAACTGTTTTAAACTGCTTCCCCGGCAAGCACTACATGCCAAGACACTTGGTTTTAAACACCCTACCACAGGAAAATGGATGCAATTTGATTCCGAACTTCCCGAAGATATTTCAAACGTCATAGACAAATGGCGCAATTATACCAAGTCTATTACAGACGAATAGGCACTATTCCCAAGTCAAAGTTCCAGTTATGGGAAAATGATCCGAAATTTTTTGGTTATAGGTTTTAAATTGAAGTGTCCGAAAATTATCATCGGAAAGAATGAAATCTATCCTAAGCGGAAAAAGCTTAAAATCATAAGTTTGTCCAAAACTGTAGCCGGCTTCCACAAAACTATCCTGAAGTCCGGTGCGTATCATTTTTCTGTACAAATACGAAAATGCGGTGTTGTTAAAATCGCCCATCACAAGAGTTTTATAGGGCGACTTCTCATAATGCTTTAAAAAAACATCAAGCTGATCTTGCTGCTTTATAAAGGCTTTGGCTATTCTGTTGCCAAGCAACTCATAGTTTTGTTCACCCAAGTCGTTCATTTCGGGTGAAATTTTCAAAGATTGAAAATGTATATTATACACCCTGATGGTGTCTTTTTGAACCAATACATCTACAAAAATACCATTGTTAGACGTATCCGGAAAATCCAAAGAACCTTGAGAGACTATAGGATACATCGAAAAAATTGCCAAACCCGCCTTCGATTTTTGTCCCTTTAATTTTTCGAAACTGTATGAATACCGATCGAAAATAGGTTTGCCGCTTGGGTGATAATCTTGTAAGGCAATTAAAGACGGATCGGCCTCTTGTATCAACTGACTCATTTTGGAAGGAATTGAATCATCAGCAATCCATTTGTAAAAATTGAACAAGCGCACATTGTAGCTCATCACGCGGATGTGTCTAGCTGGTAATGCATTTTCTTTATGTGAAAATTTATACAAGGCTTTAAAATTCTGAAAGCCCATCAATAAAACAAAAAAAGACAACATCCACATCCGCTTCATAAAAAACAAACCGTAAAAAACAAACAACAAGTTGATAAGAATCAACACGGGCACCGACAAACTCAACACAGAAATCATCGGAAAGGATTTTGGCGGGATGTAAGGCAAAATATAAGAAATCAACAAAAGCAACGCGGCAATTACGTTGAAAAAGTACACCAATTTATGGACAATTTTGCCAATAATCATTCTTACAAAAATAGACTATCAAAACGAAAAATATATCATTCTATTACGGGCTTTTGAAAGGCAGACATTTTTTTTATCTATATCTTTGAACACATCGCAAGCAAATTATGGAATCTATATTTAAAGTCAATCAGTTAACTATTGGGTACGACAAGGGTAAATATACCGATATCATTTCCAAAAATATTAGTTTTGAACTTAGAGAAAGTCAACTCACTGCTTTGGTGGGTGCCAATGGGATTGGGAAATCTACCTTGCTCAAAACGCTCACTCAGGTTGAAAATCCACTGTCGGGAGACATCTGTTTGTACGGCAGAAAAATTCAAGATTACACAGCGCAGGAAATTTCAAAACTGGTGAGTGTGGTTTGGGCAAACAATCCTATTCAAGCCAACCTCACTGTTTTTGATTTGGTGGCACTCGGAAGGCATCCTTACACCAACTGGATAGGGATGCTCACCAAAACCGATGCGCGTGCCATAGAAGAAGCCCTTACCCTCACCCACTGTTTGGACATCAGTCATAAAAAATGTTATGAAATCAGCGACGGACAGTTGCAAAAAGCTATGATTGCCAGATCTTTGGCACAACATACGCCGGTGATTATTCTAGATGAACCCACCACGCATTTGGATGTTTATCACAAAGTTTTTATCTTAAAACTCCTCAAAAAACTTGCCGCCGAACAAAAGAAAACCATTTTGTTTTCTACCCACGAAATAGACATGGCCATACAAGTTTGCGACCAAATGATTTTGATGAAAAACGACAAAGTAGTATCGGGCGAACCCTGTGCACTCATCGAAAATCACGAATTTTCGGCGGTTTTTCCTTCAGATTTGGTAGATTTTAATGAAAGTACGGGTAGGTTTACAATCAAATAATCAGCTTTCTTTTAGCTGCAAAAACTGTTCAAAAGCCATTTTAAAAAGTCCAATATCATTTCCGTCTGCTAAAGCGTGATGCACTGTTACAGAAACCGGCATCAGCGTTTTGCCGTTCGCTTCACACAAGCCGCCAACTGAAATTTTCGGAACCGAATCTCTGATGGAATAATCGCGTGCGTGGGTCAACGCTGTAAAAGATACCCAAGGCAGTGCTGAAAAATGAATCACGGCATCATCGTTGCGAGGTGGAAAAAGTGTTTCTTGCGTTTGAACACGAAGTTTTTCTGCCTGCATCCTTTTGTTAAATTTTTTAAAATCGGGATGAAACTCAACATATGAAAAGCGGAACGTACCATCGCCTTTGGGCAAAGTAGCAGAAATATTTACTTGTTCACAAAGATATACTTCGTTGTTTTTGATGCGGTATTTAAAACCTTCAAGCGTGTTTACGGCACGCAAACAAGCGTGCGTGTAAAAATTGAAAAAACTGATGTTTTTCTTTTTGGCATGTTGCAAAGCTTGGGTTACATCTACGGTAAATGTCAGGCTGTGAAAAGGCTCATCAAAATTTTTAAAAAACTGAAAATGCACTTTTCGTTTCCAATTATCGAGATCAATTTTTTTCACCGGGAAATTAGATAAGGAATGAGTTCTTTTACATTTTTAAGGGTCAAATAGTGTTTGCCGTTGGTTTCATCTTCGGTTACAATTTCGTGTTGCCAAGTGGTGTGAAACGGTACATGTGCGGCATTGGACTTGATATGAATCAGTGGTAAAACATCCGATTTCAAGGAATTGCCCACCATCAAAAATTCTGAAGGCTTTATATCGAGTTGGTTGAGCAAACCTGAATAATTTTCTTCCTTTTTTTCACTCAGCACTTCTATATGGTGAAAATAATGCGCCAAATTTGATTTTTTCAGCTTCCGCTCCTGATCTAACAAATCACCCTTGGTGATGAGAATCAAACGGTATCGATGTTCCAAGGTAGAAAGCGTTTCTATAACACCATCGATAAGTTCAACCGGATGGTCTATCATTTTTTTTCCGATATTGAGGATGCTTTCTACTTCTTTGGGCAGCAATTGATAATTTGAAATTTTTAAGGCTGCTTCCAACATTGAAAGCACAAAAGCTTTGATGCCATAACCGTAAAAGGCTAAGTTTTCAATTTCAACCCTGAAGAGTTCTTGATCTATATTGTTTGGCGTTTCAAAACGACTCAAAATTTGTGAAAAGGATTTTTCGGCATCCCTAAAGTAAGTTTCATTGACCCAGAGGGTGTCATCTGCATCAAAACCAATGACTTTTATGTGGCTTAAATCTGCTTGCATAGGTTGTAAAAATACAACCTAAAGGTCAATTTAAAAAAACTATCCGGCGTTTATTTTTTACAGATAAATTCTTTTTTTTCGGACCAACAGCCAAATCACTACCGGAGCGCCAATAAGCGAAGTAACAGCGTTGATGGGCAGAACCAGTTCGCTGCCCGGTAGTTGCGCGATGCTGTCGCAAATCACCATCAAAATAGCACCTACGAGTCCAACGGCAGGCAACAGCATGCGATGGTCGGCTGTTTTAAACAGAAGTCGGGTGAGATGTGGCACGGCCAGCCCTATAAAAGCAATGGGGCCCACGAAAGCCGTGATGGTTCCGGCCAGCAAACAGGTGGCTATCAAGATTGACAACCGATTGCCTTTGAGGTTTACACCCATTGACTGTGCGTACCTATCGCCGAGCAACAATGCATTGAGTGTTTTTATTTTGAGAACGCTCAAAAAAAGTGCGACAAACATGATGCCGGCAAAAACAAACAGATTGTTCCATGAAATATTTCCCAGACTGCCCAATGACCAAAACAGGTATTTTTGTAATGATGCCGCCGGTGCGAAAAAAGCCAACACACTGACCAAAGCCGCTGCGAGGCTACTAAACATTAGCCCTATAATGAGCAGTGACAAAGTGTCCTTGACGCGTACAGACATACTCAAAACGGCCAGCATCACCATAAAACCACCCAAACTTGCGGCAAGCACCAAGCCCAATGAACTTTCTGCCAGAAAACCTACGAACCCACCAAAAATGGCACTGCCCATCAGCAAGAGTGCTACGCCCAAACCGGCTCCGGAACTGATGCCTAAAACATAGGGGCCGGCCATTGGATTTCTGAAAAGGGTTTGCATCATCAGCCCACTTACACTCAGTCCGCAACCTACAAACATGGCCACAAACACTTTAGGCAAACGATAGTTGAGCACTATATATTTCCAGTTTTCATCTTCGGCGGCGCCCCTGAGCAAAATCATAAAAACCTTGTCTATCGGAATGGACACCGAACCCAAGCTCAAATTGACAAGGACAACCGCCAGCAATATTAAATTGAGTCCGGCAAAGAGTAATCGGTATTCGCTGAGGTCTTTCAATCAATGGAGTTTTTTGAAAAATACATTTTCGTGGTTGGGTAAAATATCCGGGTGTAAAATATGAATCAAATCTTGCAAAACCCAATCGGGTCTGTTGGGTGCCAGTTCATAATACAAATTGCCGCCCTTACTATCTTTAGACGTGGTAAATGTAAAAACATTCCCATGCTGAAAAGCGGCAAATTTTTGATAATGGATATTGGCCTTTTTCAAAGACTCTACAGTATCAAAACCATCAACCCCAATCCAAAAATCCACGTCGTGGGCTTTTTCAAGCACGTTTTCTATACTCAAAGACAAGCTGCCCGTACCGGGGGTGTCTTTCCAGAGATAATGGCCGCCGGCATCTTCAAAAAAACGAGCTGCCCAACTGTCGCCTGCCGGCAAATACCAAACATCTTTAAACAAACTGCCGCTGATGACTGTGGGTTTATCGGACACAGATTGGGCTAGTACGGCCGCTTTAAAGTAAGCGGTTTGGATAGTGTCATATAATTGATTCGCCTCAGCAGATTTATCAAACAAGTATCCGAAAAACTTGAGCCATTCGGCCCTGCCCAAAGGCGACATTTCGGTCCAATCGCCGTTGTAGATTACCGCGATTCCTGCGGCTTCAAAGTTCTGATAGGCTTTGTTGTTTTGATCTATGGAAAATCCGATTACCGCATCGGGTTGAAGTGAGAGTAAAACTTCAGAATTGATGTGTTCGTTTTTACCCAGGTTTGTGACTTTTCCCGCTTCGATGCGTGCACGCGTTTTGGGCGAAGAAATGTAGTCTGTTTCGGGAAACCCAATCAAAGTTTCTTCTACGCCTAACATTTCTAGTGAAGGAATGTGTGTGGTAGATGTGACTACTATTTTTTTGAGCGGTATTTGTATGATGGGGAGAGATTGTAGGCTATCTGCAAGGTTTTCCGGATTTTTTGTCAAAACATAGCTAAAGGTTTGCTGTGCATTTTTCCAGGGTTGTGTAATGGTCAAAATGGTAAAATCGGGATATGCGTAGGCATAAAACCCCTTTGCGTGCTTGGGTGAAATTTTGTGATTGTCGGAAAACTGTAAACGGTGATGGGCTCGATTATTTTGACAAGAAAACAAACCAAAAAACACCAATAAGCATACAAAAAAACGCTTCATCAAGGCAATTTTTAAAAGGTAAAGATACGAAAGTGATACGGAAACATGTGTTTAAAATTCGTACCTTGTTTTGGTTTATACAATTTGGTTCTATTTGGGTTATATATGGTTTTCTGCAGGATTTTTATCCCTGTTTAGCTTCCATAAAAAATATATCAATCCAAAGACCGGAAAAACGACATCTAATAGTTTAGACCATCCAAGTTGTGATAGATATGTGTTTAGAACACCGTCTATATGGATTTCAGCAAGATCGTTTACAGATATTTTATTCATTAGTAATAAGGCAATTTTCAGCACAGCTGTAATTAAAATCAGAACATATATGGTTTTATTTTTTGGATTTTCATTTTTGAGAAATCGATTAAATAAAAAAACCAGGAGTAAAAGTGATAAAATGCCTATCAAAGAGTTGAACAATACGAAAACGTATTCATGTACGATGCTTAATTTTAAGTGTATCCATAAGAGTAGCTCCGTCAATAGTTGGAAAGCGTTTTTAAAAATCAGATAGATTAAAACACTGCTTAAAGCGATTCGAATGTTTTTGTTTTTCACAGGGGTTGGGTATTGATTGACGTTTTTGGGTGCTTGATTAGTGGATTTCTTTTATCAATAGCAATAAATTTACCCAAAATACAAGGTTTGGTTTTAAACTTTTTTTGCCATCGGTTCTATAAGCGGCTATTGGAATCGCTTTTTAATATCATAACCATTCTTATCTATCTTATACCAATTACACTTTAGGTCTTCATAGTAGAATGTCTGTATAAAATTCAGTCCAACTTTTTGGATAATTTTATTGGACGCTATATTTTCACAACCTGCAGCAGCATATACTTCTTCAAGATTAAGTATATTGAAAGCATAATCTATGGAAGCGATTGCACTTTCTGAAGCAATTCCTTGTCCCCAATATTTTCTAATAAGTCGGTAACCGAGATCATAATAATTTTGGTGATTATTTATCCTTTTTGTCTCAAGTTTTAGACCTGTCCAACCCATAAAGGTATTTGTTTTTTTATCAACAATGGCAAAACGCCCAATTCCATGTTCAATATATTGTTGACGGATGAAATTTATTACTTTAACGATTTGGTCTTTGTCGGTTATTGGTTTATTTCCCAAATATCTATGAACTTTTGGGTCAGAATCTAGCTCAAACATTCCGTCAATGTCTGTCGGAAGTATTTCTCTTAAAATTAATCTTTCAGTCTCTACAAAAATTTTCATTTCAGTCATTTTCGGTTTCGTCTATTAGCTGATTGCTAACGGTTTGCAGCTTGGCGATGTGGCGGATAAAACAGCGAGTCGTTTCGAGTAAGTCGTAAAGTTAGCAAAAAATCGCAAACTTTCGAGATATTCACTTGCCCCGCAATGAGCTATACACAGTGTTGCCACACGTATTTTTATCAGTTTTTTATTCAATTCGGCCTCTACTCTACTCAGGTTTTTCAATCCGGCTAATTTCGTTCCGTTTAGTT
>Ga0180009_10000568_pt1 | contig 50303 bp, 42 predicted proteins | sample OS_PC_MetaG_FD_123537 | JGI IMG/M metagenome (GOLD analysis project Ga0180009, IMG submission 123537) | Groundwater microbial communities from the Aspo Hard Rock Laboratory (HRL) deep subsurface site, Sweden - OS_PC_MetaG | ecosystem: Environmental > Aquatic > Deep subsurface > Groundwater... | reverse complement strand
CGTAGTTACATTATAAAAATAATCAAAAAAATATTCTTCTGTTATTCCAGAATATCTTTTGGTTTGATTCCACAGTTTAATTGGACTCTCTACAATAATTTTATCAATTTCGAACTCTCCAATTAACCCTTTAATTGGACTCGAAGCATATACGATAACTTTTTCGATATCAGTTCTTTTAAATATAACACGACGGTATTCATATTTTTTTGATCCATTAAAAATTTTAAATGCGAATTCAGGTTTAATTGATAATAAGACTCTCATCGACCTGGCATTCCTTTAATAATATTTTAAAATCCTCTTTGCTTATACGCATAAAATTCTTTAGCGTAGATTCTTTTTTATTAATTAAGCCAATTTGAATAAGCCTTTTTATAGTTACTTTTTTAGGCAATGAATACTGCAAAAAATTGATTAAAACCTGTGAGCTATTAGCTTTGTACTTATAATGATCAGAAAACTGTGATTCCGTTAAAATGAATCTTTTGTGATACAACGGAATAAATTCTTCTTCTAATTTTATCCTGTTAATTATTTTTTCAACGATACCAATTGTTGTAATCAAACCAGATTTATTTCTTTTAATACTACAGAAGATAAGAATGTCTCCACTTTTAGGGTTTCCCTTTAAGGGGAGAGAAGATATATAAACTTTACTTATTACATTGCGGAAAGGATCATTTTCCTCAAAATCAATTGGTGACTCACAACTTAGAATATGATCTGAAAATAATTCTGCATGATATTCTGAACATACTGGAATTATATAAAATTTACCTAAGGTCGATATAAATGGATAGGTTGATTTTGAGGAAATTCGACTCACTATCCTATTTAATTTTCTAACATATATATGTTCATTCCCGTTTATAGAGGCCTTAAATCCATGGAGGATGAAACCAAACTCTTGAAGGAGATTTATTAGCCTCAACTGCTCTATGTTTTTTTTGTATAAAGACAAATATATTTCATCGACATTATGGATAATCGCACTTTCAAATATTATTTTTAAAAATCTTTCTCCAAGTCCGAATCCATTTAATGCTACTTTAAAAGTTCCAATTTTAAGCCTTTTTTTTCTATCAAAACGTGGAGATATGTCAGAATAATCTTCAGTTTCGATTTCTATCTTTAAATATAGGAAAGCTAATAAATTTTGATCAGATTTACAGATATAAGCTATTTCACCCCTTTTTTTTTCAAACCATTTATCGAATTCTAAATAGTCTTGCTTTAAAGATTTAAAAAAACTGCTTTTAATATCTATATTTTCAAAATATTCTTTCTTTATTACCAAGGCTTTATAGTCAACAAATCCTGGATTTTCAGCGACTACTTTTTCTAAAAAAGCATCTATTGAAAGCACCTTAGAATGGAGATTTAGAAGAGTCGCTTTTTGCTTTATTCTTTTTTCTTCCGTAACAAAGAGATCAACTCTCCCAATAAATAATTCATTTAATAAAATAGTATCATTGATATCATTTTCACATTTGTCAAATTCTTTTGAAATATTTTTTAATTGCTCCCCAAATGGGATAGGTATTAACAAGTAATATTTTCCTAATTGTTTTTCAATTGTTTTTTTAATTTTAGAATCAGGATGCTTATTAAAACATTCAAGGCTAATTGGATGCACACATTTAGTATAATGCAAATTCTCAATCCAATAAAATAGTGTATCGATATCCTCTATAATATTTATTGAAGCTTCTCTGTGAGAAATAATATTTGTATCAATTAAAATTTTCATTAGTCCTAAGCCCATAAATGGAAGAGAAGATAATTAATACCCTAATCTTAAAGAGAGTTAAGCATATGATAAACACTCCATCTTGCCAAAATTAATTCTAATTTGATTGAATATCTTTTTTCAATTTTTCAATTTTATATGCGATATTATTACTCTTTTTCTTTTCAATTTCCTTTAAATTTGACAAAGCTTGTTCGTATGCTATTAAAGCAAGATTATATTGGTTCATCTTTTCATAAGCATCACCTAAATGTTCCTCAATAATAGAGACAGAGGGCACTAGTGTCGTCGCTTTCTTTAAAAAAGTAATAGCTTCAGCATATAAACCTTTCTTAAGGCAAATCCATCCAAGACTCCCCATAACCCAGCCATTGTCTGGAAGAAATTCTATTTCTTTTCTTAAATGCTTTTCTATCTCATCAAGCGCGATGGGGGTATTAGGGTGGACATAATCGATATAACCAAGTGCCTCTATGTATGCAAAATTGAGTTCAGTTACTTTTTGAACGGACTGAATGCAATCATTACTAACCACAAATTGATTCGTCGCTTGCGGGAATCCCATTTTTTCTCTATTCTCATAAAGGAATGCAGAACTAATATTGATAATTACCCCTATCGCGCTTGCAATCATTAAATACAATGCGATAGTTGTAATAGGTCAATTATTTTTCAAAAAAAATCATGAGAATTGGGTAACACTTTTTTCCTTTGGTTTTTGTTTTAACAATTCATCTATGTGAGCCCAAATTTTTTCTTTAACATCTAATTTCGTCTGTGACATTTCGGCCAAGCCGTCCTCAAATTTCTTCCTCAGAATCCCGATATACTGACGTGAACTTATTAAATCTCTTGTCCATTCTTCAGCTCTTCTGATCGACATATCCTTAATATACCTTGCTGGAGCATTAAAAGCTTTTTCCAATATATTTAGAACATCTTGTATTGTAGAAGGTCTCTGGCTGGATTGCTTTTCCTTTTGCATCTGATCATAATGATACCGTTCCCGGCAATAGTTTTTATACACCTGCTCATCCTGTTCCTGTTGGATGCGTTTCAAAATACCAAAGAAATATGCCAGGTTTAAACGGTCCTTTTTCCTGTTAACCGAAATTACAAAAGCTTTTTGAGCGGCATGCACTGCTTCCATATTATAAAAGGATATCGTTTTCTCAGCTTTTTTGATTACTGCCGATTCTGCTGAGATTCCCATGTTTGCGATCATCCAATGAAGAAGATTATGTTTGGCATCTTCATCCTGAGCATCTTTTTTTTGGTTTATTCGATTTATTATTTTTTGCTTTTGCTCCATCAGGGCTTGTTCAGATACCGGCTCAACCATACGTTCAGCCGGTGATTGAACATGTCGTCCCAACGAAATCCTGTTTCTCATTTTTATATAAACTGAGATTATAGCTTGCAAAACACTTTTTGCCAGAGATTCAGGGGAGGATGTATCGATATGAATCAACCCTATGGTCTGTTTCAGCTGAGAAAATGCGCCCTCAATGGTACCATTGCCTTTTGGATTGGCTGGCCCTGCCGGAATGGGCTTGATGTCATGCTCATCAAGAAACTTCATGCCGGCATCACTCAGATTGGCTGACCCCCTGTCACAGACCAGTCCAACAGGTCTTCCCCATTGGCGGCAATGATCCTTCAGAACCTTGATAAATTCTTCTGAGTTCTCGGTTTTAGCAATGCTGAAAGCTGTATGTGTAAAGCTATTCGTATCCACGGCCATTTCCAGATTCAATTTTACAACCTGATCATTGATATACAGCTTGATTTGGCTGCCATCAACACTGACAAGACCATTGGGGATCTCCTGGCGAAGCTTCTGATAAAATTCCGGTCTTTTTTTCCGTATCCGGGGGGATCGCAGATCATTGGCCGTCAAAATATCTCCTACGGTCTTGGCGCTTAAATAAATCATCTTTTTATCAGCCAGCATCCGGGTAAACTGTTTTAAACGAATTCGTCTATTTTTTGCTTTATGGTGCCCAGCTTCTTCAATGATTTTTTTAACCATTTCCATTGTCACTTTTCCCGTCTTACCCCTTTTATCCGGTACAATAATTGGCTGCATGTTTTTATCAAACGTTTGGTCCCAACTGTTCAATGTGCTCATCGGAACCATGATGGCAAATGATGTTTTTCTCAGTCCAAAATCATTCTTGCGATAGAAACCGACGGCTTTGTTTTTTTCTTCCCATTCATATCGGTTTTTTTTTTATAACATCTCCCAGTCCGTGGATCTCCATCGAAAGGCGTATGCCTTCATTCTCAAACCGAAGCCAGGCATTTTCTTTCAGCAGTTTCTCATATTTATCTGATATGTCCGCATGATTTTGATCTTCTTCCTGTTTCTTCGCCTCGGAGGTCTCCTCTTGTTTAATCCATTGATAACCTGTCTTTCTGGAAATGCCTGCTTTTTGACAGATCTCTTTTACACTGAGGCTTTGCTTTATTCCTTTTTGCCGGGCAATCCAGGATGCCTTGATTAAAATTTTTACTTCTTCAGGTGTCAGTTCTTCCATTCAGGATATCCTTATTTGAATCGGTTTTCCCATAATATAGAAGGTCATGTCCCCATGGGGGGTCATCACAAGATTAAAAATACTTCTGTCTACTGAATATGAGTTTTCTTTTGGCATGTCAATATCCCGGCTCAACTCTGAAAGCGCCTGGTCCGACTGTCCATGAAACCGTTCTGCCGGTACCAGCAATCCCCCGATACCCTGGTGGGTACGCTGGTAATTATAGTTGTTCACCCACTTTTGAACGGCTGATCCGGCTTCCTGCGCTGTTAAAAAATGGTATTGTTTCAATAGCTCATACTTGATGCTCTTATTGCAGGCTTCAACTTTACCAAGGGTTTTTGGGTGATGGGCACTGGCATGGATGTGATCAATGCTCTCCGTTTCCAGATATTTTTCAAACCGATTGATCCCATGCCAGGAATAAAACACAAAACCACGGTCTGTAAGAAGTTCTTCCATTTTTCCGTAACGGTTCACTGCTTTGCTGACCACCTTGATCACTTCCTCTGCAGAGGTTTCTTCAACAAGATGCCAGCCTAGAATGAAACGGGAATAATCATCCAGCAAAAGAAAAAGATACACTTTGAGCTTGTTGATATAAAATTCAAGGATATCCATCTGGGCCAGTTCAAGTGGACGGGAAGCTTCGAACCGGAGGCTATCGTTGTCTTTTTTTTGAACCACCGGTTTATAGCCATTGGACTGCATGATACTTCGGACTGTTTTCATAGAAATCGTAATTCTCTGACGTCGCAGCTGATTCCTGATCTGGCCGGGGCCTAATCCTGGATTCTCTTTCCATTCTTTCAACACAGCCTGTTCCTTTTCTGCGCTGATCTGCTTGATTCCCCGTCCGGGCTTTGATGCCTGATATTCTAAAAATGCTTTCTCTCCCATGATCTCAAACTGCTTGCGCCATTCATAAACTGTTGTGTAGTGAACTCCTGCAACCTTTGCTGCATCTTTAATTGTGGTTTTCTGTCCGCTCCTCAAAACTGCCAGCTTTTGTAATTGATTGAAATTTTTCTTTTCCATAACCCTTTCTCCTTTGTGATTTTAGGAAAAAGTGTTACCTTTTTTCAGTCGATTCTGTTTGATTTCTTATTATCACGAACAGATAGTCAACATATTCGCGCTCCCAAATTGTAATTTTAAAAAAATTACCCAACCGTCTCCTAACTTAGGGGAGCATGACCACTGATAAGCGCAATAATTTTTATATTTTTTTGAAGCACCCTTTAAATATTTCTGCCATACTTCATTCTCAAGTAAATGTATTTTTTTCGGCTTTGTTGAACTAAAATTAAGACCTTCATCACTCTCCGATATTAAAAGAAAGTGAAGTTTACGAAATTTTAAAAATTTGTCTTGATTTTCATCTAATAAAGAAAAATTCAAACTTCGCTTATTGTTTACTCTAAAATCGATTGCTTCAACACTGTTTCTCACACTCTGGTAAAAAGACCCATTTGGAGTATCCTTTTTTGAAAAAACAGATCTAATCGTTTGCCATTCTCTTGAAAGGAGCAAATTTTTTAATGCTTGTTTAAAACCGATTTTTATCCGAAATCGAATATACCAATTTTTTGTTTCCGATGGCAGGTTAATCGAGAATAATGTACCATCGTATAAAGACTGAGTCTTAATGTCATTTTTAATGTCGATGACAAATACTGTCAATTGTTCCTCGGGTAGTTTGATTTCGATCCTTTTTTCCGTTTTCGATATTATTTCACAATTTTCGTTAAAGAGGGCATTTGCAAGTTTTCTTTCAGTTAATTCTGCACCTACGTCAAAAATACATTCATCAATCTTTTTAATTGGAATAAAGAAGTGAACCTTCCCGCCCTTACAGCCATTTAATTTCAAACCGAAATCAAGGAAATGATTACGTAGTAACAACCTTTGTTTAATAACCCAATAATTGACATGCAAATCAGATGAAATCGGAGGAATATCTGTCCAAAATGCTACATTATTCTTCATTTTTTAAATTTCCCCATAAAGATATTTTATGATTAAAAACTCATTTTCACGAAAAAGTCTTATCATATATAAAATCGCCCGGCTAATTAATAACAATAAGAATTCTTTTTAATCAATCTTTATTTATTAAAAACCGAATAAAATACAACCCTATATATTATTTATTATATTAAATGCTATTAAAAAATTTAATAACCCCTTCACCCAAACCCCCTGACACAAACAACCCTGACCCTCTCGTCCTCAATACCCTTATCTCTCAAAGCCAGCACAATCTTATCTTCAACAAACCGGTTCACGGCCACACATACGACCTCATCAAACCCGGCCTCAAGAGCTCTTTCAACATTTCCCACATAATTTGATTTTCCCGTCTCAATCTCAATGGCAATCTGTTTATGATCCTTATGAACAATAATATCCGGCCTGCCATTCACATAATATTCTTCAACTCTAACATCCAACCCCTCTTTCTTATAATATTCACTGACCGTATGCTTCCAAAATTTATGGACAACCCCTTCGCTTTCATTTTTAAATTCATATCCCAAATCGTCCAAAACCATCTTCCCCTTCCGCGTCACCTCAAAAAGTGTAATCCAACCTTTCCCGGTAATAATCTTTCTCGGCTGAACACACTTATCCGAAATCAAATCCTTCCTGCATTTATTCCCAAGCTTCACATATAATTTTAATCTCTTGTATCTCTGGGTTATAGTTGAAAATGGATACTTTAAAATATCGATAAGGAGTCTATGTTGAGGCCATAATTTATCGGGGTATTTTCTTTTATTCTTCTTTATATTAACAGGCGATAAAAGCCCGCCTTCAGATTCCTCTTCTACCTTATTTCCCGTTGAAATTGATGTGTTCCCTCCCGAATTATCCGGAGAATACCCTGGGGTATTCTCTTGTCTCTTGTCCATGGTATTCTCCTGTTTCAAATTTTCAGTCAAAGGAACTTTCCCATCCAAAATATCCTGAATATTATTTTTCAAGGACACAAAATTATTTTCATCTTTTTTCCAGGAATACTCCCAAAACTGAGAACCCAGACTAAACGCTTTCAACCATTCATCTGTCACTAATTCTTTTTGAACAGGCACCAGAGGCGTTTTAACAAGACAAGGTTCAACTCTATTCTTAATTTTAACAATACACTCCCCGACATTAAGGATATTCAAATATTCTTCTTCCTCATAATCTAAAAAGAGAGATTTCCTGGCCATTGTAATATCATCAGCATGTTGGAGTCCAAGATAAATTTGCGTATGGCAGTTCCCCAAAAGCTCAATCGGCAAAAGGCTCGGATGCTGGGTAATACTAACAATTCCCTGCCCGAAGCCTCTAATTTCCCTATACAGATTTTCAAGACTTGTATTATCTTTATTAAAGGAAGTTTGTGCAAAAAGGTTATGTACCTCTTCTAAAAACAAAACATGCTTCAAACTATCAGTTTCTCCCTGGCTCAGTCTGTAAAGATGAATCCATCTCAAAATCATTTCAGAAAAAAACATTCTCAGAGGCTTTGGCATTTCCAGATCCAGTTCAAGAATAACCGGCTTATCTAACAACTCTTCAAGTTTGATTGGATTTCTTGCATTGAAAACTTTTGAAGCTCTTCCAAGGGTAAACGATTGAAAAATTCTTTGGGCTGTTTGTTTCCAATTTGCTTCACGCCCAAATACCTTAATGTTTCGAAGCTCTCTAATGCCGTCAAAGAAATTCGGATAAAAGTCGTCGGGAAGACCTTTTAGAAGTTTTGAATAAATTTTATTAAAATAATAGGCAACACCCGGACCTGAGAGATGGGATCTTTCAAGTGCATCTGCTATTGTTCCAACCCAGAATTCCTTATCTGTGCCTGGCGGCGCTCTGAAAACATTCCATAAAAAAGGAAGTGTATCTCTTCCGATTGTTAGAACCTGTACATTTTTTAATTCAGGATGTTTGTTTTCTAATGAAAGAAGATTTCTCCATGACCGCTTCCAGTCAATGACCATGAATGGTGTCTTTGATTCTAAAAGCTGCAATGCAAGAAGATAAGCAAGATTGGTTTTACCTTCTCCGGTGATTGCAAAGATTCCGACCTGTTTTAAAAAGTCTTCTTGTTTGAGGTAAAGGGGATGGAGTTTCTTTTTATTGTAGATAACATCTCCAAGGAGGTATGTTCCTTTTGAATTTTCTTTGCTTGGGGGTTCAAGAAGGATTTGTCTGTTTTCCAAAGGTCGTTCTTTGAGGAATTTTTCAGCGATTATTTCAATGTCCTGGGCAAATTTTCTTCTGTTAAGGTCATCTTCTGATAGATACATGTGCCAGAGCATGTCTGCTTGGTCTCCGATGACGGGTTTTAGTTTTTTGCAGAGGGCTTCGGTTTCTTGTTGGGGGTTCATTTTGGGGAGAGTATTTTTGTGAGGATGGATTGAGTAGATGTGATGCTGGTTGGAGGGGATGGTTTTTATTGGTTGTATAAGGATTTGTGAGAAAAAAATTCAAAAGTCTCGGGAAAAATTTAATTTTGAGGCTGCAAAGTAAGTCGTTTGAACGGCTACTAACATGGATATTTCACGAAACATCAATAAGGGCTATTTGATTATGAATTTTGCCAAGTAAAATTTAGAATCGACTTTTTGTGTGTTTCAGAATCTTAAAATTTGCAATTTTTTATTTTAATTTTCAAAAAATCGGCTGGAAAAGGTATTTTTAAAGGCACCTGTCCCACAGTTTTGAGGATGTAGACCTTTTTCAGTTTGTTAAATTCAGGTTACTCCTACCAGGAACCATGGTTTTTCCCCTTTGGCACTATATTCTACTTTAATGGTTATACGCTGTTCATATTTCTATGATTCTGCTTGATCCCCATAAACCCGGTCGTCTTTGGTGTCAAAATCGAGAATGATTTCTTTGGGAAACTTCTTAAAAGAGTCAATGAACACCTCAACGAATACTTAATATCCTATCACAGTTGCCGGTCTGCTACATTCTCAAATTGACACAGAGTCGAACTACTGGCAAGATCCTTATCACTGCTAACTGCGGTTTGTATCGCGGTATTCTTTCGCAGGCTGGTATGACCATTCAAATCTTCATAACCCAAGGCAAGGCCATTTGTCTGAGCATATCGCCAATGCTGTGATTAACCTTGCTTTTGCATCGGCATTCATTCGTGTTAGAAACAATCCGTTTTGTGAGACCAATAATTTTATCTGCTTGATTCAATAGAATTGCCCCGTCATCAGAAGTGATTCCTCCACCACCAAAAATTATTTGAACTTTGCGGCTTTTACATATTGTGAACTCTATGGTTTTTATGGTACAAAGTGTCATGGCAAATTCTCCGTTTAAATTTATTTTAACCGATTGAATTATATAATATTTTTGGAGATTTTACTTGTTTTCTTATATAAAATGTCCGGCTGATACTGCAATAGAGAAACTTCGCCAGGGCAACAAAAGTATAGAAAACTTTAAATATATTCGCTTGAACTGGTTATGTGGAGTACTTTTGAAAACAAGAAAATCTTTGATGATTGTACTTATAGGAATCTCGGGAGCGGGCAAAAGCACATTAATAGATTATGTTTATTTAACTAAAAATCTTACATTTAAAAAGTTAGTGGCTGTAACAGATCGAGAGCCAAGATCACGTGAAGTTGATGGCATCGATAAATATTTTTTAACCACATCAAAGTTTGCTCAAGAAAATGATGAAAATTTGTTATGTTTAGTTAATTTAATTTATAATAATAATTATGGTTTCTACAAAAAAGATTTTCTGGATGGTTCTAATTATTTATGTGAATTATATTATAAAAATTATTCTGATTTTAAGGCGTATCATCGGAATAGTGTTAGTCTTTATGTGCGCCCAGTTAAATTATCATATGCTATGAGTGGTATAAGGGAAAGAGGATCAGCCCAGGAGGAGATATATATTCGGGGGAAAAATATATTTGAAGAGCATACTCGATTAGAAAAACTGTCAAATGATAATTTCTTTGATTATGTATACACAAATAAATATGATTCGAACAGTAAAAATGAATTTGTAGCACTTACCAATGAGATTACTAATGAAAATAGGTCGTAGCTCATGGATTTAAAGTCTATAATAGTTTCTCTTGAAAATATAGTTGATATGAACTCAATAGCTTTATTACGGAGCGAATCAAATAGAAAAAAAATGGTATACACATCTTTTGATGGAGACTATATGCATTTTTTATTTCATATGATTGATTTCACAATGAAAAAAGGGGCTTTACCTATAAATCCAGAAGCGGCTTTAGGGTATTATGTTTCGACTAAAACACATGGTGGGAAAAAAGTACCTGTAATGCTGGATTGTATAAAAACAGAGCTTCTTTGTGACGAAATGTGGGTATTTAATTCAGAGGATGGCCATATTCCAGAAGGTGTTCTGGCTGAAATGATGGTATGGGCAAGAAACAGTAAAAATGCCGTAAAGCTAATTCCGTTTTTTGAAGGTATTAGCCTTGCTAATTGGACGAGTTCGCCGGAATTTGACTCGGAATTGGTTGAACTGAATTCAGAAGATATAGAGTTGTATGTTAGCAAGTTAGATCAAAATTACGTCAGAGAAATTAAGGAAAAGTTATTTAATGGTATTGAAGCACTGCCAACAAGTGCATATTTAGTTGTCAATTTCTCCAATTATAAACATATTGATTGGGCGAGAGAGTATTGTTATAGAAATAATTATTGTCCATTATCACCACAGAATTTATTGTCTTATTTTGCATATTCATCTAATTTTATTGAATATCAAAAGGTCTACTTACTTGACAGGTTAACGTTATTAGAAAAAGCTGATAAACTAATATGGTTTACAAACTTACGAAATTTTGATTATGAAATAAAACAATTAGATCGCTACTCGGCTACGGAAATATATTATTGGCATAAATATAAAAACCCAAAGGATATGGTTGTAGTAGATTGGGCTGATGCGGAAGTGCCTAAATACATGAAAAATAGCGGGTGGGCACTTACATCACAAGAAATTATGGAGGTTGAAGGTAATATGAACAATAAGCTACATGAGATTTTTCTTGAGAAAATCTTTATATATGAGGAACAGATAGAAAACCAATATAATATTTTTAAAGGCAATTTATTAGGCAATGGTGAGCGAGAATTAATAACTGCAGATATGAATGCATTTATTTTTGGTTTAATATCAGACCAATCTGTAAGAGCCGAGATAGCATGGTCATTACCTTTTCGTTTGAAAAAGCGTATGGGATATTTTGATTTGAAGAGGATTTTGAATGAGATGGACATTGATAAATTGAAAAAAGTTATTGAAGAAAAGCCGTCACTACATAGATATCCATCAAATATTGCAAAGTATTTATACAGTGCTTGTGAGTTGATTGAGAAAAAATATCAAGGATCAGCTTCAAATATATGGAGTGACGGAGCTTCGGCCTTGGAAATAGCAAAACGATTAGAAGAATTCAAAGGTATTAGTCATAAAAAAGCGGCATTAGGTTGTCTATTGCTAGTAAGAGATTTAAATGTTGAATTACCTGATAAAGAAAATATAAATATAGCTTATGATGTGCATATAAGACGAATTTGTTTAAGAACTGGGTTTGTCAAACAAGATACTTTAGAAGATGTAACTGCTGCTGGTAAAACCTTATATGCAAAGTTCCCCGGTCGTTTGACTTCAACCTTTTGGGCTATTGGAAGAGATATTTGTCGGCCAACAAATCCAAGGTGTACAGAATGTCCTATTGAATCTTGTTGTGAGAAAAATATTTTTCTTGGAGGAGATATCAATGCATGAAGTACTATCTCCCATAAAAAAATATTTTTTAAACAAGCATATGTCTCTACAGGTAAAAAAAAATTATAACGAAAATAAATATAATGAAGTATATAGACTAAATAGAGAGGTTACTTCTTTTGAGGCAAAGGTGTTGCTTAAATTTATTTATGCGATTGACAAAGAAAATCCTGCAATTCTTGATCTTGGTTGTGGTACGGGCAAACCATATGATGAATTTTTAGTAAATAATTATTGCTGTGTAACAGGTGTGGATTTTAGTAAAAATCATATAAGTTGGGCGCGCTTAAACGTTCCTAATGCTAATTATATTTGTTCTGATATTATGAAATTTAAATGTATAGATGTATATGATGGTGCAGTTATGCTCTATTCTTTATTCCATATACATCGGGATCATCACTTATTATTACTAAAAAAGATATACAATAGCATTTCTGATAATGGAAAAGTATTATTAAATGTAAGACGAGAGGATAGTGGCAATATAAAGTATCGCGAAAATTTTTGTGGAAAACCTATGTATTGGAGTCATTACGGATATACGGAATTTAAAAGAATAGCTGAGGAGAGTGGGTTTAAAGTTCATTTTTTAGGTGACGAAAAAGATTATGGCAGTAATGAAAGCCATATATGGCTATTATTAAAGAAGACGCATAAAAATAATTTTATATAAAGATAAAAGGAGGCAACACATATGGCAACAGCAAGTAGAAATTGGGGAATTCCACCAATTGAAAAGGTTCATGAGGCATTTAGTGCAGTTATAGATGAGCGTGTTAAGTTATTTAATGATTATGCCATTGTGAGTTCTTCTGATTATAAGAAAGAATACACTGTCCAATGGAGAAATAACGACTATTCATCAAACGATAATGCATCATATTGGCAAGGATATATTGGCTATCCCGTGATAGCTGTTTTAATGATTCAAAATAAAATAAGCTATGACACTGAGATCGCTAGTTATTTCAAGGGGATCAATTGGAAAGAACTTAACATAAAACATAAAAACAATTTCCCAAAAGCAGTCTTATTAATACTAGAGGAGATGAACAATAAAGGGATTGATGTGGCGGCTGTAAACTATGAAGTGGATCAAGTTTATTCTCAGATAAAGTCGTTAGATATAAAGTATAAAAAGAGCAAATTGCAACCACCCAAATAGTCTTAGGTGGTTAACCTTATGAGGGAAGGGACTTATATGGCCAAAAATACTATATTCATTGGCTCTTCATCAGAAAATATTGTGTTAGCAGAAGCTATCCAATTAAATTTATCAAAGATTAATGGTTTAAAACCAATTTGCTGGAACCAAGGCATTTTTAAAATTTCGAATTATCCGCTTGAAGATCTAATTACGCAATTAAAAAGCTCCGCATTTGGAATTTTTATATTAGGTAACGATGATTTTATTATATCAAGAAATAAAAAGTACGTTTCTGTAAGAGATAATGTGCTTTTTGAAATGGGTATGTTCATTGGTGTTTTAGGGAGGAATAGGACTTATTTTTTAGTACCGAAAGGTACAGAAATAGAATATAAAATACCTTCAGATTTATCAGGTATAAATTATGCTCAATACGGTTTGCCTGTATCTAATACAGATATTGACGCTGTTATAGGTCCCGCCTGCACAGAGATTAAACGTAGAATTCTGGAACAAATGGAAACTGCTCTTCCGAATATAGTAATTAATAAATTTGGGATTTTCCCAGAATTTGATGATTTATATAAGGATCTTTTTGAATTCTCCTCTGAAATCACAACATCATTTATTCATAGCAGAAGGTGGCGTGAAAACAATCTTGTCAATATTGATAATTATTTTAAGAGAGCTGGCGTAAAATGGAATATCATATTGCCAAATATAAAAAATAATCTCTTGGTGGAACATTTGAAACAGCATTTTAATGATGGAGATACTCTTAAAAGCAAAATATTAGATGCATATATTTATTTTGCTAAATATCAAAAAAAGTTTCCTAAAAAAGTTTTTGTATACTTATATGATTTATATCCTACATATTCTTTTTATAAGTTTGACAATAAATTGATCGTTTCATTTTATCCACTGACAGATGATAGAAGACCAACACCTACGTTACAAATTGATATGGACACAAAGTATGCAGATTTTTATCAGGAAGATATTAATACTATTTTATCAACTACTACTTCTATAAATCTCAAAAATTTTGATGATATAATAGAAGAATTCAGAGATCTGCTATCTTAGTGTCCCTCTTGGGGATGTTTGAAACCCCTCGCCTTTAGGCGAAAAAAAGTTTAGTGTCTTTTCGACAAACAGCAATTCGGATTGTATTGATACAATACTACCTTGTGACAAATCTCTGCCTGAATTTTCTTCTATATCTCTTTTCCATCTACCCCCTCCAACACCCCCCGCTTCCTCGCCAACTCCCAGTAATCCTTCAACGACACCATCAAATACTTCTTCAAAAACATCAAATCCCGCCAACACTCCAATCCTTCTTTTCGTTTTTCCTTCTCAAGTTCAAGCACATTCATTTCTATCTGAGATTTTGTCTCACCAATATCGCTCGTTAAATTAAACGGGTAATGACCTTTAAGATTTTCCAACTGCATCAACTCAGTATGCTGCCGGCATATCTCACCATTGATTTTTTTAAATTGATAAGCGTTCAAATCTTCACGCAATTTTATTTCTTCCAGTAAAGCATTAACAGATGCTTTCAGAGTTTTGGCCTTGTCGGAAAACATGTCTTCGAGTGGGCAGCTTTTTTGTTTGGGTTGTGGGTTTGAAACAACCAGTTCCAAAGATTTTTTCAATTCTTTGTGGGCAAATGGGGTCGCTGTTTTGCCGTAGTCTCCCGGGGAAGAGGAAACTACATTTGGATATATTGCTGGGGATAAATATTTGTTTTCCATTTTTGTTATTATGGAGTGAACACGCTTTTAAGATTTGTATCAGGATTTGGGAAAAGAAAACTCCAAGTAAAACATCTATAAAACTACCCAAATGGTTCATCTCATCATAAGAAATTTTCCGTTGGCCGCACAACTGATCAACGACAATTATTTTTTCCCTGTAACGACAATTAGAATTCCCGTTTTTCATTTTATATAACTCATTACTTTAATTAAATAATCCTTGCAAAATCAACTTTGTTGTGTTTTCTATGTTTATCCTTCCGGAGGATAGGGCTATGCTGGAGAGCAACCCGAGCGCTGAGAAGGTGACCTAAGTATGAGGGCCGTGCTTTTTTGGGCGGCCTTATTCTTATTGCCTTCATACTTTGGTCCACCATGCGCAAAACTCCGGGGGCTTGGGGGCTGGCCCCCATTATAATTTGGTAAAAAATCCTTTTATTCATAAAATCCGGTTCTGCCATACGTCAAGCCATGGAGCGATAATATACGTCCAATAGTGCTTTGGGATGGCAGCGGCTCGATATTGTTTTCTTCCATTTTGGTTTTAATTGCTTTGACACCGCAGCACAGTCCCTGGTTATATAATTCCAGACGTATCATTTTGACTATTTCTTTGATCTCTTCCCTTGTATATTCAAGACTCTGGTCAGACATTGTTATAATTCCTTTTTATTTAATTCTTTATTTTTTGCCTGCTCCATGCGGTAACTGCCTATGTTCAATTCCAGGATAACGCTATGATGAACAAGCCTGTCAATGGCGGCCGCAGTGGTCATAGGGTCTTTAAAAATCTGTTCCCATTTAGAAAAAGGCAGGTTGCTGGTGATCATCAGGCTGCCCTGTTCATAGCGGTCTGCCAAAAAGGTAAACAACACCTCCATCTCTTCACGGCTTTGCTGGACGTACCCAATATCATCGACGATGACAGCATCAAACCTGGACAACTTTTTCAATTTTTTGCTCATCTCAAGTTCTTTTTTAGCGATCAGCAAGTCCTGAACAAGTTGGCTGCATGAGATAAAAAGGACCTTTTTTTCACTTTCTATAAGAGCATGGCCAATAGCACATAACAGGTGGGTTTTTCCGCTACCAGGATTACCAAACGCCAATATATTTTCAGATCGATTTAGGAAAGAACCATTGACCAGCACATTCAAATGATTGGCCACTTTTGGGGGTAGACGTTTCTTATCAAAATTCTCAAATGTTTTAGAAGGCGGGAGTTTGGATATATTAAGGTTACGGGATATCCGGTTCTGTTGCCGCACTTCACATTCGAGATTTAACAGTTCCATAAGATACTGTTCATAACTCCATGAGTCTGCCCGTGCCTGATCTGCAACCTCTTCATAACTGCGGCGTATGGTTGGCATACGAAGGGTTTTGAGATTTTTAATGATCTGTTCTTGGTCACTTAGCATGGCATCACCCCCTCAAGTAGCTGGTCATAGACTGTCAAATCAATTTCCGGGATATGGATATCTTCAGCCTTAAAAAAAGATTCGTCGGTCCGCGTAAGGGTTTGAACTTCGACTTTGCAAAGATCCATATTTTTATCAATTAAGGTTTTCAGGGCATTGTCTACCGCCATTTCACTTTCTTTGGCAGCCAGATATAAAATATCCAAATATTTTGCAGCAGCACTTCTGGGTGCATACCGATTTTTCAAACTGTCGTATGCAATCCGGAATCGACTGGTAGGGAACATTGCATCACGATAACGATAATTTTCAAAGGCCCCGGGCTTGCGGATCAAACTGTCAATAAGGTGTCGATAATTGATTTTGTGTTTTCCTTCGCCCCGTTGTCTTGGCAAGGTATCAACCATTTTTTGACCGTACCATATTTCCAACCGCTCCATGTACAAACGGGCCTGGATACTCTCGCCGATAAGCCTGCTGTCTACAGAATAAACATTATGATTTACTCGTATGGTACTGCTGGGACCGACTTTGAGATCCTTTTTTTTGCATGAATCAATCCGGCGTTTGGGTAATCTGCGTAAAACATTTTGGTCCTCCATAAAGCGCTTTTTCCGTCCAGAATTCAACTGCATAAACAGTTTGCGTAAAAAAAGCTCATATTCCGTTCGATCATCAAAGTCCCGACTACCCCTTAACATCAGGGTTTGGTCAACGGCCTTTTTAAAACGGTAATTGCGTTGTTCTACATCTCCATTTTCATGGGGGCTGTTCGGATTTGTTTTGCAGGGTGTTATCCCATAGTGATCGACAAGATCTTGATATCTTCGGGTGAATTCTTCAGGATGAGTCGCCTTGTTTACTGCTGTGGTTAAACAGTCTGTCTGATGATTCATAGGGACTCCTCCCAGCTCCCATAAAGCATTTTGGATTCCCTGGCTAAGGCTCTCAAAGCTTTCTGAAAAGCAGACAGTACCGGTTTCCCAGTTAGAATAAGTCAAGACAAAATGATAAATCATATGGTCAAAGGGAATGCTATTGATGGTTACTTCCAATTTGTTCATATGGGTGAAATCAGACTGACATAACTTACCGGGTTTATGGATTTGACTGAAAAAGACTTCTTTGGGTGGGCCTTCCACTGCCCGCCAATTTTTAACACGGCGTTGTAGCGTTCTGAGTTGTCCATCAGCAAACCTGCCGGACAGCTTTCGCTGAAGATCATCAAACAAGGTCTTAGCCTCCAGGCCAGGATTAATTTCTAACATTGATTTCATATCATCCCAGACGTCTTCAAAAGGGTCTTCTCGTGTTCGCCAGGCATGCTCCTCCTTGATTTCACTTGGCAACTTGCCTTGTTTGCGGTACTTGCGAGCGGTTTTTTCATCCATTCCTGATTTCATTGCCGCAATCCCGAAATTCTTTTCTGTTTGAATCAATTTTAATAACCTCCTCACTTGTTGGTCCGTAACCATCCAAATCTCTCCTTTCATTTGATTTGGATGTTCTTACCATATTTTTAAGGTTCCATATTTCGGGAATTTTAATTGTCGTTCGGCGGGTATTATAACTGACGCTGATCACACAACCAAAGAACAATCAGCCCCTTCATTCAAAAACTCATCCCGACATTTGATATAATAAGTCTTCTCCTCATTCCACTCCGCAACATGAATCGTCGTATTCCCATAAGGCATCTGGGTACCCTGCGCAACCGAAAAATCACAATCATCAAAACTATACGAGCACTCGCTATCTCGAACCGTCACAATTTTCAACATCTCTCCCTCCTCATAAACCCGAGCAATCATCGGAGGATTCTCATCAATCTCAACATCAAACTTCGCAACATCCTCAACCAAATTCCCACCACCATCAACGCAACGGACATAATACTGTTAAATTTCGGAAAAAACTGAACTAAATCCAACCTTATTTTTCGAATTAAATTGACAAACTTTTGATTTTTTCAAACTGTTAGCAGTTGATTTTATTTTAAAAAGGGTGAAACGGCCCAATGTGCGGAAATTCTGCCAGTAGGGCGATAAACATGTGGGCAAATACAATCGGGCAACAATCGTCATGAAAGTGGGGTACTATAGACATTGAGAGCTGCCAAATTGTTAATGTTACGTCAGAAGTTGCAAAGGAAACCGGCTGAGGCCGGTATTGCTGGACTTTCAGTCCGCGAGTTTAAACCCACCGGCTTGAAGCCGGTGGTTGTTTAGTTATTGATGCGATAATTGCAATATTTTTAGTTGGATGTTGTAAAGTTGTTAATAATGCTCGTCTGATGCTGGCCGTTGATGATACATAGAGCTTGCGGAATGGTTATCTGAATTTTTACCATTTATATTTGATATCATTTGTTATCAATTAATAATACTTGACAACAAATAACAAATAGATTATCTTATACCTTAAATCATAATAGGGAGGAATGTTCTATGACTGAATGGTTTAATGCAGACGAAGCATCAAACTACCTTGGAATCAGTTCAAGCAACCTTTATTCCATGGCACAGCAAGGGAGGGTGCCTGGCCACAAGCTTGGAAAGATGTGGCGTTTCAATAAATCTGAACTTGATTCATGGATAAGGGCAAACAAGCCCATAAATGAATTTTTTATGTCGGTCGAGTCGTCGATAGAGGAAAACGATTTTTTACGTGACCCTCAGAAGGATGGGCATACAGCCGCATTAAATTTTTTTGAATCTGACGGGAAAAAGGCAATAATGCAGATTCCTGTTGGCTGCGGAAAATCCGGGGTTATTTCGATCCTTCCATTCGGGATAGCTTCGGGAAGGGTCCTTGTGATTGCACCAAATCTGACAATACGAAAGGAGCTTCAGAAGGTCTTGGATGTCACCAATAAAAGGTCTTGTTTTTGGCATAAATGCAAGATTCTGAGCCCGGAGGTGATGTCAGCAGGACCTTATATAGCTGTTCTGGACGGCAAGGATGCAAACGTCCATGACTGCGACCGATCTCATATCGTCCTCACAAATATTCAGCAGCTCGCAAGTAGCGCTGACCGGTGGCTTCCACAATTCCCGGACGATTATTTTGATATGATCCTGGTTGATGAGGGGCACCACAGTGCCGCCCGTAGCTGGATGAAGGTATTTGACAAATTTTCGAACGCAAAGGTTGTAAACCTCACCGCCACACCATTCAGGAGCGATAAAAAGAGTATCGAAGGTGAGCTGATCTACAGATATTCATTCAAGCGTGCCATGATAAAGGGGTATATAAAAAAACTTCAGGCAATTTATGTGGCCCCGGAGGAACTGTATTTCACTTGGGAAGGCGATAGTTTTCATCACTCACTTGAAGAGGTCATGCAGCTCAAAGAAGAGAAATGGTTTAGCAGAGGTGTTGCCATGTCACCGGAATGCAATGCCCACATCGTCGACGCCAGTCTTGATAAGTTAGACAAGCTCCGTCAATCAGGGACAAATCATCAGCTTATTGCGGTTGCCATGTCAGTCAATCATGCAAAAGCCATCAGGTCATTGTACTCAGAGCGTGGGTATGAAGCAGCTGAGATTCATAGTGATATGTCTCCAGATAAGCAAGCTGAGGTCATACAAAAACTTCGATCTGGTTTATTAGACTGTCTGGTTCAGGTACAGATGCTCGGAGAAGGTTTTGATCACCCACACCTTAGCGTCGCTGCTATTTTCAGGCCTTTTAGATCGCTATCACCTTATGTTCAGTTCATTGGTAGGGTTATGAGAGTCATTGTTCAAAACGATCCGAGGCACCCAGATAATTACGGTTATGTGGTGACTCACATTGGCTTGAACCTCGATCAGCAGCTCGAAGATTTTCGGGACATGGAGCGTGAGGACAGAAATTATTTTGAGGAACTCATCTCAGGTGAAGAACCTGAACCGCCTGCCGAGGTCACTGAAGGCAAATCAAGGATGAAGCTTCGGCCAGACATGATTGTACAAAAAGAGATCGTTTCAGAATTTTTTGAAGAAGATTTTCTCGATACTGATGACAGTGCCCTTCTTGATGAATTGAAAGCTCATGCAGAGTCTCTTGGGTTTGATGCAGAAGATATATTAAAGGCCATCAAAGGGAAAAAGAAATCAAAGCGAAGGGTGGCTGAAGCAGCATCCCCATTCCCTATTTTGCCTCAGAAACAGCGTCAGGAAGCAAGGAAAAGATTAACGGAAGAGGTCAACAGGACAGCCAAGCTTCTCCTGAACAGGTTAGATCTCAACTTCAACAACAAGGATATTGCTTTCAAAATATATCCGGGACAGGCGACTGGAAATAATTTTGTTGCAGCGGTTCAGCTTGTAAACGGGGAATTGAATAAGAGGTTGGGGGTCGCGTCAGGCCAACGTGGCAAGATGAAAACAGAGGATTTTATTCGTTCTCAGGATTTACTTGAGGATGTACTTAATACTTTAACTCGACTACTTAAAAAAAGGATGACTGAAGATGGCTAAAAAAGGTAAGACTCCGTCTCTCATCGGTGGAGGGGCAGGAGCATGCAAATTCGCAAATGCTTTGAAGAAGAGAACATGCAAAAGATGTGGCGAGGCGATTCCCATGGGCACGGAATGCGTTGAGGTGAACATTCCTGCAACCATGGGGCACAAATGTTATTGTGTAAACTGTTTCAAAGAGGTTCTTACACAGACCCAACAGGATCTTAACAACCTTGTTGATCATTTTTAGCGATTTAATCGAACAATCTTATTTTGAATCAAGAGGCACGATATTGTCTGATAGGGAACTCGGCAAAAAAATGATTGAGGAGGAGCAACTGCTCCAGTTTCTTGAAGCTTACAAGGAAAACGTCGAAGAATACCTCTCCTATAGTTTCGGAAAGAGCGAACGTCCTGATTTTATATGCTATCGTCCCGATGGAGCACCTGTCGGCGTGGAAGTGGTCAGGGTAATGAGAGATCCAATGCTTGCACAGGCTGATTTTATTCTTGATTGGATCGATTTTATGGATAGCGAAAACGCCATCGATATGCTTTACCGAATGATCGAGATTAAGGAGAAAAAACGCAGCCAGCCTGACTGGATTTTGCCTGACAACACAATACTTGTGATTCAATTTGTGGATTGTCCAGTATCTAATCTTTATCAGTTGGATGAAAGTCTTAAACGTGATTTTGAATCCTATGGGTTTGATGAAATATGGATTGCCGATTATACAGGACTTGAGGCCTATGGTGATATCGAACTTTATTGTCTTTATCCTGCTCAATGGTGGGGATTTTATGAACGCACTAATCCAGGGCGAAAGCCTTTTGGATAATTTTCAAAAAATTGACGGAGGTAATTTTGATTGTCTGTGGTATTGAACTATCATCATCGACGGCAATATTTGTTATTCTCAAGGGAGCACCAGAAAAGTTTAAGGTTGTAGATCCTGGTGTCACTAAATTTGAGATTAATGACTCAGCATCGGCTGAAGACGTGGTTTTATTTTACAAATCATTCAATAACCTCATCCAAAAGCAGAAAATCGATATGATCGGGATAAAAAAGCGGAGCCATAAAGCAAAAGGAAAATATGCAAGTGGACCGATCACGTTCAAATTGGAAGGTTTGATACAGCTATGTGAAAATGTTGATGTCCGACTGATATCACCGAACACGATAGCTGCAAAGCTCAGGAAAAACGATCTACCAGAGGCAAAGTTGTTCAAGTATCAGGTCCCTGCCTATGAGACAGCCTATGCAGCATTGACATTGAGGCAGAAATAGCGGAAATCCTGTCAATTTTATCAGCATTGGTCTTTTGGGCTGGTGGTGAGGTTGAATTTAAAATCATGGATCAGCTTGTTGGCATGGTTTCGGTCGGTGGTAGTATCCTGGAACTCACTCATGTGGGTGGCAAAGTTTCTGACTGAATTAGCTCTTCATTTCCGAGAAATGATAGGTATGGTCTTTCGATCTGTACTGACTGGATGGAACTTAACATAACTTGCATCAATCAGAAGCTTGCATTCTCAATGATATCAAAAATATACAGTGCCTGATTTTTTTATGAAATCTTCTGATTGATGCAAGTTATCATTGAGATCTCCAATCCTGAAATTAAATCGGTTGGTTGAATGCTATTAGAAACCATATTGCTGCCCTATTTGCACATCATAATTGGTCACATATAAAAAAAATATAGCAATATTGGAATATATCTCTTGACACCATATAGCAATATTGCTATATTCTTCTTCAGAAGGAGATAGAACCAACTTTGAAAGGAGGCAGGTAAAATGCCAAAAACAGAAATTGAATTATTCGCTGAAGAGGACGGAAGCTGTCCATTACTTGAATGGTTGGATACTATCCCACAAAAAGCGCAGGACAAATGCATAGTTAAGGTTGAGCGACTAAATGAGATGGGACTCGAATTACGTCGACCAGAGGCAGACTTTCTTCGTGACAAAATCCACGAATTGAGAGCTGCTTTAAGTGGAATTCAATACAGATTGCTGTATTTCTTTCACAATAAAAAGGGAATTATATCCCATGGTTTAATTAAAAAAGGAGAAAAGGTACCTTTAAAAGAGATTGATCTCGCAAAAGACAGAAAAGAACGTTACGAGATTAACCCTACGAAGCACACATTTAGGAGGTAAATGCCATGAAAAGGGAAAAAAAATCAACAAACGCCGTAGACATCCTACATCGACGTTATATCGGTGATGATGCAGAACGTGAGGCTTCCCTTCAAGCTGAGCGAGTAAACGCACATGTGGCGCGGATGATCTATGATTTCCGAAAAGAAGCCGGTATGAAACAAAAAGAGCTTGCCGAATTAATTGGAACAACACAATCAGTAATTAGCCGTCTTGAAAGTGCAGATTACGATGGCCATTCATTATCGATGCTAAGTAAGATAGCCAAAGTATTAAATTGTAGCCTTTCTGTTTCAATGACCGATAAAAATCCGAATTCAAATATGAGACGATTTGTTTTCCAGGAAGTTATTAGAGGACTTCGAAAGGACAAAAAACTCAGCATTGAAAAATTTGCAGAAAAATCTGGAATTGAACGCGATGATGTTATAGAAATGGAACGAAATCCGAACTACAAACCGTCACCAATTGATATCTATAGCTTGAGTAAATTTCATAAGATTCCACATAAAAAATTGGCAGTTTTGGCAGGAGCAATAAAAGAGATGGAACCCAAAATGGAAACTGAAACATCAAGATTTGCAGCTCAATCAGAATCATTTTCAAAATTAACTAAAGAAGAACGTCGGACTCTGGATGAATTTGTTAAATTTCTTCGATCCGAGAATTAAGGACAATTATTAAAGATTCGACTAAATATAGAATTGATATAGCAGTTGAAAAGACGCTAAGGGAGGCTGGCATGGGCGAGCCCCCCTTTCTTCTCAAAAGCTTATTAGGGCATCTTGAATTAGATAGAGAATTTTATGATCTTGAAGATCCTCATTTCCTAAGACAACTTTGGCACAAAGTAAAAATTAGAGGGAAAATTTTATCTAAAATCACCAAAACCATAAAGTTGGCTGCATTATGGTTACCGGATAAAGGTAGAGAAAGAATTATAGTTGATAAATCATTACCAGAACCCAAAATAAAATGGGCGTCTTTTCATGATACTACACATAGTATTCTCGAGTGGCATAGACCTTATTTTCTTGGCGATACGGCCCAAACTTTAGATCCTGATTTTCAAGGGGAGCTTGAAGAAGATGCGAACTATGGTGCATCTGGATTGATGTTTGGTGGGGAAATATTTACCAGAGATGCATTGGATACAAATCCAGAGTGGAATAGTGTCGTTGCCCTCAAAAAAGTTTATAAAACGTCCTATGTGACAACTTTAAGAAGGTATGTTCAATTTAGTCATAATATCCCGATGGCTTTGATTGTTAGCACACCGTCATGGAAAACAATACCAGAAGGCCAAGATCATAGATGCAGACATTTCATAAAATCGAAAACATTTGAAATACAGTTTTCCTCAATCACACGCAATTTATTACTTGAAATAATAGATGATAATACAACAATGCGTAGAGGAGGACCAGTTGGAAATTTTTCGTTAGATTTGCTTAATATAAATGGTGATATTCATGAATTTTATGCAGAATCTTTTTTTAACCAACACGATATATTAACGCTAATCTATTATTCAAAACAAATGAACTCAAAAAGGAATTTTATTTAAAAGTAAATATTTTAGATATTTTTACTTTTTGTCGATATTACAATGAAAATTAAAATTTTGTAAATCAACAGCATACAAAACAGCCCTTTCCTATTACCAAATTCATAAAAATCAACGATAAGTCTATCTTCAAGCTATCCCACGTCAGAAAATCAAAATATTTAAAACAGCTCAGCTCCTTACCAAGAGTATGTCATTTGTAAAAAGGTTCATCAAACTGATGAAAAGTGAACCTCTTTTACAGATATTTTCAAAGAAATGGGGGTTTGTCAATAAAAAAATGTTTGAACATTAGATGGAGCGGTTGATAATATATGATTATCCCAAAGCTCATCTTCTAATATTTAAAATAAATAATTGAGTTTGATTAAAGAGTTGACTCAATCACCGACCTCATGCATAGCAAGAGGTATGATGAAGCCCCCTCTAAGGGGGCATTGTGTTAGGAAAACCCATCAAGGGGCTAATTAAAACGATAATATTTTGCTCTCTTATATGTTTTCTTATGGTTTTCTCATAAAGTCCCACTGTACTGGCACAATAACCCTTTGCCCAAAAGCTTAATCCTGCTATTTTCTTGGAGCCAATGTAGTTCTCGATGTATCTTTCTGGCACTTTTGCCTTCGATAACCCCAACTGTATTGCAAATCTTTCATAGGTCCTGTCTCTCTTCTCCCGTTGAAATTTTCCCGAGGAAGAACCTTTATCACATTTTTTTCACGCCGGAACGGTAAAACCTTTTAGGGTCGCTCGGGCATAGCCCGAGGTTTAATTTAAAACAATTATTGTCTAATGATTAACCCCGCCATCCATTTCGTCGAGCATTGGCTTCACAATCCGATTTGTTAACATATCCTTCTGTAGAGGCTCCAACAATTCGACCATTTGATGCGGTTCTTCTCCAATGCCATTTGCCTTGAGCGTCCTTATAAAATTCCCATTTATCCTCGGCCATTTCCTACAGTCTCCTTCATTGAGTTTTAGATTTTTTGCAGACTATTTTCATCATAATAACCACTATATTAGTATGTCAAGCTTTATTTTTCAACATGGCCAAATCTCAAAAGGCATGTAACAGAAAAAAAAGAATCATTAAATTAAATCAATTACCTATTGCGTTGCGTTTTTATTGTTTTAGGATATTAAGCAGTGGGGCTGACTTTGTGCTGGGGGATGAACTGTCTCCATAGCGGGATTTCGAGAATGCAATCCAGATTGTAACTGGTAAAGAGCAACCCACGGCCACAAGCCAGGCATGGGATCTACTGCGGAATCCACTCCTTCCTGCAAATGAACATGATATCATTTCCCGTATTCGGGATAACCTGGGGATTGGGCCGACCGACTTTTATTGTGCACATAAGTATGATGACCTGGAATATCTTGTAAAGGATCTGTGGCTTTCAGAATGTTTAAGCGATGGCTTCTTTCGACAAGTGTGTGCAAACTCAAAAAAATGAGCATAAGCATACTGGCAATCCGCCAGTATGCTGCATTTTTTCTATATAAAAATCAGAATAGTTCAAATTGAAAAAAAAATCGGTGTGTTATGGGGTAAGTAGATGTGATACTATAAAATAATATTTACTATTCTAATTGATTGTTTTCTGTTTTTATGGGACATGAATGATCGTCGGGATGACTATTTTTCCAATATGCTTTTTAGCTGTTCTGGAGAAAGCAGAAAATTATTAATTAAAGTTTGATTTATTGGGCGGTATACAATGCTTCTTGATAATAAAAAAAATGGTAGGGTTGGAGATACTTTCCGGGAGAACCTTACAAAAGAATCAAAACTTTCTATTATATCAGGATTGTTTTCAATCTATGGTTTTGAAGCATTAAAAAAAGAATTAAATCAAATTGAAAATGTTCGTTTCCTTTTTTCAGATCCGCCTTTCTTATCTGAAGGGGAACCGTCTCAACTCATAAAAAATCTATGTGGTGATCAGTTTGAAAAACGATTCCAAAACCAATTAAATCAAACACATGTTGCAAGAGAGTGTGCAACATGGCTCGAAAACAAAGCACAAATAAAAGCGACAAAAAGGCCAAAAGCATTAAATCAAAATCTTTTTCACATTGATAATCAGGAAAATTCTATTGGTATAAGTGGAAGTTCTCATTTCACAACATCTGGCCTGGGATATTCTGAATCTGATAATTTTGCTATGAATATGTGCGCTTTTGACAAAGACAGCACTCTGGCATTGCTTGACTGGTTTGATGCCATTTGGGGAAATCCTGATGCGGTAAGCGATATAAAAGAGTTGTTTATTAAACATCTGAATGCCATAGCTGAAAATCGATCTCCCAAATTTATTTATTTTCTGACTTTATACAATATTTTTAAAAATTATATAGGTGATCTTGATGAAGAAAAAATAATTAAAACAAAAACAGGTTTTAAAGACACTCTTGTCTGGAATAAACTCTATAAATTTCAAAAAGACGGAGTGATGGGGAGCATAGATAAACTTGAAAAATATAATGGATGTATTATTGCAGACAGTGTTGGGCTGGGTAAAACTTTTGAAGCACTTGCAGTAATTAAATATTATGAACTTCGAAATGACCGTGTTTTAGTCATAGCACCCAAAAAACTTCGTGAAAATTGGACCATTTATACTGTCAATGACAAGCGGAACCTTTTTTCCGCTGATCGGTTTAATTTTGATGTGTTGAATCATACTGATCTGACACGGCTTGCCGGCATGTCAGGAGAAATCAATCTGGAAACCCTGAATTGGGGTAATTATGACCTGATTGTGATTGATGAATCTCATAATTTTCGAAATAACAATTCTGGAAGAAAAGGTATTACACGATATTCCAGGTTAATGAACCAGATCATCAAATCCGGCGTTAAAACAAAAGTATTAATGCTTTCTGCTACACCAGTGAACAACCGCATGAATGATTTGAAAAACCAGATCGCTTTTATCACAGAGGGTGTGGATGAGATTTATGCAGACATGGGAATTATTAGCATTGAGCAGACCTTAAAAAAAGCCCAAGCTCGTTTTAATCATTGGCTTCGAATGGATTCAGATGGACGCAAAGTTGAAGATTTGCTTGAAATGATGAATTTTGATTATTTTCAACTCCTTGATTTACTAACCATTGCTCGTTCCAGAAAACATATTCAAAAATATTATGATATGACTGAAATAGGGGAATTCCCAGAACGGCTTAAACCCATAAATATAAAAGCAGATATTGATCTTGAAAATCGATTTCCCCCTTTAAAAGAAATCAACCGACAGATACGAAGACTTAACTTGAGCGCCTATACCCCTCTAAAATATGTAAAATTGGAAAAGCGAGAGGAATACAGCCGTAAATATGATGTTACGGTCAAAAGTGGCTCTGTATTTAAACAAGTGGATAGAGAACAAAGTCTCATCCATTTGATGCGGGTTAATTTATTTAAACGTATGGAAAGTTCGATTAGTTCTTTTGCTTTGACGGTTGAAAAACTTCTAAAGATTGTAAATGAACTTCTTGGCAGGGTTGATTCTAATAATGATGGAGAAATAGAAGATATTGGCATAGAAGATATTGAAATTGATTCTCCTGAATTCGAAGCTTTTTTGATAGGCAATAAGATTAAAGTATTACTCAAAGACATTGATCAAATAAGATGGAGACAAGATTTAGAAGATGATCGGCTTAAACTTTCTGAACTTCTCAATGAAGCAAGGGAAATTAACGAGAAGCGTGATGCAAAACTCAATAAAATTAAAGATATCATTACACATAAATGCAATAATCCCATTAACAATGAAAATAAAAAAATTATTATATTCACGGCCTTTGCCAACACCGCAATGTATTTGTATGAAAATATTGCTGGCTGGGCCGATAAAAATCTGAACGTTTATTCAGCATTGGTTACGGGCAGTAACACTAACAAAACCACAATGCCTGGTATACAAAAAGATCTGAACAGCATTATTACATCCTTCTCCCCGATTTCAAAAGAAAGAAACAGAATTGATGATACCATTACAATGGAAATTGATATCCTGATTGCCACGGACTGTATCTCTGAAGGCCAGAACTTACAGGACTGCGATTATCTGATAAATTATGATATTCATTGGAACCCGGTTCGCATTATTCAACGGTTTGGAAGGATTGATCGACTTGGTTCAAAAAATAAGGTAGTCCAACTTGTAAATTTTTGGCCCAATATGGAACTTGATGAATATATCAATCTTGAAGCCCGTGTGAGCGGACGAATGGTATTGCTCGATATTTCAGCCACTGGTGAAGAAAATATCATTGATTATGATAACTCTAAACAGATGAATGATCTGAAATATAGAAAACGCCAATTAAAGGAACTCCAGGATAAAGTAGTGGATTTGGAAGATATTTCTGGAGGTATCTCAATAACTGATTTGACATTGAATGATTTTCGAATGGATCTTTCAGAATACATGAAAGAAAACTTGCTTGAATTGGAACAAGCCCCACCGACAATATATTCAGTCACAACAATAGAAAATCAAATTCCAGATTCAGAATTGGAACCAGGGGTTATCTTTTGTTTAAAAAGTATAAATACTAAAAATATTGAAAAGTCAGCATATTCTCTTGAACCCTATTACCTGGTGTATGTAACAGAGAAAAATGAAATTAAATTAAATTTTATTCATGCAAGGAAAATTTTGGACGTATTGAAAAAGCAATGCATGTGGCAGAAAAATCCTAATGCCAATGCTGTTAAGATTTTTGATAAGGAGACGAACACCGCAAAAGATATGACCAAATATCGCTTCATGCTTGAAACAGCGATTCAAACAATTATCGGGAAAGAAGAAGAAAAAGGGGTTGAAAGTCTTTTTAGTCGAGGGGGAACTGTTCTTGCTAAAGAAACTTTTAAAGGTATAGAGGACTTTGAGGTTATTTGTTATCTTATCATAAATCAGGCAAACCATTGATTGACTTCTTTTCAAAACTTGAAATTCCAGACTCCTGCTATCTTGGGAAACGTATTTTTAAAAAACTTTTCTATGAGAATACCAAGCTGAATGCCACTGATAAGAACGCATTTGTCAATGATATAGAAGAGATCGAATGGGCTTATACCCTAAAACCGGAAACCATCAATATTCAAAGATATGAAGATGATGAACATGAATATCTCGAAGTTGCAATCCTACAGGTCATTCTTAAAGAAAATTTAAGATATAAAAGGATAGCCGAAATCATTCAAAGAGCAATTCCATATCCTGTTGTGATCATTTTCAGGCATGATTTGTCAATCGCTTTGAACTTGGCCTTTAAAAGGATTAACCGTGCAGATCAAAACAAAATCATGGTTAAAGAATTTCATCATACCGATTGGATAGATCTGAAAAATCCGTTAGCGCATGAAATTAAATTTCTTGAGAAGCTTGCAATTAAGTCCTTTTCATATAACAATTTTTATGAATGGTACTCCGATTTTCTCCAAAGAGTAGTTGCCTTAAACTGCGCCCAAATTAGTGGTAATTTTGAATTAAATCATGAAGAGCCTGGAATAGACCGGATAGCAGAATTAGAACAAATATATAATTTAGAACAAAAACAGACAGAACTACGCTCTGCATTGAAAAAAGAGACTCAATTAAGTAAAAAAGTGGATTTGAATATGCAGATAAAAAAAACGACTCAACAAATTAATGAGCATAAATCAAAGATATAAAATTTTGGAGCACATTATGGACAAGCTTGATCCTAAAACTGATGGCAGTAGCAAAGACATTGTTCAAGAAAATATTGTTAAATTAAAGGAAATCTTTCCTGAAGTCTTCACAGAGAGCAAAGTTGATTTTGAGAAACTCAAAGAATCTCTGGGTGATTATGCTGAAGGTCATGAAGAAAGGTACAGTTTTTCCTGGCATGGAAAATCCAGAGCCAAACGTATTGCCCAGACACCTTCAACAGGAACACTGCGACCTTGTAAAGAGGAAAGCAAAAATTGGGATACTACACAGAACCTCTTCATCGAAGGGGATAATTTGGAAGTGTTGAAACTGCTTCAGAAGTCATACCATAGAAAAATAAAGATGATCTATATTGATCCTCCATACAACACAGGAAAAGAATTTATTTATCCAGATAATTACAAGGATAATTTGGATACTTATTTGAGATACACTGGTCAAATTGATAATGATGGATATAAGTTTTCAAGCAATACCGAGCAGTCTGGAAGATATCACACAAACTGGCTAAATATGATGTATCCAAGGTTAAAACTTGCAAGAAATCTTCTTCAGAATGACGGGGTTATTTTTATTTCTATTGATGATAATGAATTGAACAACTTAAAAAAGATTTGTGATGAGATTTTTGGAGAAGAAAATTGTTTGGGAATTATAGCCAATATTAACAATCCCAAGGGAAGATCTGACGATAAATTTATAGCTACGGCTCACGAATATATAGTCGTCTATTCAAAGGACAGCAGAACTGCAAATCTTTATGGTTTTGATCCTGATGAAAAAATCACAAAAAGGTATAACAAGTTAGATGAGAAAGGTAGACGTTTTAGGGAAATTGATTTACGTAAGACAGGGGATTCGGACAAGAGATCTGATCGTCCAGATATGTTTTACTATTTCTATTATGACAAGAAAAAAGATTTATTGCGAATTTCCAAAGACCAGTCAGGAGGAAAAGAGGAAATTGAAATTACACCAGTAAAGAATGATGGGTCAGATGGTAGGTGGAGGTGGGGTTATAACACCGCTCTGGAAAAGATCAATAACTTATACGCCAAATTAATGCCCAGCCGTAAAATATGGGGAATTTTTGAGAAAGATTTTTTAGAAGGGCGACCACCAGTCAAAGCAACGAGTTGTTGGACATTTAAAGATGTGAACAGTGAGAGAGGTAGTGAGCAGTTTATTGGCCTGGGATTTGATAAGGAAGTATTTCAACGTCCCAAGCCCCTTGGCACATTGAAACGCGTGCTTGAAGTAGGAACTAATCCCGATGAAAAGTCCATTGTACTCGATTTTTTTGCTGGCTCAGCAGGAATAGCGCAAGCTGTTTTTAAGTTGGTGTCAGCGGGCAAAAGGGATTTTCATTTTATTGTGGTGCAGTTGCCAGAACCATGCAATGAAAAATCCGAAGCCTTCAAAACAGGTTACAAAAGCATTGCCGATATCGGTAAAGAACGCATTCGGCGTGCAGGGGATAAGATCCTTGTAGGCAACAAAGACCAAGAAGGCATAGAAAATCTGGATATAGGCTTCAAAGTATTCAAACTCGATTCTTCTAATATCAAGCCCTGGGATGCAGACTTTGACCATCTCGAAGATGCTCTCTGGGATTCAGTCAATAATATCAAAACTGACCGAACTGAAGCTGATGTGCTATATGAACTTCTTCTCAAATATGGACTTGATCTGACCTTGCCTATTGAAGAACGGGATATCAATGGGAAAAAAGTATTTTTAATCGGGCTGGGTGCATTAGTGATCTGCCTTGATTCTGATATTACCATCGATGTTGTGGAAGGGATTGGGAAATTAAAAGAGGAACTCGATCCAGAAATCATGAGGGTAGTTTTCAGAGACAGTGGTTTCAAAGATGATGTAGTTAAAACCAATGCTATTCAGATTCTTAAGAAATACAACATTGAAGATGTAAAGAGTTTGTAAGGGAGCCCGCAAATGACACAAATGAGAATAAAATTCAATCCAGACCTTGCTTATCAAAAAGATGCCGTGGATGCTACCCTTGGGATATTTGCTGGCCAGGAAATTCGACAGATTAATTTCTCTGTACCCATGATAAAAAATGATGAGCAGATGGATCTCTTCAGCAAACAATCAGATCTGGGAATTGGAAATAAACTTGAACTTCTTCCTGAAGAACTTCTTGAGAATGTGCGTAAAATACAAATAAAAATGGGATTGAAACAGTCTGAAAATCTTGGTTCAATGGATTTTACAGTTGAGATGGAAACAGGGACAGGAAAGACTTATGTTTATTTGCGCTCCATCCTTGAGATGAACAAATTATTTGGTTTTACAAAATTTATTATTGTAGTTCCTTCTATTGCAATTAAGGAAGGGGTCTATAAATCCCTTCAAATAACGGAACAGCATCTCAAAGGGCTTTATGAAAATACTCAATATGACTATTTTATATATGATTCACAAAAGCGTGAGGAGGTACGGAACTTTGCCACCAGTGATTATATACAAATAATGGTGATCAATATTGATGCTTTCCGTAAAAGTTTTATAGACCCCACAAAAGAAAATACAGCAAATTTAATTCACCGCCCAGATGACCGGATGAGCGGGTATAAGCCAATTGAATTTATCCAGGCCACAAATCCAATTGTTATCATTGACGAGCCCCAAAGTGTAGACAGTACGCCTAAATCCAAGAAAGCCATTTCTTCATTAAATCCATTATGCACTATGCGTTATTCCGCCACTCATAAAGATCAATATAACTTGATGTACAAACTTGATTCCATTGATGCTTATGATCAGAAACTTGTAAAACAAATTGAAGTCGCCACCATAAATGTAAAAGATGGATACAACAAAGCCTATATTAAATTATTGGCTGTAAATAATAAGAAAAGCCCAATTACCGCTAAAATTGAGTTCGATAAAATGCAAAGCGGGAAAGTGAAACGAATTACAACCTGGGTCCGAGATAGTGATGATTTATATGAATTATCCATGGGTCGTAATATTTATGAGGGGTATATTATTAATGAGATCTATTGCGAAAAAGATAATGAGTATGTTGATTTTACAAGTAAGCCAGAGGTTATCAAGTTAAATCAATCTATCGGTGATGTGGATCAGGATCAATATAAGCGGTTACAGATCCGAAAAACTATTGAGGAACACCTGGAAAAAGAATTAAGGTTAAACAAGCAGGGATTAAAAGTTTTAAGCCTTTTTTTCATAGATAAAGTATCAAACTATCGTTTTTATGATGAAAATGGGAATCCTCAAAAAGGAAAATACGCTCAAATTTTTGAAGAAGAATATGGGATACTCATTAAGAAACCAAAATACATTACCCTTTTTAAAGAGGTGGATATTGAATCGTTGCCATCACAGGTTCACAACGGGTATTTTGCAATCGATAAGAAAAAAGACACAAAAGGAAATAACCTCTATAAAGAATCAACGGGTGCAGGAAATACTATCGCTGACGGAAGTGCCTACGAGCTTATCATGAAAGACAAGGAAAAGCTTCTCGGCTTTGATTCAAAACTTAAATTTATATTTTCCCACTCGGCCCTGAAAGAAGGTTGGGATAATCCTAATGTCTTTCAAATCTGCACATTAAATGAAACCACTTCTGTTATGAAAAAACGCCAGGAAATTGGTAGGGGATTGCGTATTGCTGTAAATCAGGAAGGTGAACGTGTATATGGGTTTGATGTGAATACCCTCACTATCATGGCAAATGAATCATATGATAGTTTTGTGCGCCAACTCCAAAAGGAAATTGAAGAAGATGAAGGAATAAAATTTGGCGTCTTGGAAAAGCATTCCTTTGCAAATATTGTTACCACAGATGAAAATGATAATTCTGAATACGTTGGTGCCGAAAAATCCGAAAAACTTTGGCGACACCTTCTGGATCATGATTATATCGACAAAAATGGCAAAATCCAAGACAGTCTCCGTAAGGATCTAAAAGAAAATAAAGTTGATTTGCCAGAAGAATTTGATGAATTAGCAGGCCAGATAGATAATGTTTTAAAGAAAATTTCCGGAAGTTTGAATATCAAAAATGCTGACAACAAAGAAACCGTCAATCTAAATAAAGCCATATACCTGGGTGATGATTTCAAAGAACTATGGGGCCGGATTAAATATAAAACTACATTCAGAGTGGATTTCAATGTTGATGATTTGATTCAACAATGTGCTGAATATATTAAGAACCACCTTATTGTAGGAAAAACAAAATTCATTTATGGAAAAGATAAAGTAAAAATATTGAAAAGTGGTATTGAAGGCGGTGAGGTCCAGGAGAGTATCCATGTCTATAATGCAAAAGATTTTCAATTACCTGATATCGTCAGTTTTCTCCAGAATGAGACCAATCTTACCAGGCGGACCCTGGTTGAAATCCTTACTAAATGTGACCGTCTTCAAGATTTCAAAAATAATCCTCAAAAATTTATTGATGAGGTCAGTGCCATTATTAAAAACCAGATGCGCCATTTTATTGTAGATGGGATCAAATATGAAAGAATTGGTGACAATCACTATTATGCCCAGGAACTTTTTGAGAAAGAAGAATTGACAGGGTATTTGAATAAAAATATGCTGGAAAGTCAAAAATCTGTATATAAGCATGTCATATATGATTCAGACGTGGAAGCAGAATTTGCAAAATCATTTGAACAGAGTGAAGATGTAAAAATATATGCTAAATTACCTGGTTGGTTCAAAATTGAGACGCCTCTCGGAAGTTATAATCCTGATTGGGCCTACTTGATAGAACTGGAAGGTGAGGAAAAACTTTATTTTGTTGTAGAAACCAAGGGAAGTTTGTTTTTTGACATGCTCCGGCCTTCGGAACAAGCCAAAATTGACTGCGGACGGAAACACTTTAAAGCATTGGATCAAGAAGTGGGTTTCACCGTTGCTGATAAGTTCGATACTTTTATGGATAAGGTTGTATGATACGGATTTTTTTCCAGGGCCGGGGCTGGTGGTGAAATTACAGGCGTTGCATCAATCATCCTGAATGGGAATATTAACCAGCCGATGGAAACCGTTCTGCAAACATCTCATCTTTTCAGCCCGCTGTCAGATGAAGTAAATAATGATACCGCTTTCCTTGATCGTATTCATTTCTACCTTCCCGGATGGGAAATGATCAAGTTCGCTCCTAAGCACTTCACATCAAATTTTGGATTCAGCACAGATTATTTTTCTGAAACGCTGAAATCTTTCAGACGAGTAACCTATACTGACGTTCTTGAGGAGTTTTTTGCTCTTGGAACCCATCTAAAGCAGCGAGATACAAAACCGGTTAAAAAGACCGTATCCGGTTTTATTAAATTACTGCATCCAGATGGTGTTTACACACGAGATGATATCCGGGAATATCTTAAAATAGCATTGGAGATGCGAAGACGTGTTAAAGAACAGTTGAAACGCATCGGGGGTATGGAATTCTGGGACACAAATTTTTCTTATATTGATAAGGAAACACAGGAAGAATTTTTTGTTGGTTTGCCTGAAGAAAAGGGATCACATCTCATTGAAAACACACCATTATCACCGGGAGTTTGCTACACAAGAACCAGTGATGGGGAGAATGTGTCTCTGGTGAGAATTGAAGCGATTGCGGTTCAGGGATCAGGAAAATTAAACATTACCGGTGTCAACAATGTTACTGTTAAGGAAAACATAAAAAACACATATCAGTATATAAAGGCAAATGAAAAAACTATATTGACCGACCGACATTCTCTGAAAAATTATGACATAACCATCCAGGTCAGTAATCTTCTTGGTGCTGTCGTTTCTTCGGGAATCGGTTCTGCTGTATATATTACCATTGTCTCCACTTTATACAAAAAGAATTTGAAGGCAGGGTTGGCTGTCCTTGGTAATATTTCAGTCGGTGGTGCTATTGAACGGGCAACAAACTTTGCAGATAAAGTAACAATGCTGTCTGAAAACGGCGCAAAAGTTGTGGTCGTTCCAATGGATAACCTGGCACAACTGGCCAATATCCCGCCATCTATACTTGGAGACACAGACGTTCCTTTTTATCAAAACAATCAATTATTGATGCAAAAAGCAATTTTGCTGGATTAGTTTTGAATGCCAAAATCATACATTCAGAAATTTTAATTAACATGAAATGAACGAATCGTATCACTTCCAAACCAGTCGGAGATTGTTACGAGTGCAGTGTTCGACAATTGTTGCGTAAATAGAACTACAAGCCTTTTCATCGGACGTGAGCAAACAACATAAAACAGGTTACGATTTCTTTCATACCAGTCAGCTTTATCAGGAGAAATTGAATTTCCTGTACTGGAAAATTCAAGAAATTTGTTAAAATCATATTGGCTCCATCCTCTGCCAAAAACCACAAGGACATTTTCAAATTCAGCACCCTTGACCCCGTGTTTGGTGCCAAAAGGCGTGTGTCCATCAATAAAATTGTCCAGGGCTATGATTTCTTTATATGGGACAGTCTTTAGTTTTCTTAGGCGTGTAATTGAAGATGGCTCATCGGGATCTTTATTCGTCCCTATTATATCAAATTCTTGCTCTTTTTTCTCAATGTTGCTAGACAAATGAGGCCGTTTTGTTCGCTTCAAATGTTGAAGTATGTCTCCAATGGTTCCTGTTTCTCTTAAACCCAGAAGAGTGTCCATATCCTTCGTCCAAGATTCTTTATCTGAATGAGAAAGAATAGCAGGACGTCGACCACCCATAGCTTTGAACATAGCACCAAAACGCTTTTCACTGTATGCGTTACAAACAGGCTCTAATACATCAGTGAAATATGCAATATATTGATCTTGTTTTTTAACAAAGTCATCATTAAATCGGAAAACATTGGCAAGATTGATGTATCCCTGTTCTTTAGCCAATGCTTTGTGGGTAAGCATTAAAATTTTTGTCTTTTCAGGTGAAAAATTCCACCCTTTTTTAATGAGCTGTTTTTTAAGAGATTCAATATGTTCATGGGTGTCCTCATAAGGAAGGTCACCTCCATAATGTGGTCCTGTTAACCTTGTTCCGGCCCAATCATTTGTGTGATATACAGTTACCTCACCTAATTTTTTAGGATCTACGACATCTTGAGGCAGTTGGGGCCTTATTCTATTAAAAACATCGACAAGTACTTGGACAGAACGGAAATTTGCATTTATATCAATTCTTGTTAAAGTCGGATCATTTATTTTCCCACAACCATTCCCATATATTTTTTGCCAGTGATCTCCAAAAAATCCAATTAGAGGCCCTTTTTCTTGATTAATAAAATGTTTAGAAATTGCTGCGGCGAAATCCGCTTCTGTGTCTTGGTATTCATCAATAAGTAAAATAGGGTAGCGAGATGTAAAAATAATTCGAAATTTTTCATATTCTAAAAGTTTAATGATAAGAATTAAAACATCATCATGGTGCAAAGAAATTCTGTTATCTCCAATTGATCTAAATCCAAGATCATCGTAACTTATAATTCTTTTACCGACGTCACCTGCCTCTTCAATTATGCCAGGCCAACTTTGTAAAGTTGGCAATTCCTCACGAAGATAAGGCTGAAAATCTTTAATCAGAGACCAGCAAAAAGAATGAATAGTTGAGGAGTATATAGAAGGGTGGGAATCAGTTCTTGATTCGATTTCGTCTGTAGCAACATTTGTGAATGTTATACAAGCAATTTGTTGGTGTTGTTGTAAAAGCTGAGTACCTTGCTTGCCAATTAAATATCTTAGTGCTTCTACAAGAGAATAAGTTTTACCCGCTCCCGCACCGGCTTCGACTAAAAAACTTTTCTTATTGTCGATACATTCATGGATTTTGGTTTGAGCCTTTTTTGCAGCTTTTTGAGCTGGATTTAGCAAAATTTTGGCTACCTCCTTGTTTCTATAATGATGAGGGGTCTGTAGGTATAATTGGGCAACGTTCTCCCTCTGCAAGCCATTTAATACCATCAGCTATGTAACGAGGTACAGCCCAAGGAGTGTCATTCATAGCATATTCAATGGCAAAGTCTGATTTTTTATATCCTTTGGCCATGTTCCAAGCTTCGGTTTCTTTATCGATAATAGAATTATCGTTTAATCCAAACAGTTTTTCATTAGCCAATATAAAAGCATCTTCAAAACTTCTTCCACAAACTTTGCTGTCGTGTTCAGGTACTTGATATGCTAACCGGAGAAAACCATTTTCTTTTTTTTCTGCTATTGTATTAATTAGTATATCTGGCGTAATATCCGTTTTATCAAACCAGGACTTGATACAAGCATTGCTTGTATTGGTACCATCTGATACCTTACATTTATTATATTTATTATCATCGTTCTTTTTTACGGAATCCAAATCAGTGACAATAAGCGTTCGTAATTCTAAAAATTCCAATAAATCGAAAAATAAGTGTGCATATGCCCCGCCAATTTCAACAATGGATAGATATTGCGTACTCAATTTTTTGCCAGCAGGATGTAATTCTTCAATTTTATCTATCATTTTTGGGAATAGTAATCGTTCAGTAATCCCCTCAATTAAAATAGCCTTATCTGCAAATAATAAATCACATCGAGTTAAAGTCATATATTTATGTAAGAATTCTATGTTTTCCGGGGGTGTGTTACGTAACCCTTTATTTAGGTCTTTTATTTTGGAAGATCTAACAATACCGGCACATTTGTCAGAAGTCGCTAAAAAGTAACGCATTGATTTGAATGGGGCTTTGTTCGCCAAATGGGAGGAATGGGTGCTAACAACAAATTGAACTGGCCAAATCTTACCATTATTAAATACCTTGGAAAACACATTCACAATATCGTATAGCTTGTCTATAAAGACCTCTTCCATTTGTGGGTGTAAATGAACTTCAGGTTCTTCTATAAATATTATATGGATTCCAGCTTTTGCTGGCTTTGACATGTATGACTTGAAAAATTCAAGAAGTTTGAGGAGAATGAAAATCAAATTTCTTGATCCCAATCCGTTGTATGCTTCGGGAAGATTAATACCATTTATACCTTCATAACTGACCTTAGTGTTGTCAGATAAAAGACGGTGTACTTCTAATGTGGTTTCTGTGCGTAGGGATGGATCATTTAGACCGGGATATCCAAATAATGAAAATGCGGGGATGAGTTTTTTTAACTGATCACTAAAATCACCATCAAGGCTTTCTTGTATGCTCTGAACAGATGATTCAAGCTTTTGAACAATGGATTTATCTTCTTGGTTGGCGGAATCAGACATGGCTGTTTTGAAAAGGTTTTCAAGAATTTTCCCTAAAACATCTCTGTCCTTATGAGTTATATCATCCAAACCTCGTTGAGCATTAATAAATCCACTTTCCAATAATGCATGTAACTTTGACCATTCAATGAGTTTTTTATTTTCTATGTCATTTGGGTCTACTGACTCAACGGTCGCTGTATACAATTTTAAAAGGCGTTCCCTGATTGCCCTAAAGAAGACTTTTTTATTTTGATCATTTGATATATCAGGATCATATATTAAATTTTCAAATAGAGATTTAATCGCACCATCTTTAAGGTGATACATGATAACAATGCATACCTCTGTGCAATTCGGGTTTAAATCGATGATGAATTCACTGAGTGGGCCGAGGCTAAGTGCATTTTTATCATATTTTACTGTTAACCCAATTTTTATGAAAGGAAGGTCCTCACGAATTTCTTTTTCATCGCCACCACTGCATTGGCAGAGGAAGGCTGCCCAAAAACAATCATAAACTGAAAGTGAAAAATCTTGGAGCTTAAAAATTGGGGTATTTTCAGACAATAGTCGCCTAAATAATTCCATTAATGAAGTTTTACCGCTATTATTACGGCCAACTATTACAGTGGTATGTGGTTCTAAACCCAAAACAAGTTTGATTTAAGTAATAAAAATGAGAAAAAATGCTCGAAACGCCTGTCAATAAAGTGTATATTGAGTTTATGAGAACTTATCATACAATCATGAAAGGACGTTTCGAGTGAAAAAGAATATCGCTAAAAAACTGGCAAAACGCAAGCAAAAAATCAGCAAAAAGCTCAAAAAAAGAAACTGGAGTGAACAGGCAGCACCCATGCTTAAAGCATCCAATATCCAGTATGAAATTGACGGCCGTCTTCAAGGTGTTTCTCATGGCGGTATCGGCCTGATTCATACGCTGGCAAAAAAGACCGGTCTTTTAAAAGAAATTGATAACCAGCTTGAACTGCTCAAACGCCATCTGCCTTATCATGAATCAGACCATGTTGCCAATATGGCCTATAATATCCTTGCCGGCGGCACCTGCCTCCAGGACATTGAACTGTTAAGAAATGACAATGCCTGGCTTAATGCTCTTGGCGCACAGATAATCCCTGATCCGACAACGGCAGGAGACTTTCTGCGCAGATTCTCTCAGGAAGATATCATTGATTTGATGGACGTGAAAAACACCATCCGCAAAAAAATATGGGAAAAACAGCCAGCAAATTTCAAGAAAGAGGCCATCATCAATCTTGACGGCACCATCAACGAAACGTTCGGCAATTGCAAACAGGGCATGGACATCTCCTATAATGGCAAGTGGGGTTACGCTCCTTTGATTGTTTCTCTGGGAAAGACAAGAGAACCCCTTTACATAGTCAACCGGTCAGGCAATTCACCATCCCACCTGGGATCTGCCCTTTGGCTGGATAAAGCCCTGGATTTGGTGGAAGGAACCTTCAAAAAAACATCCGTTCGGGGAGATACCGACTTCAGCCTCAGTGACAATTTTGACAAATGGGATCAACGCTGTTCCTTTATCTTTGGTATGGATGCCAGGAAAAATCTGAAAAAGCTGGCCGATGGGATCCCGGAATCCAACTGGCAAGTTTTTGAAAAGCAATCCCGCAAGATTAAAACCCGATCCCGCAAACGTCCTGAAAACGTCAAAGCCCAGGTGGTGAAAAAAAGGCAGTTTAAAAATCTTCAAACAGCATGTGAACACATATCTGAATTTGAATATAAACCGGGTAAATGCAAAAAATCTTTCAGGATGATCGTCCTGCGCAAAACAATAAACGAGTTCAAGGGGGAACGTCTTCTTTTTGATGATATCCGTTACTTTTTCTACATCACCAATGACTGGCATAAAACAACCAGACAACTGGTGGAGTTCTACCGGAAACGAGCTGACCATGAAAATGATATTGATCAGTTGAAACATGGTGTACACGCCATGGATAACCCTTCCGATTCTTTAAATGCCAACTGGGCATATATGGTTGTCGCCTCCCTGGCCTGGGATTTAAAAGCCTGGTATGGCATGCTGATGCCTTACCGTGCCTTGGGGCTTTCCATCATCCGCATGGAATTTAAGCGCTTTGTCCAGACATTTATAAAAATCCCCTGTTTGATTTTAAAATCAGGCAGGGCCATAAAATATCGAATCATCGGATACAATAACCGGCTGAAAAGTATTCTTACCCATGCTGATTTTATACGGGCCTTCAGGTTTACATGACCTCAGCTCCCCGGACAGTTATTGCAAACGGGTTGCAATGGCGAGTCCAAACCTTGTAACAATAGAAAGGGAAATGAAAGACAAGAATAAAACAAAATTTGCAAAAATCAAAATCCGGGGGATTGGTACATCCTCAGGATGGGGTTTATGGTTGAAAACAAGAGTTCAAATTGGCAACTACTTATGAGTAATTTTTTTTCGAATACACGCTTATTTTGGGTCTAAAATAAGTTCAACGTTTTCAAGTAATCGAAAATTTCTGATTTCAACCTTATGGATATGCATAAATAGAATTCCTTAGATTATTCTGATTAAACTATGGAACTTGAAAACGATATCTTTATCGCAACTAAAAGTCAAAGAATAAACGAATATTCTTTCGAAATTCCAAACGGTAAAAATACTCCTCGGGTTTTTCCAAAAAAGATGCTTCGATAATGGTGCGACACAATTTTAGAGACACCTTACTTATAGTGAGGCTTTGATTTGACTGTAAGGTAAAAAATGCACTGGTTTTCAATTCTATTGACCGAGCAATGTGTCTATTTTTGTTTGCCGCAGCCCTGTCAGAATAGGCGTTGATTTCTTTTGCCATTGGTGACTGATAATTCCCCTTTCAAGCAATCAAATTTTATAAATCAGCAGTTAAGTATTATTATCCAAAGGTGGAATATTCAAAAGGCTGAATAGTAAAAGATACCAGGACAATACATCACTAAAATTCTGATGAAAAATTCTTAAGATCAGTTGCAAGAATCATTGAGTTATTGATACATCTCTAATTCGCAATTTGAAAAGATTTGAGAAAAAGTGATAACTAAAACTCTGATGATCTAACTAATATAGGAAAAGTACCAAAAAATATACTACATAGTGGTATAAAATAAAGATTTTATTTAAGAAAAACACAACATATTGTATTTTGTCTCTTGACAGATAACTATCGATGATTATTTTTGTATAGTATTTTATAAATCTTACAGAGAGGCTTGATTCCTGCTTTTGAGTTGCCCCTGGTTATAAGTTCCTGATGAAATCATCATGTGTATTAAATGCTCTCCATTTTTATTTATTAATAGATTAAATAAGTTTTGATAGTCAAAGGAGAAAACAGGATGCCTAAAAAGTAAAGTTCAACAAGACGGACATTGAGAAGTTACCGAATGATAAACCCGTTTTATACAGAATCAAAACAGCAGGTGGAAACTTGAATTATGCTGGTATTGCACAACGCGGTAGGGTAAGGGAAAGGTTGGAAGAACAACTTGGTGACATTCCAGGGGCGAAAGTTGAGATTGAGCATGAGCAATTTTCAAGCATTACCGGTGCTCGCAAAAAAGAAAAAAATGTAATAAAAAAAACCAGCCTAAATACAATATCCAAGGGAAATAAAGTCTAATTGGTTGGTTTGTGAAATTGAACCTTGATTCGCGAATTATCCTTTAACTGAAAGGGTAACTTGCCAAAATGCGAACAAAATAGCGCACTATTCAAGATACTGTTCCAATACACAATACACTTTATAGGAAAACGATGACAAAAAAAATTAAAGTTTTAGCCCTATCTGGTGGTGGATTTCGCGGATTGTTTACTGCTCAAGTTTTAGATCAGTTAGAAAAATTAACAGGGAAACCAATATCAAAACAATTTGATCTTATCACAGGAACTTCAATTGGAGGTGTTATAGCATTATCTCTATCTGCGGGGATATCTCCTTCCCACTTAGTCAATGTTTTTAAAGAAAAAGGGGAACTCATTTTTCCCGGCCCGCAATGGAAATTTGCTCGAGCAGTCTTAAAAGTAAGGGGTTTTTTTAGACCTTTATACAGAAAAAATGGGCTTGATAATTTCTTGACAGAACTTTTTGAAAATACAAGGATGGAGGACCTGACTCATGCCTACTCTATGGTTCCTTGTACATCATTGTTAGACGGCAAACCAAAATTTTTTAAAACGCCTCATAACAGCGATCTGTATATGGATCGAAAAGTATTGGTAAAAGATGCAGCTATGGCAACAAGTGCAGCACCAGTATACTTCCCTGCTCATTATATTGAAGAAACAAACGGTATTTATGTTGATGGCGGTCTTGTTGGAAATGCACCTGGACTATTTGGATATGTTGAAGCAATGACAAGATTAGGAGCAGCTTCTCCCCAGGATGTCGTTATTTTATCAATCGGTACTTTGAGCGGGAAGCCATGTGTTAGTGCAAAAATATCAACAAAACAGTGGTGGAAATTATGGGGGATGCCATATGGGCCACGTTTAGGTTTCTGGCTCAATCCGATAAAACCAAGGTTATTGGATATCGTTTTTTCGCAGAATGAACAACAAACTCACAACATGCTAAATCTATTGCTTAAAGAAAATTATCATCTCATTGATGATATTGTTTCTGCTGAAGGAGAAAGTGATATTGCGTTAGATGACCCCAGCCCAATGGCTCAAAAATTATTATTAAACCGTGCAAACCAACAAGTTCAAGAATTTACTGGTACAAATTTTTTCAAACAGCATATGCTAAAATAGGAGAACTTAAACAATGCCAACGCTTCAAAATGATTTCCGTTCTTTATTCAGAACTAATAACACCGAAACGAAATGCTTTCGAAAAGCATTACAATTATCTCCTGATGACCAGAAAATTCTTCTTGAAGCTAAAAAAGAAATCAGAAAAGTTATAAGAGAGGGCTTCGAAACTTTAAAGCAAAGTCAAAAGTATCAAGAGTTGAAAACAGTCTCAACACCTAAATTTGCACAACAAGGGTCTTTTGTTTATGGAACGATAAACAATCCTGCATATCCACCTAAACAGCAATTAGATCTTGATTATGGGATATACTTACCATTTTCAGATCTTGAGGATGGCAAATTCCCAAAGCAAACAACAGATACTTTCTTTTCTATTGTAGAAAGCCTTTTGATAAATCACATTAAAAACAATAAACCACAATGGGAACTTGCACAGAAAACTACTTGTGTCAGAGTAATATTAAATGAAAAAATGCATATTGATCTTCCTCTATATGGATGCCCGGACGCCGAGCTATCTCGAGTTGTAGAAGCAGCCGAGGTCCTAATGAAAAGTCAAAATATTAGAGGCTTTTTTGATTTTAATATAAATGAAGTTAAACCAATTGATTCAAAGTTTATTCATTTAGCCCATCGAAAAAAAGGATGGGTGAATTCCGATCCACTTATAATAAGAGATTGGGTAAAAACACATTCTCATTCGCATGGTCCAAATAATTTTTTAAAAGATATTTGTCGTTACCTAAAAGCTTGGCGAGATGAAGTGAAGGATTGGAGAGATGGTGGAGGCCCATCGAGCATATTACTATTGGCTCTTACTATTGAATTATACAGTACAGAGGCAGATGGAGTACATGCACAATTAGAAGAGATAATAAATGGATTGGATGAAAGATTATTACATCCTGTTAATATCCCCGCCCCGGGTCAGCCAAATGACGAAGAAGACCTTTTGCAAAGACTTACACTTAAAGAATTACAAGATATCAAAAGAAAAATATATAATTTAAAAGAAAAATATCAAAAAGCCACGACTATAGAAACCACCACTGAATGTAATAAACTCCTACAGGAAATTTTTGGGCATAGATTTCCATATCGTCCTGAAGATATAAAGCAACTTGTTAATGCAGAAACCATTAGGAAAACACCATCTGTAATAAAAGCGGCACTGATCCCACCTTCCGTCACATCAGGTTAGTTCATGAATGTTCAAGAATTAACTCTCCATCTTAAGGGACAAGGATTTCAACCAACGAGTCATAAAGGTTCCCGACGGCTGGCGTATGTCGGTGATTTTGATGTTTGTGATCAATCAATTCAAATAGTCCTTGTTTTTCCAAGTCAGTATCCTTCCGATTTCCCCAAGGCATATATTAAAGGCTGGGATACTAATTATGATCTCCAAAAAAAAATTGGCGTGGTCAATATCAATAAAGATGGAGAGCTCTGTTACATAGATACTGATGAAGTCTGGTGGGATTCCTCGCGGTATCTCGAATTCACCCAAACGGTGATTGATAGGATAAGAAAAATACTCAAGCAAAAAACAACACAATCTATTGGAGGCGATTTATTCATAAGAGATTTCATATCTTATTGGGATGGAAAAAATATTTATTCAAGAATACTTTTGACAGAAAAAAAGAGGTATGATTTCCAAACTACTGAAAACATAACCTGGCTTCAATCAGGGAAGAAAAAAGATCAATCTAAATATTTTAGTATCCAGATCGACACTCTACCTATACCTACTGATTATAAGTACTGGCCTCCTTCCACTTTGTTTGAATTTATAAAATGGTTAGAGCCGATAAATTTTTTTTACAAATTATGGCTCAAATGCCTTTGTGACAAAACCAAAGAGCTGACTATAGGAAAAACGGCCGATAAATCTCTTAAGATAGGGTTTGTTTTTCTTTTTAAAGAATCAAATTTTAAAACGAATGTCCCTCCTATCGCAATTAGTTTTACATTAAATGTAAGACTTCGAAATGCTCTTCTCGGTAGACGACTTAAACCGCTCAAAAGTATGTCCCAAGGTATTAAACTCCGAAGATATAGCATAAGACAAGCAGATTCTGATTTCATATACGGAAGAAATATGATTGAACAAAAATCGATATTAATCAATAAGAAAATTGTTGTGATAGGTGCTGGTGCTATCGGAGGGTTCCTATGTTCACAATTAGCATGTTTAGGAGCTGGATCAGGTAAAAATGGGAAACTTATTATTATTGATAATGACATATTAAAACCTGAAAATATTGGCCGCCATCTTTTAGGAATGGAATATATAACCACATCAAAATCAGAATCAGTTCACTCCGTTCTATCGAGCAACCATCCTGATTTAAACATAGTTTTTTTCAATGAGCAATTTGAGTCTGTTATAGAACAAATACAAGGAGACTTGATAATAAACGCAACGGGCATGCAAACAGTGGGGGTAGCATTGGAAATGATGAAAAAATCACATCACTATCCAATACTGCATACATGGATTGAAGGCCAAGGGGCATGCGCAAGAACACTATTGAATGATCACAAAAATCATGCTTGTTTCCGATGCCTTTGGGAACAAACAGAACATGGGTTATACGAATCAACAATCCCTGTCCTAAAACCAGGAAGTAAGGTCGAAATTACTCCGGTTGGATGCCATCAATCTTATTTTGCTTATCCCGTTATGGCTGCCATAAAAGCAGCCACTTTAGCCTCGGATGCTGTCATTGAATTTTTCAAAAATTCTCCAACCCCAAGACTAAGAAATTTAATTATAAGAAAAAACCAATGTTTAAATATTTTAGACGAAAACGAGCCCCCCAAATCTACCACCTGTCCAGTCTGCCAGTCACAAAAGGTAAAGAATTCCTGATTGATTTAGGAAAAGAAAAAATAGGCAAACTACTTATTGAAGCAGATGTGATAGAGAGAATAAGCAGTTATAAACAAAATTCTAAAATCATACCTGAGAGTGGAGGTTGTTTATTAGGCTTCTATCGCCCTCCCCATATACATATTACTCATTTAACGACACCAATGCCTGGCGACCAAAAGAGTAGAATGAGATTTTGTAGAAAAGATAAACAACACTTAAAAATCATAAAAGAATTTCAGCAAGAGACTAAAACCGGAACTTATCTTGGAGAATGGCATACTCATCCGGAAACAATACCAACTCCATCACATATTGATAAAAAAAATTGGGACCAAATTTTCAAACTGCGCGCTCCGACAGATACTATATTTTTGATTTTGGGGACTACCCATATATCAATTTATCTCATGTAACAAAGAATTGTAAGATTCGAAATAAATTTTCTTCTTTATAAGATAATTTTTGGAACTTAAGATTAATTATCCGAAGGTGGACTATTCAGAAGCTCGCATTGTCAATATTGTGGACCCCGAAAACTGGACAATGTGTTAAGATAGAATAAAACAGTCCAGAAACCAGAAAGGGGATCATTTTGAAACGGAAAAACTACAGCAAAGAATTAAAAACCAAGGTTGCATTAGCAGCCATAAAGGGCAATCAGACTGCCAATGAGATAGCCTCTGAATTTGGTATTCATGTAAGCCTTGTTAATCGCTGGAAAAAAGAAGCAATCGAGGCACTTCCATCAGTATTTGGAAATACGCAGGAAAAACAAAGCAAAGAGATCGAGATTGAACGAGACCGGCTTTATCAAAAGGTTGGCAAGCTCCAGGTAGAACTGGATTGGTTAAAAAAAAACACCGGACACCTTTAATGACCATCGAAGAGAAAAAACAGCGTATTCAACCAGGGCATCCTGATCTGAGTATTCAACGGCAATGTGAACTGATAGGGCTCCCTCGTTCCTGCTATTACCGTGAAGTCCTGGCAGGACAGGAAACCCCTGAAAACCTTGAAATAATGGAACTCATTGACAAGGAATATACCAAACATCCTTTTTATGGCACCCGGCAGATGCGCAATTTTCTGAGACGGCAAGGGTATAAAATTAATCGAAAACGGGTTCAACGGCTGATGCGTAAAATGGGGATTCAGTCCATTGCGCCGAAGCCGAATACCAGCAAGGCCCATCCTCAACATAAAGTGTATCCATATCTTTTAAGAAATTTTGATGTGACCCGGTCGAATCAGGTGTGGTGTAGCGACCTGACATATATCCGGCTTGCCGGTGGATTTGTTTATTTGACGGCTGTCATGGACTGGCACAGTCGGTATGTCCTCTCCTGGGAGCTTTCAATCACCATGGACAGTGAATTCTGTGTATCAGCCCTTGAAAGGGCCCTGCGATGTCATGAGACACCCCACATATTCAACACGGATCAAGGATCACAGTACACAAGCCACGAGTTTACAAAAGCCCTGAAAGATAAAAAGATCAAAATCAGCATGGACGGGAAAGGCCGGGCTATGGATAATATTTTCATCGAACGCCTTTGGCGCAGTGTTAAATATGAAGAAATTTATGTAAATGAATTCAAATCTGTTGAGCAGCTGCGTAAGGCCCTGAAAAGGTATTTTGATTTTTACAATAATGAACGACCTCACCAAAGCTTTGATGCGCAGACCCCTGCTGAAGTTTACTATGGAAAGAACCAACTTAGGGTGGCCGGATGATCATTTTGGATAAAAAAGGAAGACGGCCCGATTATAATGGGGGCCAGCCCCCAAACCCCCGGGATTTAACGCTTTACGGACAAAAACATGATGGAAAAAGGGCAGAGCAAAAAGCCCTGCCCCATGTTCCAGTCACCAGTTTCGGCGCTCGGGTTGCTTCCCAGCATAGCCCTATCCTCCGAACTGGCTTGGGCATATTATCAAAATCAGTCAGAATTACAAGCAATCAAACATTGAAATTTAAAAAATGGAGGTTAAAAACGGTATTTGGAAATTGGAGAAAATTTGATCGGATAATTCATCCGGTGTTGACGCTTACTTTTAACAAAAAACTGTCTTGACAATGGGGTCCACTATACAAAGATACCGATATAAATCAAAACTTTATTTAACCGAGATTCTGGTGAATCCTGATGCAAGTATACATGACTCCTGAAAGATCAATGTGTCTGACCCTGAAAGCCCTTTACTCGGTTCAGAGATACTGGTATGGAATTCAGCAGATATTAATAAAGAAATATTGGTCAGAAGCCAATTCCAGAAACAGATAAAGAGCCAATTCCTGCCGGCTCAAGGCCTGTAAAAATCCATCTGTCAGGAAACGATGGGGAATAAAGCCAAAACTTTTGCCCGGGCTGCGAAGGCGCTCCGAGTCCTTCTTTGCAATCATGGGGAGTTGATTGATATTGTAGCGATAAAAATTTTTACCGAGTCCATCTTTGCAATCAAGACAGATTTTGATGATCCTGAATCCTGGGCATCACCCCGGTTTTTCAAGTTCCTAATCCGTTGAAGAGAGCGGTTCCTGGCAACCTTTTCCGGATTTTCGGATCGATACTTTTCCCAATACCCATTTTTTTTGTAAAGCCATTCTTGTTGGGATAGGCGTTGCTGTTGTTTGTAGTCAGGGTCAGTTGCAATCTTTTGTTTCTGCCACAGAGCTTTCCTGGCACGCTGGCAACTACAGCGTCCTGCAACTTCAGGACTATAATATCAAGTTTTTTTAACCACTAATTGGCGATTTTAACCATTTCATCGGGAAAGAATAACTATTGAATTCCAAGGTTATACGCTATGCTATTGATATTAATGTCAATTTTGTTTGGTATATTGTTTGCTAATACGTTACCTGAAGTGAAATACATTTTTAAATTTATAAAAAAAGGAAAAGCAATGCACAGAAACGATACACATAGAAAATCAATCGGGTATGTTTTATGGATATTTGGTTTCATTGGAGCGCACAGATTTTATTATGGAAAACCTATTTCAGGCACTCTTTATTTTTTTACTCTTGGTTTGCTTGGAATAGGATGGCTCGTCG
>Ga0180009_10000567_pt1 | contig 50377 bp, 50 predicted proteins | sample OS_PC_MetaG_FD_123537 | JGI IMG/M metagenome (GOLD analysis project Ga0180009, IMG submission 123537) | Groundwater microbial communities from the Aspo Hard Rock Laboratory (HRL) deep subsurface site, Sweden - OS_PC_MetaG | ecosystem: Environmental > Aquatic > Deep subsurface > Groundwater... | reverse complement strand
CTTTGGGCATTAGATAGCCGACCACGTCGGCTGTACCCTTGGCCGCCCGCTATTGTCATTTACAGGGCGATTTACAGCGATTTGTGCACGAATACACCTGTGTTAACCGGATAGGCATGGTTCCTTCCATCAATTCCGGAACCGGTGTCTGAATGGCCTTCGCAGACACTTCCTCCAGACTGATATCCAACACCCCCCCCTTTTCCTTCATCGCATGGCTGGCATTGGTGCATAGATTCATGATGACCTGATGAAGTTGTGTTGTGTCCGCCAGAATCGGCGGACACGCTGCGGTGAATGATTCATTGATCTGAATATTGGGCGGCAGGGTGGTTCGCATCATCTTTATGCTTTCCTTGAGTAAAGGGGCAATCGAAATCAGTTTCAGCTCATTTTCATAGACGCGGCTGAAGGTAAGAATCTGTTGTACCAGGTCAGCGGCTCTCTCCCCTTCCAGGTATACTTGTTCAAGACTTGATTTTTCCTCACTTTCACCGGGTTGATTGTCAAGGAGAAGCTCTGTATAGCCGAGCATGACACCCAGAGAATTATTCAGGTCGTGGGCGATACCCCTGGCCAGCGTACCGATAGCCTCCATTTTTAGAGATTGAAATAACTGTTTTTCCAGTTCAATCCGTTTTTCCTCAGACAGTTTATGCTCTGTGATTTCCTGGATGAGCTGGCTGTTCGTTTGATGAAGATCCCGGGTCCGTTCTTCTACCTGATCCTCCAGACTGCGCTTGTATTTCTGTAGCTCCAGTTCAGTTTTTCGATGATCCGTGATCTCCTGCTGAAGCTGTACATTATAAATCTTCAATTGGGTGTATACACCCCTATATCGCAGGGCGAGAACGATCGATATCGAGGTCAGCAGAACAATATCACCCCAGTGAACCAGAAGCGGCGGATTAGAGGACAATCCCATTAAAATAATAAAATCAAATGACAACTCGACCATGAGGGAAAATACAATACCACAAATCAGAATTTTGGCTTCCCGGTCCTGTTTGAACACCCTTTGCATGATCAAGCTGATCCAGACCAGTTCAGTGATGACCGCCAGGAAGAAATAGACAAATTCATACAGTGAACTGTATGTCAAGAAGATGGCAAACTGAGAAATCCAAATGGAGAAAACAAGCCATATCTGCCAGATTCGACGAAAGATTTTCTTGGTTGATGGTCCAAACATCAGTTCGATGGTAAGTCCAACAACAACCCAGCAAAAACCGATGGTCAATACGAGCACTCGAAACCAGATGGTGGGATCATCAATGACGAATTGTCTTATCGGGCTGATTGCAAAATGAGTAAAACAGACCAGAAATGAGTATAGTCCGGTGGTCAGGTACAGTTTTTCCGCCGTATTCTGGAAATAAAGAACAAACATAAACACGCTGATAATCATCATCAGTGCGATAGCAACCACATTATCGATGTCATTGAGGATCAGTTTTTGAATATGATCTGCTCTGGCACCCAGGACCACTTGATCCATGATCCCTTTAAAGTTGCCCAGGGAAAAAATGTTGAACACCAGCTCTTTACCCTGATAACCCGGCTCTAAAGGAACGATATGCCACCGGAAGCCTTTCACTTTTTCTCTGTCTGGAGAGTTCGGGTCTCCAAAATGATAGATGGGACGGCCTTCCTGATATATTGTAAAAACCTGTATACTGTCAGAAATAAAAAGCGTCGGGTCTTTCCAATCTCCTTCCTGTGGAAGGCGGACGCGCAGCCAGAGATTGGTGTGCTCTTTTCTGTCAGAGGGCCAACCCAGTTTTTTCAATGGTTTCCATTCTCTGCGCATGATCTCGCTGATCTGGACCGGCAATCCAGCTTCATTTGAGGACAAATTCCCCCATTGATACTGCCAGCCATCGGTAAGGTGAACAGGCTCTGCATCCGCAAGACCATCCGGCAGCGCCTGGGCTGGCATGGCGGCTATCAGAATGCCGCACAGAAACAGCCATGCGGCGATATGCATTTTTTTGAACCCCATCTTCGGCGCGATGCGTTCTATTGCAGAAACATCCCGATCCGGTTTTCGAAGGGTCAATGGCATGTTGAACATGATGGTTGAGGGTCTCCTCTTTTTGACGACAATGGTGTCAAACCGGTTGAAACGTCAATAGCAGTGGTTCATAGCGCTGCACTTACTTATTCCTGAAAGAACTGGGCATCAGGACCTCTTCCGGAAGAATCTTCAGCAGTATCGGTAATAGGATGGTTCCTCCCGGAACCATGAAAATAGCCAGTGAGGGAACGGTTCGCAGGAATATATCGGTCAGCTGATGCTTGACTTTTTCCCGCTCTTCATCCGTTAACTGGGTATTTTTTGCTTTCCACAACAGTCTTGCGAGTTCCTTACTCTCCTGGATTTCTCTGCTGATTTTCCCCCTGTTTTTTAATAGAATTGAGCTTAACCGTTTAGAGAGGTTTGAGCTGATAATATCAAACTTATGCCGGCTCTTCAAATAGGGTATCTCTCTCAGGTGACTATAAAAAAACGAACTGACAACCAGCAGGCACAGTTCTTTTTTTTCCGAATCAATATTGAAATATGCTGCGATTTGATTGATAAAATCATTTTCCTTTTCGTCGATGGTTCCATCGAGGACGAATGTGAAAATACTGTATTCAAAAAGGATTTGATTGATAATGGCCGGCCAGTGCGGGTTCGTTGTGATTGTACTGATGGGCAGCATCCTTTTGCCGTTGTTGACGAATGTCTTTAATCTGGTTTTATCGATCGTGTTTTCCAGAAAGAACTGGAAAAAATGTCGTTCGACGTTTTGATTCCTGTTTGTCGTATAGGCAATGGATACCGCAATTGTTTTAATGATTTCACATTGAATGATCGACTCCTGTTGATACAGCATACTTTCAGGATTGATGAGCCATTCTCTATAAAAAATAATATCCAGGAAAATGAAGATATTATACTGTGACGTATTCCAGTAACGGGTGTCGATGATTCCTGCAGGTTTCAGTCGATAATCGATGATTTGTTCCACTTTCGACATGGTAGAACTATCAGATCTGAAAATCCTGGGTAATTCGATCCAATGCGGTCGATCTTTGGTCGGTTTGTAGTGAGAATAAAATGTGGCGATCGATTCAACCGCCCTTGTGAGCAGAGCGGAAAGATTGTCGGCTGTAAAAGGGATTGCAATCTCTGATTTATGATAATGTAAATAACATGCCAGTAAACTTTCGGTGAAAAATACCTTGGCCTTGTCTGTTTCATTCCACTCTCCGGACAACGGGTGTTCCTTGTAAACAGAACCGGCAGGATATCCAAACACAAGTCCTGTCAAATGCATGAGTTTGTATATAAAGTCCCTGCCGGAGATGTTCTTGTCCAGGAACCGTGCATTTCCCTGTTGATTGATCTCATAATTATTGCTGATCTGCTCAATCAGACTTCTCAGCCACTTTTTCTTTGCTGGATCCATTCGATTCTTTTCTTGGTTCTATTCAGTTTGATTTCCGCTCAGCCCCGAAGGTATTGTGTTTCAAGAACCTTGGAAGCCATGGATGGCTTCCAGGAACTCCAGGAGGATTCATGCGTTTCTTGAAACACAAACCCTTTGGGGCGTATATCAGGTGAATAGTTACCTTTTTGTTTATGCGACCGGCTTCATGACCGGGAATACGCTCACGCGGTACCTTCTACCGATGGGCCTCTGAGATGGAGTGTACGCCAACATATAAATAAATACAAGGCGTTCAGAACACTGTAAACAGCGCTATAGCCAATGACGGCAGCTAATGGGAATCCTCTGCCTGCCAACCCTCGCACGGTTGATACCGCCTGCCAGCGCATTGGCCGCCTTCTGCGGCAGGCCAGACCCCACCATTCTGGAATATGGGGGAACGGGTTTGAGAAAGGGGGGGGATGCGGATGGTCGAGATTGACAAAGCGCAGTAATTGTCTGGAAAAAAAACGGGCAATCGGATATAGATCGTTATAATGCCTTATCCCTTTTTCTCGAAGACCCTATCTCAATCAACAAACCAGTGAGCAAGGAAAGCCTGTGGACATTCTTAAGACCATCATTCCGATTTTCCTGGTGATATCCATTGGGTTACTGGCCAGAAAACGGGGCATGATTCCGGACGCCTTCCGTGGGCCCGCCAATCAGATTACATACCTGTTTGCCATCCCTGCCATGATGTTCAGGGCGATAGCAAAAAGTGATTTTCGGGGTCAATTTGAACTTGACCTATTGCTGGGAACCCTGCTTCCGATTGTGATTGTCTTCGCTGTTTCCTGGCTTTTTTACCGGGGGATAGGGGTTGAGAGAAAACAAACGGGGACGATTGTGGATGGTTCAATTCACGGGAATATCGGATATATCGGTTTTGCGGTGGTTTTTTACTACCTGGGAGCGGATGCCCTGGCCAGGGCGGCTATTTTGTCTGCCTTTATCATGCTGCTGCACAATTCTCTGGCCATCATTGTACTCCAGGTGAATGCTGATCGGCATGGTACCAGACTGGAGTGGGGACATGTGGGCATGAAGATCGCCGGCAACCCGATTATTCTGACGGCGGTGATCGGTATTGTATTCTCGGTTTTCCAGATACCCATACCCGAAATTATTGACAGGACCCTGGGCATCATCAGCAGCATGGCGTTACCCCTGGCGCTGCTGGTCATCGGCGCATCTCTCGACTTCCATCTGAAGACCCAGCATCTGATTTATATCCTGATGGCCTGCCTGTTTAAACTCATTCTCATGCCGGCAATCGGCCTGTGGCTATACAAAAATTCAGGTCTGGGTGTCGAACTGTTCCTGCCGGGTCTGATCCTGCTGATGATGCCTGTTGCTGCCCTCGTTTTCATACTGGCTTCAGAACTCGATGGCGATACCCGACTGGCAGCCAATCTCATTTCGGTGAGCACCGCCCTGTCCGCTTTGACCATCCCCATCTGGCTGGCACTGCTTTCCTGACAAATTCTGGCCTCCCGGGTCTGAATCACGCCCCGGGCCGTGCCAGAGCAGGCACCCGGTCGAAATGATCTGGATCTCGCTGCGTTGCGTTTCAATCAGATAAACTGTTTCATGATGGTATCGATGATGCCGTCCATGGTCTCAGGGGTCGCTCCCAGCTCCTGGCATATCTGCTCGGCGTAGCCCCTTCGGACAGGATTGTTCAGGTCGGACAGGCGGGCCAGCCGGTGGGTGCGCCGACCGATACAGAATACCATCTGATCATGTCGATCCAGTTGGAGGAATGCCTGCAATGGTTCGATCATACGCTCTCTGTCATCGGGCAGTCTGCCTTCCACCTCAGTGAAAAGATTTAACGTGTGGTCGCTTTTTACGGAACTGGTGATCCCCCTGAGCGATTCAAGAAAAAGCAGGAGTTCCTGTGTGGTTTCAGTATCACCCATTTTGTCAAATTGACCTTCCCGGTACTGGCTCGTAAGGGGTGCGCCATCCGGCAGAGCCAGGGTACGCAGTCGAATAAAATCCGGATTGATCTGATTCAGGGCATCGGCTGATTCCAATGCGTGTTCCCTGGACAGCTTCTGCCCACCGAGCCCGGGTATGATGTACTCTGACAGCTCCATGCCTGCCTGTTTCACCTTTTGCCCGGCCAGGATCTGTGTTGCCTTGTCAGAGCCCTTTTTGACGGCTTCCAGGACCTTGTCGGATCCCGACTCCATGCCGATGTGAATCCGGTTCAGTCCGGCATCCGCAATGTGTCGGAGATCCTCATCCTCGATGTTCGCCACTGTCTTGGATCGGGCGTAGGAGGTGATGCGTTTGATCTCCGGGAAAGCCTCCTTGAGGCGCTTTAAAATCCGCACCAGGTCATGGGGCTTGATATTCAGACTGTTGCCATCCTGCAGAAACACGGATTGCATGCCATGGGCGACGAAATTCCGGGCTGTATAATACGCCGTTCGATCCGGTGCATCATCCGGGTGTGATTGTCCTGCCAGTTCACGCCATGTCGTCATCCGGTTTCCGGATTTTTGCGTATCCAGCAGGGCTGTTACATAGTGATGCAGGGTATCGATATCCTGCAGGACATGGTCGAGGGGTCGCCGGCTGAACTTCTCATCCTTGTATACCGGGCAGAAGGTGCAGCGGTTCCAGGGACAATTGCGGGTGACGCGGATCAACAGGCTGTCCGCCTCGCTGGGCGGACGGATCGGTCCCATTTCATAACCGGTGTAAGCGTCAATTTTCTTCATGTTTTGCCTTATTCAGCATTCTTCAATAGAAGCGGTTTTTTCCCCGCTTACTTGGGTTACCCATTCATTCACGGCCTCCAGGACCATTCCGGGGGAGGATCCCAGCATATTTTTTTACCTTTTCGGACAGTCCGCCTGCCACGGATTATCGCCAACCAGGGAGAATCGATAGCTACTCCCCTTGATGGTGGTCATTCATGGCTGCCACCATGAATGACCAAACACGGATGGAACGATATCAATATTGAAGGGAGAGTGTTCGGAAAAGCCACTTTTTAAAGACAATATCCTGGATTATGTAATGACCGTTTTTGGCTATAATCTCCTTTTTCATCAGGCTGGCCAGCGCCTTGGACACCAGGGATGCTGTGCTGAGGCTGACTGCATGTAATGAATCTGCAGTATACAGGTTTGATCCATTATTTAACAGAATCAATTTTAACGTTTTCTTTTGATTAACGGTCAACGTTTCCCATAGCGTACTGTATTCGATTGCTTTCTTCTCAACGATCATGCCCTCAATCTTATCGATAACGGCGGTTGTTAATTCTTTTGCTGGTTTGTCTTCCCAGAGATGAAAAAGAAAGTTCTGGATGTACATCGGGTGGTTCTCAAACCTTGAAACAATTGTTTCCAACTGCTTGTCGGACAAAGTAATGTTTTTATTCTGGAATAAGCCTTTTATCCAGGGCAGGTAGGCTTCAGTACTGATTTTATCCAGGGGAAAACTGTCAGCCATTTTAAAAAACGCCCGCTTGTTTGAATTAAACATTTCAGTCATCAGGTGTTGCCGACTGCCGGAAAAGATGTAGCAGATATTCCCATGACTCTGAATAAAAGAACGCAACCGTTTTTCAAATCCCGCTTCGGTATAATCGGCAATCTCCTGGAATTCATCAAATGCAATTACCAGTTTCTGTTTTTGAGAATATTTTTGCAGAATATTCATCAATTCTTCCAACATGGTTTTTTCTTCAACTGCCGAAAAGGACGGAGAGATGGTCGGACTGCCGGTCAGCGGGTCCATTTGAATGTTCAACCTGATATTTTTGACGGTATTAGTGATACTTTTAACCAGTCTTTCAAAATTGGACTCCAGCTGCCGTAATTCATTAAACGTCCTGATGATAAAATCCTTCTCTGAAATGGTTCCGTAAAGATCAATATGCAACGTTCCGATTTTAAGGTTGCTCGCCTGAATCTTTTGAAAAACCTGCTGAATTAACGAACTTTTCCCGATCCGCCGGTGGGAATAGAGCAGGACATTCTGAGATGCTTCTATATACTTCATCAACTCAGATATTTCCCTGGTGCGATTACAGAATGATTTGCCAGTAACCGTGTTGCTGTATGCAAATGGGTTTTCCATCAACCACGTCTCCGGAAACAATATGAGGTGAATAAGAAATTACACCTTTCTGGAAAGTCTATTTAAGGTAATTTATAATACATCTGAGGTGTAAAGTCAACCGTTTTTGTTTCCCTGGATGTAACGATACACCATGAGTTCGGTTCTACCCGTCCCGGTCCGAGTTGAGGCCGGCTCCGGATACAGGATCAATTCCTCAGGTCGATCAGGATAAACAAGCACCCTTCCTGGTTGCCTAAACCAGCGCCAGAAAAGCCGTCCAGATTTTCTTGCCGAGGATTCCCAGGGGATGAATTGCATTGCACATGATATACAGCTCGATTTCAAAGGGTTTTACGATTTCTGGACTGATGCGGGTCAACTGGCTTCTGCCCTGCAACACAGCTGCCGGCAGATGTCCCCATCCCAGGCCCTCCCGTATCATTTCCTCCTTCAGGGTATGTTCCGATACATACCATCGTTTTCCCCCGGAGAGGATCCCCATGTCCGATCCTGTCTTTTGAGTCTGGACGATGATCTGCGGGATTTTCTTGAGATTCTCAGAATCAATCTTTCCTTGAGAAAATCCGTTTCTGGAAATGACCGGTTCCATGGTAATCGTATCGATCAGTTGAGACTGAACATCTTTCTGCTGCTGCAACCCCTGGGCGATGGCGAAATCATAGGACTCTTCCAGCAGGGACGACAGGTTGTCCCCCAGCACCTGGACATTGAAATACAGCGAGACATTGACATTCTCTTTGAGCACCAGACTCAGGACATGTTTAATTTTGTTCACCCGGACCAGGGGATCGATGGCAAACCGGATTTCCGTTTCGATTCCCTTGCCCAGTTCTTCAGCCAGGCAGCTTAATCGCCGGAAAGAGGCAAGGGTTTCCCTGGCGGCTTCGAACAGGACCTTTCCCGCCTGGGTCAGGGTCGGGCGGTATTGGCTGCGATCAAACAGGGTGATGCCATATTCCGCTTCCATCTTTTTAATGCCGACACTGATACTGGGTTGGGTTTTATGCAGTTTCTGGGACGCCTGCATAAAGCTTCCGGTCAATACAATGGCTTCCAGCATCTCCAACTGGTCCAGGGTCATCACCAGCCTCCATATCACTGCCGTTAACTTAAGCAACCTTTTCTTGCTGAGCACCAACGGTTCCGGTTTTCAAGAACCTTGGAAGCCAGGGTTGGCTTCCCGGAGTTCCAGGGAGGATGAATGCGTTTCTTGAAAATCGGAACTGTTGGTGCGGAACCATTTGCTGAAGCTAATGTTATTGGATTCTATATAACTATTAACTATGAAAATAATAAATTAATAATACTTTTTTACTATACTTAAATCAAGGACAATAGACTTAAACACGAACCGAAAGGAAGGAGGTTAAACATGACACCCACGATTCACAAGGCAGATTCCAGAGGCCTGGCCGATCATGGCTGGTTGAAATCCCGCCATACATTCAGCTTTGCATCCTATTATGATGTCGAGCGCATGGGGTTTGGGGTACTCAGGGTGCTCAATGACGATGTGGTCGCTCCCGGGAGAGGCTTCGGGACCCATCCTCATGAAAACATGGAGATCATTTCGATACCGTTGCACGGCCAGTTAAGGCACAAGGACAGCGAAGGCAATGAGACGGTCATCAAAAACGGCGAGGTGCAGATCATGTCTGCAGGAACCGGCGTGCTGCACTCGGAATACAACCATTCCGATACGGACGCGGTGAATTTCCTGCAGATCTGGGTTTTGCCCAAAAAACAGAACATCCATCCGCGCTATGACCAGCATCGATTTGATCCGGAAGGAAGACAGGATCAGTTTCAACTGGTTGTCTCCCCTCTGGGAACCGATGATGCAGGGATAAAAATAAACCAGGATGCCTATTTTTCGCTGGCGGATCTCAGCCAGGGCAGAAAAATCAGTTACGACAGATATCTGGCCGGGAACCTGGTCTACCTGTTCGTGATGGATGGCCGTATTGAGATCAATGGCGAACAACTGGGGCCGAGAGACGCCATCGGCCTGACGGATTCAGCATCCATCGGCATACAGGCGACATCAAAAGCCAGCGTTCTGGTGATGGAGGTTCCAGGCGGCAAGACCCGCTGAGAACCATGCACAAGGACCGGAAACAGCGATCAGGGCTGTTTTTTATATTCCTTTACTCAGATTTCTGACCTGCCAGGTGCCGGTGACATGGGCGACGACATCGTCACTGGCATTCTTCAGGTCCAGTTCCAGCACGAAATCCGCTTTTCCGTTTTCGGCTGCGGTCTGCTGAATCTCTTCGGATTTTTCCCTGCTGATTTCTGCAGTCAGGAATACAACGGTCATGGCAGGGGCCACAAAGCGGATATGGACCTCTTTAACCAGCGGGACCAGATCGGTCATGTCCAGTGAAACAGCGGGTATGATGCCGCCGGTCACCTCCCCGATGGAAAAGAGGGATCCGGCATACATGATGCCGAGATGGTTGCCGTTACCCTCCAGCGGCATGCACATTTTGACATGACGGTCTCTCAGCGTTATAATTTTCAACCCGGTTCTTCTGATACCCTCCACCGAGTTTAAGATCGTTCCGGGTATGGCTGCATATTTCGGGTCTATTCCTTCAGCCTCACTGCTACTCATACGCTCTTCCTCTGTTGAAACTGGTTGATATTGATAGTATTGCCCGGGTTGCCCCAGGAAAATCACCACTGTTTTAATTCACGATATCATTATTCAGCACTTTTTCTGAGCAGAGGCTGAGACCTGTGTCTGATTGAATTCACAAGACGTGCAGCGAAGATCGTCAAGAATGCGGTCAATGACATGCAGGTCTTAGCCTCTAAAGCGGAACCTGAATAGAAAGTTCACCTTAACCCGTCAGCCAGGGATATCGCAATTCAAAACCCCTGAAAAAAGGCGATTTTTAAGGAACCCCATGGCTGTGCTGTGGAAGTGACCTGCGTGGATGATCAAAAAGTCCCGGGGGATTGCATCGAACCGGATGGTTATGATACCTGTTGGAAACTGTCCGGGAAAAGAATATTTTGGGTCTACCTGTATCAATCATTCAAAACAACCCAACCAGCAACGGAGAACAACGATGAAATTTACCAGGGACCACGAACTGGTCCGCAAATCGATCCGCGATTTTGTCAAAAAGGAGATTAATCCCAACATGGATACCTGGGAGGAGCAAGGGAAAGCGCCGCTGCACCAGTTGTTTAAAAAAATGGGGGACCTCGGGTTTCTGGGGATTCGGTTTGACACACAATATGGGGGACAGGGGCTGGACTACTGGTATGACTTGATCTTTCTGGAAGAGATCGGCCACATCCAGGGGTTCGGGGTCTCCATCGCCATCTCGGTTCAAACCCACATGGCAACACCTGCCATAGCCGAGTTCGGCAGTGAAACCCTCCGGGAGACCTACCTGAAGCCTGCCATTGCTGGGGATATGGTGGCTTCGATCGCGGTGACGGAACCCGGAGCCGGCTCAGACGTTGCCGCCCTGGCCACCACCGCCAGGCGAGAGGGAGACGAATACGTAATCAACGGTTCCAAAACCTTCATCACCAACGGCACCCAGGCGGATTTTCTGACCCTGCTGGCGCGCACCAGCGATAAACCGGGGTATCATTCCTACAGCCTCTTTGTTGTTCCCACGAATCTGCCCGGTTTTCAGGTCAGCAAAAAGCTGGATAAACTCGGCATGCGCAGCAGTGACACCGCCGAACTGTTTTTTGACAACCTGCGGATACCGGCAGTTAACCTGATCGGGGAGGAAAACGAAGGGTTTATCTACCAGATGAAGCAGTTTCAACACGAGCGATTCTCCGCCGTTCCCTGGGGCTATATTGTGGTGAAGGACATGATCGATATGACGGTTGACTATATCAAAGGGCGTGTGGTGTTTGGCAAACCGCTGGTCAAGCGCCAGGTGCTGCAGCATCGTCTGGTGGAATGGTTGACGGAAGCAGAATGCCTGAAAGCCTTTTGTCATCGAATCGTAGAAATGAAAATGGATGGTCTGGACGCCACCCGTGAAATATCCATGGGAAAACTGAAATCCGCCCGGTTGATGCAGGAGGTGGCGTCCGGCTGTATGCAGATGTTCGGCGGGATGGGTTTCATGAACGAGATGCTCATCACCCGCTACTACCGTGACGCACGGGTTGCCTCGGTTGGCGGCGGGGCTGACGAGGTCATGTGCGAAGTGATCGCCAGGCTTGAAGGGTATTAAAGGAAGCCACCGTCTTCTGCGGATTAGAAGGTATTTTCTGTTTTCGGGGCCTTGACAGACAGGTAATACTGCCACAGCATTCTTGCGGCAACCGACCGAAAAGGCCGCCACCCTTCGGCAATTTCCGCCAGTGTCTCAGACGCGGGTCGTGCCGGCAGCTTTTTGACCTCCTGGACGGCTGTCATCAGGGCGATATCCCCGGCAGGCCAGATATCCGGCCTGCGCAGGACCATCAGGAGGTATATGTTGGCTGTCCAGGGCCCGATGCCCTTGATCCGGGTCAGCTTTTCCAAGACAGCGGCGTCATCCATCCTGGAAAGGGCTTTCAGGTTCAGTCGCTCTTCAAGTATGGCTTCAGCCACATTGATACAGTACCCGGCTTTCTGTCGCGTGATACCCAGCGATCGCAGGTGGGACGGACCCACTTCCAGAAACCGGCCGGGCGTAAAAGGCACCAGCTGATCTGTGAGCCTCTGGTAGGTGGCCCTGGCGGAGGCCAGGGAGACCTGCTGTTCCAGGATAATGAGGATCAAGGTTGAAAACCCGGGTTCTCTTGCCCAGAGGGGGGGCACACCATCGGTCTTGAGAAGACGGGCCAGATCGGTGTCCCTCTCAGCCAGGGTGTGGGCCCCTTCCGCCAGCTGCTTTTCGGTTAAGCGCTTGATCATACGGGAATCCAGTTCTTAATAGGGATTGTGTGAAACGGGGATCCATCTGTGTCTGGCATTAACAGCGGTAACCCCGGTGTCGGATCCGGGGTCTGAATGGATCTGTTTTCCATGGTCCGATTTCCAATAGATATTCCCTTCGTTTTAATACCGCTGCTGCGGCTTTGAGAAAAAAGAAAAAGGGATGGCAAAGGGACCGAACAGGGCCCCCATGATCGTCCAGAACAGGGTGTTCGCCCCACGCTTTTCGGCGATGGCGCGACAGATCGCAATACTGACCAAAGAGACCAGGATAAGAATGGCATTTTCCATATCTTCTTCGCTTAGATCAGTTGTTTAAAAAATCGTGTCGTACGGGGAAAATAGAAATGATCATAGTCCAGTGACAGAATGACCTGACGGGACCGACCCCTGATTTCGTCCCGGGGGATAAACCCGTGAACCCGTGAATCAGCGCTGTTGTCCCTGTTGTCACCTAACACCAGATACTTGTCTGCAGGCACCGTGACAGGGGCAAAACTGCTGAAAAAGGTCGGTTGTTGTGAGATGATGATCATATGCGTCCGGCCGTCCAGATTCTCTTCAACCAGCAGTTTGTTCCCTTTTTTCCCGATAACCCGGTATCCTGCCGGTCTGCCGTTAACCGTCAGCCGGTTCCGGTTCATTTCCACCGTATCACCCGGCAGGCCGATCACCCGTTTGATCAGTGTCAGGTCGGCGGCCTTGGAATCAAAGGTGACGATATCCCCCCGCACCGGGTTGGATAATCGCTTGAGGGATACGCCGGTAAACGGGATTCTGATGTCATAGGCCAGTTTGTTTACCCAGACCCGGTCGCCTGCAATGATCGTGGGATTCATGGATCCTGTGGGAACCGTATTCCAGTCGGCCAGCGCGCTTCTGAAACACACCATCAGTAACACGAAAATAAAAAGAGTCCTGTTTTCCCTCCAGAATTGACTTATCCATGATCTCATTTGATACTCCCGTTGAAAAAAAAATCCGGTTTGGACAGTCCCCTGCGGCTTCTATCTGTGTCAAAGGGATCCGTTTCCGCTGTCCCCGGGCAGGCCATCAGAAAGCGGCCCACCTGTTGATGCTTCTGATCGGGCTTCATCTAAGGACCATGTTATCGTTTCTGGCCCCGTTGTTTCAATACAGATTTCACCATTTTCCCAAAATCCTTGTCTTTCCGTCGTTTTTCCAAGTAGGACATCTCATTGAAGGAGGACTCCCGTTTCATTTTGACATAGTTCTGAAACCGTTCGGCTGAAAGGGTTCCCTCGCGTATCGCAGCTGTTACGGCACAGCCATCCTCCCGGGTGTGGGAACAATCGCTGAAGCGACATTGATCAGCCAGTGCCGTAATGTCCTCAAACACCTCATTCAGACCGTGGGCCACGCTGATGTTTCCCAATTCGCGCATACCCGGGGTATCGATGACCATGGCCCCGTTCTCCAAATGAATCAACTGCCGCCGGGTCGTGGTATGTCTTCCCTTATGGTCTTTTTCCCGGACGGTCTGGGTTTTGAAAACCGCATCATTCAGAAGGCTGTTTAAAAGCGTCGTCTTTCCAACGCCGGATGACCCGAGCAGGCAGCATGTTTTTCCGGGCATGAGCAGATCGGTCACCCTGTCGATTCCAGACCGATCTGTATTGCTGAATGGGATGACAGCGGTATGGGGGGTAATCCTGACACATTCAGCCACTTTTGTTTCCAGTTCGGCTGGTGACAGCAGGTCGCTTTTGCTCAGCAGAACAACCGGCTCAATATTGCCCTCTCTGGCCATGACCAGATATCGCTCCAGCCTCCTGGGGTTATCGTTGCCATCCAGTGATTGCATGATCAGGGCGGTATCAATATTTGCAGCGATGAGTTGAAACGCAATCTTTTTCCCCGGGGTTTTTCTGGTCAAAATGGATCTTCTGGGTACTAATGCATGAATTATCCCAAGTGAATCATCATCGAAAACCTGCGCATAAACCCAGTCGCCGACGGTCGGAAAGTCCAGGGGAGAATCCGCCGTGTAGATAAGCCTGCCGGTCAGTTCTGCAGGCACGTCGTGCACTCCGCTGTTGATGACATAACTGTTCTTGTCCACGGCGATAACCCTGGCCAGATTGAAATCATCCAGCCTGCTGTGATCAAGCCGTTCCTGAAACCAGCTGTCGAAACCAAGATCGTCCAGATTCATACCTCCCCCCATTATAGTTCAGCTCAGGCAATCACCTCTTTGGCGAACCGGCGCCTGGTGTGTGGTACCGGATCCGCGTATCCCAGCCTGAAGAGCATCTGCACGGTGCTTCCGGCCGGAATTCGCAGCAGGATCAGACACTCCCGCTGCAGCTCTTTCATATCCTCATATTCTTCCAGTACCTGACTCATGGGATGCTGACTGATTCCCAGGCTGGCTGTCAACAGATTTATCCGGGTATAGAGTTCCCCCGAGCGGACCTGACTCAAGCGGGTATTGCTTTTTGAGATAATCCACCCATAGGCCGATGCCGACGCGGCCTGTTTGTAAGCCATTTTGACACCTTCGGTGGCAAAGGCCGAATCGGTGGCATAGGCCTTTTCCCGCGTACCCAGAAAGAATGTCTCCACCAGGAAACGCATCAACCCGGTGACACCGTTATTGCCAAGCGTAAAACCGTCCCGTTTCTCCAGGGCCTCTGCTTCACTGAACCTGAAAATATCAACGGTTTCCCGGTGGCGATCCGGACCTGCGGTTTCGATGTCCATCGCCTTTCCCAGCATGCTGCCCAGCCCTTCGACAACACGGGGAGAGTCTGAAAAAATTGTTGCCAGTCCGTTCTCCTGGGAGTTTTGCTGCAGCTGCGCCAGTTCCTCCCGGGGGATCTTCCGGTTCCCATAAACCCGTTTATTGGATTGCCGGGACTGCAGGTACGGGAACAGGGGATCCTGTTGCACGGCCGCATCGGGGGTCAGGTAAATGGATGCGACCGGCTTGTCTTCAATGGTCATGTTTGAATACTGCCCCAGGGGAAAGGTTTCCACCTCGACCCGGTAACCAAGACCCGAAGCGGCGATTTTCAAGGTTTCCAGAAATGTTCCCTGACTGATATGGATCTGCCGGCTGGGTGGATCGGTTTCAGGCAGCAGCCGGGTTTGATCGACAAAGAGATCGAACTGATGCGCCCCGGTCAGTTTGACCAGCCAGGGCTGAATATTATGTGAATTCGGCGCCAGCATCCCATATGAAATGAGTTTCAGCCTGATATCCGTCTCCTGGGTGGCCGGGGATTTGAGGTTCTGTGATGTGGCTGAAGGTGTGCAGCCTGAAAACACGGCCGGGTAAAATGCAAAGCAGCTGCCTGCGGCCACTATTTTGATAAATCCTCTGCGTTTCATGTTTTTCCCTGGTTCCATAAGCAATCACGCTAATCTCTGGCTTCATCCAGCTGCACCTTCATCCGTTCCAGCAGTGCCTGGAGACGTTCCAGATCCGCCGGTGCCCATTCGGAAAAAAACCGGAAAAAATCCGGGGCCAGCTTTTCAAATGCCTGCCCCATACTTGTCAGACCCGATTCGGTCACAACCAGCGTCTTGACGCGTTTATCCGCGTCTTCCCGGGTCACAGTGTCAGCTGTTGGCAAACGTTTCCAACGCCTCCCCTTCCAGGCGATAGCCGACCCACTCGTCCTGGGGTTTCGCGCCGATGGACCGGTAGAAACGGATTGCCGGTTCGTTCCAGTTAAGCACACTCCACTCGAACCGCCCGCAGTTTCTGGATTGGGCAATTCTGGCCAGGTGTTTGAGCATGGCCTTGCCCGCTCCCCCGTTCCGGTAGTCCGGAGAAATGTATAGGTCTTCCAGATAAAGACCGTGTTTCCCCAGCCAGGTTGAGTAGTTAAAAAAGTAGACAGCATAACCGACCGGTTCATGATCGATCCGGCAGATAACCGCCCGGGTCTTTGAATTTTTCGCAAATAGCGATTTTTCAATATCCGACACGGACGCAATCACTTCATGGGCTGCTTTTTCGTAAGTCGCCAGTTCCCTGATAAAGCGGTGAATAAGGGCTGAATCGGCGACTGTGGCGTCATAAATTTCAATATCCGGCAAAACCTGCTCCCCTTTATGCGGGTGGCAATTAAATACGATGCACAGTCTACTGAAACAGGCATCATCGTGTTGGTTGAAAAATTTATTGTTTGGAATCCAGGGTTGCGCTGTACATCCGGTTGGTGCAGACGCCGCATCAGCAACGCTGGCAGTCAGTCAGGTCCTGCTGACTGTAAACCGCCCGGCAAGGCTGTTATAGAGCCAGGCGAAAACCAGACCGCCGACGAGCCCATCCACAAAACCCCATGACAATCCAATCAGGCTGCCCATCGGGGATACGGTGTATCCCCGATAAAGATGCCCGATCAGGGTTGGATCGCCAGTGGATCCTTCAAAGGCGATAATCCACCAGGTAAGAACGAACAGTCCTAACCCCCAGATGATCCCACAAGCCAGGGAAAATGCTTTTATGTTCAGCTTCATCGGTTCCTCCTTGTCTGAAGGGAATAGTTTATATCAGGCCGCTTCTTTCAAATCAAATCGAAGTGGCAACGAAAGTCGGGGCATTCCTGTTTTGAAAGCAAACGGTTTAAGGGTACCCTGATTAACTGGAACTCAGTCAGATTCAAAGGGTTGGTGTTTCAAGAACCTTGGAGGCCGTGGAGGGCTTCCATGAGCTCCATGGATGGTCTCGTGCGTTTCTTGAAAGATCAACCCTTTGGTGTGGTAAGTTCGAGAATTTTAATGAATCAAGGTACCTTTAATCTTGCATGCCACTGGGCGATGCTTTCGTTCGGATACCCGGGAAAGAACTTGTCATCGGGTCCGGAATCAACCACCACCCAGCTTGCTTTGCTGTCCAGCATCAAATGGGTCCTCTCCGGTGGGAGGGGTAACCGGGTGTCGATAGCGGAGGCAAAGGGATGCACCAGTTTGGGCCACCTTGAATCATAAACCCAGAGGGCACTTCCGCAGTGTCTGCAGAAATGACGTTCGCCCGGACTCCGGGTGCCATCGATGATGGCATGATAGACCGAGATATGCTCTTTTCCTTCAATTTTCAATGTTTTGAAGATGCCGCTCAGATTAATGGCGTAACCCCCGCCCCCTGCAGTTTTGCGACACACAGAGCAGTAACACAGGTTATAGGGATAGGGATGGGGTGATTCAACCTGAAACTTGACCGAACCACAATGACATGAACCCTTCAATAACATCGTTTTTCTCCTTGATAAAACCGCCGGCGCTCTTTCCCGCAGACAATGACCTGTCGATCCCCGGGAAGTAACTGTCTTGGGATTAAACGCCGTCCTTAACGCACCAGGACCGCTGCTGCCACTCAATCTTTCAGCGTATCTATTGGCCCGGCGCTTTCAGGTCCCGCCTCACTGCCGGGGTTTCTTCCATTTTTTTATATTCACAACCATCCTTCAAGGTCAACCTTGAAGTCCAGCATACTGTCCGTCTTCAACGAGCAGGAACAATGCGCTGCGGGTGACTTGAGGCGGATGCAGCAACCGCAGCCATAAACCGGGAGAGTTTCTGCTCGTCCAGAGAATTGGCCGTCCGCACGCCGGTGCAGAGGTCAACCCCGAAGGGACGAACGGCACGAATGGCCTCCCCTACGTTCGCGGGATTGAGCCCGCCGGCGAGGAAAACAGGGACCGGCGATTCCCTGACGATACGGGCGCTCAGGGTCCAGTCGTGGGTGCGGCCCGTACCGCCGAGTTCCTTAACCGGCAGGGACTGATTGCCCGAATCGAGAAGAAGGGCATCAACCCCCCTGGCGGCCAGCACTGATTCCGCCACGGATGCCTCTCCGGATACATGGATGACCTGGACCAGCGAGATCCCCGGCAGGGAGGCCCGCAGTTCTGCATGCACGGCTGCATCGACGCGGTCACAAAGCTGCAATGTGTTGACCCGGCAGCGCATCTGCTGGGCAATGATCTCATCGGCCGCCGTTTTGCTGGTGAGCAGGAAAGTGGCAATGGGCGGGGGTACCGCCATGGCAATCTCAGTGATGTCCGTTTCGGGAATCACACCCGGCCCGCTCGGCATCTCGGACACCAGTCCCACTGCCGATGCTCCCAGTCTCACTGCCAGCAGGGCCTCCCCGATGGAATGGATACAACAGATCTTCACGCGTACCATGTTAATCCTGTGCTTGGTGGCCGTAACGCTCCGGTCAGGCTCCGCCCCCTGTTTTTTTCAAAGACTTGTAAATGGCTGAAAAATCTTCTCTCCCCAGTCCGCTCTGTTTGGCGCTGGCATACAGTTCCTTGGCCAGGTTGGCCATACAGAGGGGCTGGTCGTGTTCATAGGCCGTCAGTGCAGCCAGGTGCAGATCCTTGTACATCCACTCCAGGGGAAACTGGACTTCATAATTATCGGTCCGGATCATCTCCGCCTTGGGTTTGGTAAACGGAGCGGAAACAGCCAGATTGGGCAGGGTGTCGAGCAGAAAATCCTTTGACAGACCCAGTTTCTCGCCAAAGATGACCGTTTCAGCAAAGACCAGCATGGACTGCGCCAGGAGAGCATTGAACACCATTTTAAAGGAAGCGCCTTTGCCCGTTTCCCCGGCATGAATGATCCTGTTTCCCATAAACTTCAAGAGGGGTTCAATCTCAGCCAGGAGCGCTTTATCGCCGCCTGCAATGAAAACAAGCTCTCCGACCGCTGCAGGGTATTTCGTTCCGATCACGGGTCCGTCAATAAACCGGATGCCCCTTTTTTCCGCGACCTGGCATGCCTTCACGGAAAATGAGGGATTCACCGTCGAACAGTCGACCCAGATGGCGTTGTCCTTCATCCCGGAAAGACAACCGGTTTCAGAGAGCACGACCTGTTCCACCACTTCAGGGGAGGGAAGCATGGTGAACACGATGTCTGAATCCCGGACAGCATCCAGGGCAGATGCCGCTGTCTTGGCGCCTGATTTTTCCAGTTCCTGCATGGGGCCCGGGGAACGATTGAAGACGGTCAGCGAGACGCCGTTCTTCAACAGGTTTTTTGCCATGCGGCTGCCCATGATCCCTAATCCAATGAATGCTGCCTTCATTTTTTGTTCCTCTTCGATGGTTTGGCATGACACCCGCCCGGGCCGCTGTTTTTAAAGCCAAAAAGAAAAAAACCGGCGGACTGGAACGGGTGAGAGCGTGAAAAAGTCAGATTCCAGTATATTTCATTGTCGTGGATATCTCAATGGATGAATCCATGGGGAGGAAGATGCGGGTTTGGCCGGCCGTCAGGTCTCAGCCAGGATAATCATCTCTTCGCAATAAGGCCCATGGGGACGAATTTGGTGATAGTTGCGCTGGAATCTCAGTTTTGGATTCAGCTGTTGAAGCAGTTCCTGGGTTGGCTCCTCAGTCAGCTTTCTGCAGATGACCCGGGTGTCCAGGCCCAGAATATTGCAGGCTTCGAGGGTTGGGCAGAAATTTTTGGAATGAATTACCAGGCGGTCGGGTTGCCTGGCGACGACGGGCGCCTCTGCTGCAGAGATCCCCAGTTTTTTCAGAAACAACCCGTAAGCCTGGTCCAGACAATCGTCCGAGACCGGTTTGAAATCCTGATCTGAAAACCAGGCGACTCTTTTTTTAGCCAGGTCATGGGCCATTTGTGCCAGTTTTGTTGAATCGGCTTCTCTCAGCTCATGGATGGTCTTTCTGACCTGGCTGTTATAAAGCAGTGCGCATGCTTCCTTTTTAACGCCCCGCAGGATCTCGATAGATGCACCTGATCGCTGAAACAACTCTGCGCAGGAGAGGTCGATACGCTTTCTTCCCTGAAGCAGGGATTCCTGGATGGAGGTGCCATAGGCTATTTTTTGAATCCCGGACCAGACAATCGCCGTGGCACACATGGGGCAGGGTTCATGGGTGGAGACAAGCAGACACCGGCTGAGGTCACCCTTATTTGTGAGCGCTGCCTGCCGGATCACCGTCATTTCAGCGTGCGATGTGGGATCTGCTGATGTCCTGTCCGTATCGTGGGCTTTGGCAATAATGACCCCATTCTCCACGATGACTGCGCCGAATCCGCTGTTGCCTTCCTTGAGCGACATTCTGGCTTCCTCAAGGGCGATCTCCATCAAGTCTTCAGGATTGTTCATAGCGCTTCCAGGTTCCAGGTGCGGGGGCCACTTTTCTGTTCAGGGCAGGTGCTGCCAGGCATGCAAAGCCGTGGTTACCAGCATTGCCGCGGGTCCTGTCTGTTTTTCCAGTTGACGGTGAACCTGCTTTTTCCCTGCATATCATCATCAGGCGTCATCCATCGATCCCATACGGCTCAGGTGATTAATATCGCCAAAGGTGTGCAGTTCCCATGTCCTGTTACTGTAGGAGAAGGCATTGATTCCGGCGTTCCACAGTTTAAACATCCTGGGCGCTTCAAGTGGCAGACCGATGACATACCTGAACAGTCCGTTGATGACACCACCGTGGGAAACGACGACAATGGTTTCCCCGAGATGTTTTTCAGCAATCTCATTGAAGCAGCGAATGCTTCTGTCATATCGTTGTCTTGCACTTTCTCCACCGGGGATAACGAGATCGGGATCTGAGTTCTGATATTTCTCGAATTCGGCGGGCAGCTGTTCCTTCATTTCCGGTCTGGTCAGACCTTGAAAGACCCCCAGGTGTCTTTCCCTGAGGCGGACGTCGGGGATGACGGTTTTTCCTGTCGTCTCTGCGATGATGGTTGCGGTATGAAACGCTCTGCCGAGATCACTGCTGTAAATCACCGATATCCTGAAGTCTCTCAACGAATGTGCCACCGCTTCTGCCTGTCGAAGTCCTTTTTTTGTCAGCGGGCTGTCCTCATGACCCTGCCAGCGACCTTCGATATTCCACTGGGTTTCACCGTGACGGATGACAATAATTTTTGTATCGGCCATAATGGATTACTGTTTCTCTTTTTCTTCCCCGTGGTTCTCTCCATTTCTTTTTGGATTGAAGGCACCCCCCCGCAACTTGGGGGACCGGTTCTCAATCAGTCCTATTCCGATTAGAATCAAGAGTGTAATGACAGAGATGACCATGGATTCCAGAAAATAGCCGAATCCGATCATGGAACCAATGCCTGCCAGAACCCAGATTACCGATGCAGATGTGATCCCGAGGAGCAACCCTTCCCGGGAAATAATCACGCCGGCGCCAAGAAAACCGATGCCTGTAACAACCTGACCCAGGACACGGGTGACATCCACATTGGCCCCCACATTGGCAAAGCCCAGGCTGATGAAGATGTTGGTTCCCAGGCAAATAAAGATACTGGTGCGGACCCCCGAGGGTTTCCCTTTAATCTGTCTCTCGATGCCAATCATTCCCCCGCACAGGATGGACAGGAGAATCTTTATCCAGAATTCTGATGCTGTAACACTCATATGGGACTATTTTCCTTTTTTGATAAGCGCAGTTGGATCTGATTTCTTTCCGACACCCTGCTAGACTTTATATTGTATTTTCCCGTCTTCACTCACCACAACAACATTTTGATCGGTTAAGAGGGCCATGATGGCTTCCGGATCTCCCTTTTTCAAATTCTTGATATAGTTTAAGAGGGTTTTGAGTTTTCGGGGTCTCTGTTTACCGGCCAGGCTCCTTAATTTACTGATGATACCTGAAATTTTGGTATCCACGGGAGAACTGACAGGATCAGGTGAAAGACTGTCATCGATGGAATAGGTGATCGATGATTTGTTTTCTTCGATACACTGCAGGGTGATTAACTGTCTAAATATATCATCTTCAAACCCCTTATGAATGGTTTTGATATAGTTTTTCAGCGTTTTTGTCTTTCTGGGTCTTCTTTGACCGGACATTTTATTCAGTTTGCTGATAATATCGGCTACCCTGGCCTGTGTGTCTTCAGGCGGCTGGGGACTGGAAACAACTTTTTCTGGAGCGGCCTTCTTCGCCGGTCTCTTTTTCCTGGAAGTTGTCTTATGCAGGATGCTGTCAGTGTCACGGGGGACGTCGGTGTCTGTTTCTGCATCATCATCGGTGTCAACCACGGCGGATCTCTTTTTTAAAGTCGACAATGATCTCCGGTAGCAGGACCGACCATTATCACTGATAAAGCGGATCAGATGATCAAATCCCTTGTCAGCCGAAAGGACGACAAACTCAACATCGCTGTCCGCTGTTAAATCATACTTGCCCAGAAAATAGCTTAAATGAAAGTCGAGGTTGTTTTGACCTACGTTCTTTATCTTGATCACCTCCATCGTCACGTTCTGATTCAGTTGCACGAACCGGATCTTCAATGTCTTATGCGTTGCTCCCACAAAAACAATGATTTTATTAAATTCTCCTGTATCCAGGGATTCAATATTGCCGATGTTTTCATGATCAATAAAAAGCCATCTGGTTTTGTTTTCCATGGATTCCTTGATTTTTATGGTTTGCGTTTACCCAACGCGTCCCCGGGACGACATGACGAAACACTCGTCCTTTCCACAGGATCTTTTTCAGGTGGGGATAGGTCCAGGATTTAATTTAATTTGCTATTGGAATAATAGGTGGTTTTGCCAGGTTTGTAAAATAAAAACCGGTTGCAGTCAGGGACTGACGTCTGGCATCAACTGGACTGCAAAGCCCTGGCCAGAAATGTTCCCGAATCCACTAAACGGGTTGGCAGGTGTTAAACCATCGTCACTGCTGGTTCTGGGAAGATTCATGGAATTGTATGGTCGCTTGGGCCACCCGGTCGTACATTTTTATCTGTCGGCGGTGAGGCGCCCAGTTGATTAGAAATATGGTAATGGCATTCCACAGTGCCACCCAGGCTGCCACTGTCAGCCCTTCCGCAAACACAAGGGTGAAGACCCCCCCTTGACCGGTAAATTTCTGGTTGACCCATACCGACAGGGAGAGAATCAAGAGTCCGGCAAAAAAAAGGATGAAAAATGAGCGTCTCAATCTCGCCAATTCGCGATATTTGAGCTCTTTTAAATAGAGAAAATAATTTTCAATACTTGATTTAACACGGAACGTCAGACTTTTATCGGTCAATGTCGTAAAGCGAAATTGAATCATAAAATCCTCGTCGCCAATTTCACTGACTGAGTCGATGATGTATTCGACGAGATCCTGGTCCAGTTCCTTTCTGACATACGGTGCGTGTTTGTCAAAATCATGGTACAGGTCTTCAATTTTCCCTGCCGCAATCGCAATCATGACCTTGTTGTCCGGCGTCCGTGAATAACGGTCCAATATCTGTTTTTTCATTAATTTGATTTCAAGGGGACTCTATTTTCCAAGTCGGTTCCTGAAGGGGTGCTGGTCCCGCGGTTCTGATCTGTCAAATCCGCTGCGCTGTTCAGCTGTTCTCTTCAGGCCCGGTATCACAACCACCCCTTTCTTTTGAAAAACAGATAAGGGCTGATTCCGGCCAGAACCATCAGCAGCAGGGATAGCGGATAGCCCCACTTCCAGGAGAGTTCGGGCATACCGTGGAAATTCATGCCATAGATGCTCGCTATAACGGTAGGGGGCATCAGCACGACCGCGGCGATGGAGAATATTTTGATAATCTTGTTCTGCTCAATATTAATAAAGCCAAGTGCCGCATTTAACAGAAAGTCGATTCTTTCTGAGAGAAACGTATTGTGCGTGAGGAGCGTTTTAATGTCCTCGAGCATATCGTTGACGTTTTTGATATTGTCCTCGGTCAGGTGCCCCCTTCTGAGAACAAAATTCAAATCCCGCTGCCCGTCCATCAGGCACAGGCGTATCTTTCCGATCAAATCATCCTGTATGGACAGATTGTCGATGGTTTCCTCCAAATCGTTATTGTCCCTCTGGAATATCTGGTGACTGATTTTTTCAATAGACAGATAGGCCTCTTCTGACATATCTGCGAGCCTGTCGATCTTTATCTCCAGTAAAGCGACAATGGTTGAGACCGGGTCATTTTTTAATCTGGTACCGGTCTGCCATTGTCGCTGAAGCTGACGGATGGTCGGGATTTCACGCGAACAGAGGCTGATGAGACATCTGTTATTGCACAGAAATGCAGCCGTAATATTTTCAAAGGTTTCTTCAACCTTCACCAGGAACAGGCAGTTGATCTGAAATCCGGTCGGATACACTTCATAGTGGGAACTGGCTTCCAGTTCCTTGGTTTCCTGAATTTTGGGCAGCGCGATACCACTGAACGTTTCAACCGTTTTAATCTCTTCTGTGGTGGGATTGACCAGGTCGATCCAGACGGCATGGGCCAACTGGTTCGGATCGGCTGACGGTGGTATCGGTGACAGGAGATCCTCTTTTACGGTGAATGCTGATAACATAGCTGATACCTCTTGTAATTTCACTGCTGTCTGTGCTGCACGGTTCCCGGCAGAATGACTGCTTCTGCAGAGAGGTTCAATTTTTTGGTTCTGATTCCTCTTTACATTCGGAGATTTATACAAACCGGATCACACACCTCATTTCAATTGTGTCGCTTCGCTCCGGCCCGTTATGCATTTTAGGTCTCCTCAATGGGGAATTTTATCGGCTTTTCCGGATACTGGTGAGCGTCGTCATTGGGTGTATCAGTATTCGTCCATGCAGTGAAAAACCAGCGGCAGTCTCTTTTCAATCAACAAATCAGGAAACCGGGCATTATTCCGGCCCTTATCCGGCAGCGTCGTTCAAGACAGTCTTTGGAATCTTCAAAAAATGTACCTGAAAATCGGTTCACACCATCATGGTGACAATTTGGCTCAAGTCCGGTTACTTATACCTGATTTTTAAAACCAGGATGGTGAATGTAAAAACAAATGATATCAGATTCGCAGCAATTAAGGGGACATCTCTGACCAGAATTCCATAAAGCAACCAGAAAAAGATGCCGGATGTCAGAATCGCATACATGCCCAGGGACAGGTCTTTGGTCTGTCTGGTTCTTATGATTTTTATGGCTTGCGGCATAAAGGAAACGGTTGTGCAAATCGCTGCGATCAGACCGATGACACTGTAGCTATTCATACTCGTTCAACCTTCTCTTTTCTATTTCAGGTTCAAACGCCAGCAGGATGATATACCTGCCATTGTCCTAATCAACAATAAAAAGCCTTGCTCCCGTTGCGGTGGATGACCGATGGCGCTCAGCCTTATCGGCGACCTGATAGCTCATCCCCGGTTTGAGAACGTATTGACGGCCATCCTCCAGTTCGGTATGCAACTCACCTTCAAGACAGAACAGGATATGCCCTTTGCTGCACCAGTGATCGGCCAGATAACCCGGCGAGTAGTCCACCAGTCGAACCCGGATACCGCTAAAGGTGCGAGTCTTCCAATAGGCAACACCGGTCTCACCGGTATGTTCGGTTCGTTCGACATCGGACCAGTCTGTGACCCCAAAGGGGATGTTTTCTATTTGCATGCTGTTGTTCCTCCGAGATGCTGCCAGTAAATCCAGCGTTTCCTGAAATAAATGACCAGAATAAGAATCGAAGCCGAGACGATGCCGGCTGCCATCGTTCAACCCCCTGTAATTGCTTGATTCCAGGATTTTCCAATTTTTCCGGGTGAAGCGGCGGTTTGGATTCTGCGGGTGCAGCTTGGGTCTATTCGGGATATTGCGTATCAGGTATTTCGTCTGGATCTGTGATACAGATGTTCAAATCTTTCAGTATCCCGTTTTGAACACTGTATATCCAACCATGCACAGCCAGTTCCTGTTTTATTTTCCAGGCGGTCTGAACAATGGTGGTGTGGCAGACATTGACCACCTGCTCCATCACATTCAGTTCGCAGAGCAGGTCGATTTTTTCCTTTTCACTGGGCAGGCTGTCTATTCTTGCCTTGTGAAAGCGCTGGACATCTTTGATGTTCTGCAGCCAGTTGTCAATCAACCCATGTTCTTTGTTCTCCCAGGCGGCCCGAACACCGCCGCAGTCATAATGTCCGCAAACGATGATGTGCTTGACCTGCAGTATTTCAACGGCGAACTGGATCACCGACAGGCAGTTCAGGTCTGTATGCGCCACCACATTTGCAATGTTCCGGTGTACAAAGATCGTACCCGGAAGCATACCAACAATCTGATTGGCCGGGACACGACTGTCAGAGCATCCAATCCATAAATATTCAGGATTTTGCTGTTCGGACAGTTTCAGGAAAAAATCAGGATCGGACGCCTTGACCTTCTCCGCCCATTCTCTGTTCTGGTCAAATATTTTCTTTAAAACACGCATGTCAGTTGATAAATGTGCTGTCCGCTTCTATATTGGCCAGATGATTTTCATCCTGTTTTCGAAATCCAAGCTTGATAATCCGTCTTGCCTTTTCTTCGCCAAGCTTTGAAACCAGATCCTCCCAGTCACTTCCCATGTTGTTGATGAAACCCTCCACGAAAAGATCCAGTTCCTCTTCCGAATAGGGAGTTGTTCTGTCATTTGCGGGATCCATCCAATCCGGGGTTCGATTTAACCTGCTTTTCTTTTTCAAATTCACCTCCATTTTGAATTCTGGTGAGAACCGGTCTCAGCAACTTTTCCAAGAGTGAAGAAGCATTGGGCGCTTGTGTCGAAATTGTTACTCAATGCCTTATTCTGGCATAACGACGGTCATCTAGCCAAGTAATACCTTATCATCGATAACGATTGTCGGGGGGATGGGCCTGATCGGGGCAGTGACGTTCTTGATTGTTTTTCGGGGCAGGTGAGTCGGTTCTTGACAGCCAGTGGCGGACTATCTAACATCTTAAGCGATATGCTTCTGGGGATTTCCTAATAAAATAACGGATTAAGGGCACCTTGATTAACTGGAACTCAGTCAGCATCAAAGGGGTGATGTTTCAAGAACCCTGGAGGGGCTCTTTCGTTTCTTGAAAGATACCCCCTTTGGTGCGGCAGGTTCGATAATTCCAATGAATCAAGGTGCCTTTAAGTGAATCTATGCAGGTTCAGCGATAGACGCTAAGACCTGTGTGTCATTGAACTCATTCTCGACGTTCTTCCCTGCGCGTCTCGCGAATTCAATGACGCACAGGTCTCGGCATCTGCTCAGAAAAAGGGGTGAATCGTATCAATCAAGCTAAACTGATCGGGAGTGATGTGATCAAGAAAATAACCATTACCAGAGGATTGAGTGGTGTTCTGCTGCTATTGGCGGTGACGGTACTACCAATCCCGGTGGCAGCAGGAGGGAAGGAGAACAGAGGCATCACAAAATGTGACATTCACCATGTCGCTTGTGTGCAGACACTGGCCCAGGGGACAGTTACCCTGAATATTCTGCCGAAGCCCGTTAAAGCAATGGCGGACCTGACATTTCAGGTCGCTATCACCGGGGTGCCGACGCTCCAGAATCCGTTTATCGACCTGAGCATGCCGGGCATGTATATGGGGCCCAATCATGTGACATTAGAGCCTGTGAGCCCGGGCAAATACGAGGGCACCGGTATTTTTGTCCGCTGCCCCACTGGTATTACGCTCTGGCGTGCGACTGTAACCATCCCCGAAAAGGGAACCGCTCATTTTATCTTCGATGTCATCTATTGACCCGCTGGTCTGGGTATTTCTGGCGACCGGATTTACGGTCGGGTTCGGGCACTGCATCGGTATGTGCGGGCCCATCGTTATTTCGCTCTCCCTGAACCTGAGGACCGCAAATACGACATGGCCCCATCTGCTCTATAACGCCGGCCGGCTAACCACATACACCCTTCTGGGCGGTATCATGGGGGCTACGGGTTCGTTTACCATGGTGACATCCCGTATCGCCGACGTTCAGAAAGGGGTATTGATTTTCTCCGGTGTGCTGATTGTGGTCATGGGCCTGATGATGAGCGGCTGGTTGACCAGGATTCAGTGTTTCGGAGATCATTCCCGGTTACAGAGTTTCCTGGCCGGAGGATATGGTCGTTTAATTCGATCCAAATCGATCGCTGCCTACTATCCAATTGGACTGCTTCTGGGATTGCTGCCCTGTGGTCCGGTTTATACCGCCCTGATCGCGGCAGCCCGGGCCGGGATGGAAGCGAGCTCGATGCAGACCGGGTTTGTCAAGGGCATGATCCTCTTGCTGGCCTTTGGCCTTGGCACCGTCCCTGCACTGTTGCTGGTGGGAAAACTGGCCGGACTGAAATGGCTGACCCGACGGAGTCTGATCTATAAAATCGGAGCACTCACAATGATCGTCATGGGGGGATACTTTATCATCAAGGGGATTCAGTTTTGACCGAAATCCGTTGAGGGACGCCTCTGGTGAATTGAGCCACATTTCGCCTGACCAGGAACAGGGTGTTAAAGGTGACGGAAAGGCTGCTGAACAGCATGGCGGTAACGGCGATGATGGGATTGAGCATGCCGCTGGCCGCGACGGGGATGCCGATCAGATTGTAGACCAGCGCCCCCACCAGATTCTGTTTCACCGTCCGGTTTACCAGCCTGGCGAGATGCAGAAAATTCAGGAGTTGCACCGGATCCTCCTGCATCAGCGTGATAGCGGCGACTCCGTCTCCCGGATTCAGACCTGAATGCACGGCAACGGCCAGGTCCGACTCGGCCATGGCAGGTGCGTCATTGACGCCATCGCCGACCATGGCCACTGTTTTTCCTGTCTGTTGGAGTTGTCGGATAAACGCCGCCTTTTCATGCGGCAGTACCCCACCGTGGCTCTGCTCTCTGTCTATCCCTGCAGATAAGGCTGCAGCGTGGGTTGCCGCAGAAGCGTCCCCGGAAAGCAGAAACACGATGTGCCGCATCTGCCGCAGGTGCGCGATCAGTTTCCGGACACCGCTGCGAATCGTATCCCCAAAGATGATGGTGGCCACCAGGGTGCCATTCACTGTCAGAAATATTTCCGTCACCACCTGGCGCTCGCCCGCATTCAAATCGGCAGGGTTCATCGGGGCGGTGGTTTCAATCCCGGCGAAGTCCCGGCTGCCCAGGCGGATTGTGCTCCCATCGAATTCGCCTGCGATACCGGTTTCATAATGTCGAATTTTTCCAACCGGCAGCGGCAGTATGCCATTGTCCAGGGCATGGGTTTTCAACGTGTGTGCGATGTAGTGATCGGATTCGGCTTCCAGAGCAGAGGCAAGCCCCAGGACCTGGTCCCTGGAAAAATGGCTGGCAGTCCGAATCTCCAGCAGCTGCATTTTTCCGGTTGTCAGGGTCCCGGTTTTATCAAAGACGATGCAGTCAAGGGTTTCAATTTTTTCAAAGGCCTCAAAATTCCTGACCAGAATGCCGGATTTTCCGGCAATGGAGACCCCGGCGACCAGTGCCAGGGGGATGGCAATTCCCAGTGCACAGGGGCAGGAAATCACCAGGACGGAGATGGCCCGATTGAATGCATCGGCGTTACTCAGACCGGAAAGAAAGCCGGCCAGAAACGTCAGTACAGCCAGACTGATAACAGTCGGGACAAAATATTTCAGCAGTCCTTCAAAACGGGCTGTTTTCTGGGTTTTGCCCGACAGGCTGTTTTCCATAATGGCCATCATTTTTCCCAGGACAGAATCGCTGCCAACCTGGGTCGCCTTCACCCGGATCTTTCCGGATATGATCCGGCTTCCACTTTTAACCCCGTCGTATATTTTCCCCTTGACCGGCTTCACCTCCCCGGTGATAGAAGATTCATCAATGATGGCGGCCCCGTCGACGATCGTGCCATCCGCCGCCAGAATTTCACCTTGTTCAGCCAGGAAAATATCCTCCCTGGAGAGCTGCTTGACGGAAACATAACGACCGTTGGGAAATTGATCGGAACAGAGTTTGACCTTTTCCGGTGCCAGTGAAAAAAAATCGGCCAGCCCGGCACTGATTCTGTCTCGGGCGGACTGTTCCAGCCTTTTTCCAATCAGGATCAGCAGAATGAGCATGGCGGAGGCGTCGAAATACAGGTGCAGACTGCCGGCCACGACGTTAAACAGGCTGGCCACATAAGTCGTGAGCGAGCCCGTGGCAATCAGGGTTTCCATTCCGGGGGCGCCGGCCCTGATACCGGCCAGGGCTCGGCTGAAAATGGGATATCCCCCGTAGACCAGTACCACTGTCGCCATGATCAAAACGGGCCATGACAGCAACTGCACGGATTCTCCGGAGAGCTTCCAGAAAAAGCCTGAATAGATCGACCAGCTGAACATCATGATGTTCATGGTCAGGAACAGGGTCACCGCCAGTCGGACGAACTCCCGGATCGACCTTTTTTGCGACTGCTCCAATGGGGATGCACTGTATCCGAGATTTTCAACGACCTTGAGCAGGGTATCCGGTTTGGTTTTGACCGGATCGTAGAGCACTTTTCCCCGGTCGCTGGAAAAATTGCAGCTGGCCTGGACCACCCCTTTGGTTTTTCGGAGTGCATCCTCTACAATCCAGGCACAGGCCGGGCACCACATGTTCCCGACGGTAAAAGAGCAGGTAAGCGTTTCGTCCGGCACTTTCTCGGCGGGTTCCGGGGAGTAAGCCCTCTGAGAGGAAGTACCGGCATCCGTTGCCGTCATGCCGGGAGTGGATGATTCAGGCTGAATGCGGCTGGTGTCGGGAATAATACCGGCAGCAACGCACCGTTTATACAGGTCGGTCTGCGTAAAATCGGTTTCGTTCTTGAACTGATCCGATTCCATCAACATGGAATAGACCATTCGACAGCCATTGCAGCAGAATCGGTCTTTTCCAGGGTCCGGGTTGAGTCTCAGTTCCTTGACAGGCAGGCCGCAGAGCTTGCAGGCGGGTTGGTTTTTCATCGGAACCCTGGAGAACGGGGCCTTATTTTGCACCCTGCCTGGAGCGAATATAACGGACGACGGCATTTCTGCTGTCCACGGACATGCTTGAGGCAAGCGCCGGTGACCGCTTGGTGCCATAGCTGATGGCGGCAAAGATGCTGGCATCGCTTAATTGCACGACCCGTGGAATTGTCAGGTCGGTGGGGAGGGGGTTAAAACTCTGTCCCACCGTTCCCTGACCATCCAGATCGTTGCCATGGCAGTGGGAACAGAAGGCCTGGTATTCCAGTTTGCCAAACTCAACCAGCGACTTCCGGGTCGTCATCGACTCCGGCAGGGCGTCCTTTTTTAGAGCCATACGGACCATTTCATCCCCACCCTGGATGGGCACGGTCCCGGTTTCCATGATGAGCAACGGTCTTTCGTGAGGCCTGACAAGCGGGGTTTCCCGCATTCTGCCGACAACCATATATTTGTCATAAAGATTAACAGCGGTATAAAGACCATACCCGGCGATGACGAGAAAGGCTCCCATAAACAGAAGTCGTTTCATCTAATTGCCTCCTTTGCCTCTAATATGTTGCGGAAATGGCAGCTTCTGATAAGTCGCATAGGGGGATTCGGACGGCAGGAATTTGACGGTTCCGTAATCCCATGGGGGCATCCCCTTGTCAGTGACCACGGAAAAGGTCAGGACTCCGACAAAGACGATCAGAAGAATCAGGGAAACGATCCAGAACCAGGTCTGTACCATAGACTGTTTTTGTTTCGTCTGGGTCATGTTAAATATTTACCTCCGAAAAACCGTAGTACAGGATGTAGAAAATCGCCCACAGCAGCGTTCCCGTAATAATCAATGCCAGGACAAGCGGAAACGGACCATTCCCTTCCTCGATATTGTCAGCAAACGTGTGGGTCTCCTTGGAAGGGGACGTCTGGTTTTTCGAATGGACCAGCGGCATAAATGCCAGACCAACGGCAAACAGAACCAGGACGATGAGAGCGACCAGGATCGATCCCATCACGTGCTGATAATTCAACAGTTCAAAAAACCTCATCTTGCTTCCCTTTTTATATTTATGAGCCAGTATGCTTCGTAACTGTTTTTTTAACCCCTTATACTGAACTGGCACCTGTTTTCCGGCGGGTATCGCTGACTGTTTCGCTGCCCTCAAGATATCCGGATGCCGGGTCTTGCCGGCTCAGATGAAAATCAGCAAACCACCGGTGCCCGCTAACGGGACAAAAGCGCATAAGCGATGATCGCAAAGCTGCTGACGATCCCTGCCACGGCCAGAAAAAACAGGGTGTAAATTTCAAACCCGCCTTTGCCGCTGCTTTTCACTGCGACGGGTGGATCGTCTTCGAGCGCCAGAAATCGGGCTCTTTGCTGATCGGAAAACTGCCCGTTCCGTAAAGCCCAGATAAACACCACCAGACCGATCGAAACGCCGATCAGGATATAGAATAAAAAATATGGATAGTACATAGTTACACCCTATTTCTCATATGCGGCATCGATGCCCTTCGGCTCCTGGTTGGCATCTATTTCGTTGATAAAGTATGTTGCGATATAGTTCCCCACGTCCCAGATCTTTTCCGATTCCAGTTCCCTTTTAAAATAGGGCATGGCCGTGCCGGTGATGCCGTTCATGATCTGGTAATAGATAATGCCACCGCTGACCCCCCTGCCTTTCAGGATGGTAAAATTCAGAGGCGGTGGATAAAGAAAGGGCTGGGCAGGTCCCATCCCGTCCCCGACCGGTCCGTGGCAACCGAAACAGAAATCCTGGTATATCTTCTCACCTCTGGCGAGACCCGCTGCCGTGGCAGCATAGGGGGAGGGAATCGTTCTCCATCCCTGGGGCACGTTCTGGTGGAGCCATTGGACATTCTGTTCGATGCCGGCTTCATACGCCTGAATGGATGCCTGTTTCCACTGATCCTGCCGTTGCATTCTTGCATCGGCATGGGTCAGACCCAGGCTTTGCACATAGGTGGTCAACTGGTCCATCTCAGGGGCCTGCAAAAAAGCGAACGGTGGCATGATCGACAATGGCCGGGTAGTTCTGGGATTGGTGAAATGGGCCAGGTGCCAGTCATTGGGATGTTCGCCCCCTTCCTGGGAAAGATCGGGACCAGTCCTCTGGGAGCCGAGTAAAATGGGGAGATCCTGGGTGTAATCGCCGGCCTGGGCAATTCTTTCGGCGCCCAGACCCCAGTCGATGCTTCTGATGGACTGGGTATGACAATACACGCAGCCGTTGGCGATGTACAGATGTCGACCACTTTCCTCCATGGCTGTCCGGGTTCTGAACAGATCCGAAGGTATGGTCTTGTTGGTATCTGCATAGGGCAGAATGATCACAACCATAATCACGGCGATCAGAATGAGCAGGCTTCCGGCAATGATTGCCACGGGTGTCATTTTCACGGGCGTTCTCCGTAATTAAAAAAGATCGATCGGGTAATATTGTAAAAGCCTAACAAAGAAGAAACAAAAATCAGTACGCCGAATGAAGCCCTGATCACGTTGTAAATATGAATCTGGGGCAGCACCCGGTAGACAGTTTCTCCGTTCAGCCAGGCATGCCCCTGGATCAGGCCGGAAATGGTCAGGATAATGGCAAAGCCCGTGATCCCGATCAGCACCAGCCAGTAATGCAGGTTGGCCAGAAAGGGGCTGAAAAGGGGTTTCCCGGTGATTCTGGGCAAAATGAAGTACACCCCGCCCAGGGAGATCATACCGGCAAATCCCAGCACGCCGACATGGGCATGACCGACCACCCAGTGACTGAAATGGGTCACGCGCTGGACGTCAGGAAGTGACATCATTGACCCCCGGATGCTGACAATAAAATACATGATGGTGCCGATCAACACGAATTTTCCCCCGATGTCCGCCTGAATCAGGCTGAGCTTTCCCCGGATCGTATACCAGATGTTGATCAGGAATGCCATCACCGGAATCACCATCGCCACACTGTCAACAATGGCAACAACCTTCAGCCACGTCGGAACGGGAACCTGAAGCAGGTGATGGGTTCCGATGTGCGTGTATATGACCAGGATCGACCAGAAACCCAGGAGGGAAAGGGTATGGCTGAACAAGGGTGACCGGCAGACCTGGGGTACGATATAATAGGCGACGGCAATCGACAGCGGGGTCAGCAGCAGGCCGAAGATGTTGTGGCCATAAAACCAGAGCATGATGGCGTCCGGTATACCCATCAGTGCGCCGGTGTGGGGCCGCCAGATCACATTCCCCAGGCTGTAGGTAACGGCAGTCAGCACTATGGCTGCCAGCGCATACCAGATCGAGGCGTAGAGGATCTTTTCCTGTCTGCGGTGAACCGTCATGATCAGATTGATAAAGATGAGCACGAAAGCCCCAACCACCATCAGATCGATGGGCCAGACCAGTTCCGCATACTCCCTGCCCTGGGTGATTCCCATGCCCAGAGTGACCACCACCGCCACCAGCATGATGTTCCAGATGACCACCGTTACGAATCCCAGCTTGTCGCTGAAAATCGGCGTGTTCAGCAATCTGGGAAACATGTAGAATACCGCGGCCAGCAGTCCCGGGACGACAAATCCGAAGAGCACCAGATTGACATGCATGGGCCTGAGTCGGGAAAAGAGCAGCCAGGCGACGTTTCCCGCCAGATCGGGAGCGACCAGCTCGATGGCAGCGGTCAGCCCCACCAGGGTGGCAACAATCATCCATACTGCGGCTGTCAGGGAAAACCCCTTGGATGTCAAATAGTTAGGGCCTTCATTGGTCGTCAAGTTCTCGGACAAGGTGTTCACTCCTTTATTTAATTGTGACAGGCAAGCCAGCAGTCCAGATTGGCATCTTTAGCCCTGTGGCACTCTACACAAAAGCCCATTTGGAATTCAACAAATTTCAGTCTGTCTGTGCCTTTGACATTTCCGTGACATGCTTCACACTGGATCTCCTTCTTGATGTGCCGTTCGTGGTTGAACACGACGTGTTCCGGCAGATAAAAAACCTTGGCCCACGGTGTCGGCGTCTGGCTGTTGAAGTAAGCGTGCTCCTTCAGGATTTCCGGGTGATTGGCGATAATAAAGTTGTGACAGAAAAGACATTTTTCCACTGCCGGAATACCGGGATGGATCGATCGGTCCACATAGGAATGACAGAACCGGCAATCGATGTTCTTATCCCCGGCATGGAGTCGGTGGCTGAACGAAATGGGTTGAACCGGTCCCGCATCCAGGTCGGGCATCACGAAGAAATAATAAATCACGGCGGCACTCAGCAGGATCAGCAGGATAAAGATAGACAGCTGAACCTTGTTCTCATTGACTCCGGTTAAAAAAGACCGGAATTGAGATACGGCCATCATCGGTCTGCCTCGGGTGCCGATCAGAACAATCAAGAGGATGATGGTCAGCAGGGTGACCGTGGCAATCAAAAATTCCATTATACCACCTCCCCGGCTTCGCTTTCCAGGAGATCAGGAAATTGTTTCAGATACAGGATGACGGAGAGAGCAAACAGCGACAGAAAGCCGATGGTGATGACCACTTCATTGATGCCGATCGGAAAACCGTGCGCGCCATGCAGATAGTTGGGTGCCAGCAGGAGGAAATGCTCCAGCCAGAATCCCGTTATCACCAGCGAGCAGATGACAATCATGAATTGGGGGGTTTCCTTGAATTTGCCGCGCAACAAAACAACAAAGGGCATGATGAAACAGACCAGAAAGACGGCCCAGGCAATGGAACTCCATGGGGAGGTCATGGTTCTTTCAATGATATAGGTGGTTTCTTCCGGAATATTCCCATACCAGATGACCAGAAACTGGGCATAGAAAAAATCTCCCCAGACAATGGCAAAACCGAAAAACAGGGTGCTGAGATCCCTGAACTGGGAACCGGAAAGCGTAAAACGATTGGCAGACGACAGGTGTAGGACGGCGGCTGCAATGATCAGTGCGCCAAATCCGGCATAGATGGCCTTGATGAACGTGTATGCGCCAAACAGGGTGGAGTACCAGTGCGGGTCCATGCTCATGACCAGATCGAATCCGACCAGAGCCAGCACCAGCGCAAATGCGAACATATACCAGCCGGCGAGAAAGGTCATGTGTCGTTTCGTTTTGTCCAGTCCGGTGCTCGGATCCTGCCACCGATTAAACAGAAACTGCTTCAGCCGGGTGATATCCTGCTTGCGGCTCAACCTGAATTTGAGGCTGTGAACCACATAACCAATCCCCAGCCCATAAAGAATCGCCAATCCGACCAGGATCCGGGTGAACAGAAAGGGGATATTCAACCAGGCTTCCTTTCCGTGCAGATCCTCACCGATCCAGGTAAATAAATGGCTGCGACCGAGAAACAGAACCAGGAAAAGCACCAGGGAAACCGGGAAAAAGGCGGAAAAGGCCTCTGCAACACCGGCAAGCCGCTGACACCATTTTGCCTGGGTGAAATGCATGATGGTCGAAAAAAGCAGGGCTCCCAGGGACAGCGACGTAAAAAGCAGGAAGTTGACCAGAAAGACAAGCCACGCCTTTTCCGGATGAGAACCGGTCGCCAGGTAGACAAAATATAGGAATCCCGCGCCCGCCAGAAACGTAAAAATCAGCAGGACAGGTTTAAAGCCAGCCGCAGGATGTTGCGTTATTGCTGAATTCATAAGTTGTTTCCAATGTATTAGATGACCAGATCGAAGACCGGTGTCAAACCGGACCCCCCGATGAATCCTGTCTGCACAATCCAATCACCTAAGGTGTTGTCGCGCCTTTATTCTGAAGTAATAACCTGAGTTTCTCTGCATCTTCCGGTGTGGATTCCGCCAGAACACCGTATACGGACCCTGAACAGTCAGGATGGTAGTTTGCCCCCATCTTGGCCGGTATCCCGATCTGGGTGACCAGTCCCGCCACGTTTCCCAGGACAGCAAACAAAATGGTAAATTCAAATGCAATCACGAAAAAAGGAATCCAGGAAACAATCGGTTTCCCCCCGACGATCAGGCTCCACCGGGTGGCGGCAAAGATCGCCAGGGAAAACCCGGAGATAAACCCGGTCACTCCGCCGGTCAAGGTAAACCAGCCGATGACACTCTTTTTTCTATTCAGCGCTGCGGCCAATTTGTCACTGGGAATCGGAGAGTGAACCTCCTTCACTTTCCAGCCCTGCGCCTGAATTTCCCTGACGGCCGACAGGGTTGCCGACTCCGTGTCAAAGAGTCCCGTGATCGTTGTTGTCTCAGTGCTCATGATGTTCTTCCTCGTGATGAATAAGCTCCTTCATTTCAGTCATGGAAACGGAGGGAAGATGTTTGGCAAAGAGCAGGAAAAGAAAAATAAAAATACAGAAACCGCCCAGCATGAAAACGAATTCGATCGGAGTCGGACTGTAATGACCCCAGGCGTTGGGCAGAAAATCGTGTGCCACGCTGCCAATAATGATAACGAAGCGTTCCATCCACATCCCGATATTGACAAAGATCGAGATAATAAAGAGGGGGATGATCCGCGTCCTGATCTTTTTTATCAGAAACAGCAGGGGAATAGCGGTATTGCAGATCACCATGATCCAGTACTGGATGTCGTAGTCACCAAAGGCCCGCCACCAGAATGATTCCATTTCAACAATACTGCGGCTGTACCAGGCGATAAAAATTTCGGTGCCATAGGCAAAACCGACGATCAGTCCGGTAAAAATAATGGTTTTCGCGACGCTCTCCAATACCTCGACCGTGATGATCTTCTCATAATGGAAAAGCTTGCGGAGCGGGATCATCAGGGTCAACACCATGGCCAGACCCGAATGGATCGCACCGGCGACAAAATAGGGCGCGAAGATGGTGGTATGCCAGCCGGGTGTGACCCCCAGGGCAAAGTCCCAGGAAACGACGCTGTGGACGGAAATGACCAGGGGCGTGGCAAGACCGGCGAAGAGCAGGTATCCTCTTGAATAGTTCAACCACTGACCGGTTTCTCCTGTCCAGCCCAGGGCCAGGGCGCTGAAGATTTTTTTCCGGACACCCTCTGCCCGGTCCCGGATAATGGCGAAGTCGGGGACCATTCCAGTATACCAGAACATGCTGCTGACGGTAAAATAGGTACTGATGGCCACAATATCAAAAATCAAGGGGGACTGGAAGTTGGGCCACAAAAATCGCTGGTTGGGAAGGGGCAGCATATAGAAAACGACCCAGACCCTGCCCAGATGGATGAGGGGATACATACCGGCGATCATGACGGCAAAAACCGTCATGGTTTCTGCTGCCCTGGCAATCGGATTCCGCCAGCCAGCCCGGAACAGAAACAGGATGGCGGAGATCAGCGTCCCGGAATGGGCAATCCCCACCCAGAAAACGAAATTAATCAGGTAGGTTCCCCAGTGGACGGGGGTGTTCATCCCGGCGACACCCAGTCCCATGGACAATTGATAGGCCCAGCAGCCAAGGAATATGAGGATGCCGACAAATGCAAGACCCACGAAACGCCAGTATCTGGGCGTGGGCTTGATCAACGTTGTTAAAACCGCCGAGTTGATCTGTTCAAAAGTCAATTGGGACATACGCTACTCACATCTGAGATTGAAAACAAGTCATCTTCTCACCCTTCAGGGTCAACCGATGGGTGTGCGACACGGTCCTTTCCGTCAGTCCGGTCCTGTTTGCCACCCGTGTCGTGCCTTGCAGCCGGGACACGCCTAAACGATGACCGGTTTGAAAAAGGGTTTATACCGGCTGTATTATCTTCTTCAGATAGATAACAGCCGGTTTGGTGTTTAAATATCCCAATACCTGGTACGCTCTCGGGTCCTTGGCCAGGGTATAGAGTGTGCTGTTTTTGTCCAGGAAATTGCCGAATACCAGGGCATTGGTCGGACAGGTCTGGACGCAGGCCGGTTGTATCTCCCCGTCACGGATCGGCCGGTTTTCATTTTTTGCCTGGTTGTGGGCCTCTTTAATCCGCTGTACGCAAAAGGAACATTTCTCCATGACCCCCTTGCTCCGGACGGTAACATTGGGGTTCAGCTGGAGGTTGAGCGGTTCCGGCCACTCCCAGTCAAGCCAGTTAAACCGTCTGACTTTGTAAGGACAGTTCTGGGCGCAGAAACGGGTGCCGATACACCGGTTGTAAATCTGGCTGTTGAGCCCCTCTTTGTTATGATAGGGGGCATAAACCGGACAGACAGCCTCACAGGGGGCATTGTCACAATGCTGGCACAGCATCGGCAGAAAAATCAGTCTCTCCTTGTCAGACAGGTCCTCATAGCGTTCGATTCTCAGCCAGGACATCTCCCGTCCATTGGCAATCTGTGTTTTTCCAACCACGCCGATATTGTTTTCGGCATAGCAACTGGCCACACAGGCCGCACAGCCGATGCACCGGTCCAGGTCCACGATCAGTCCCCAGCGGTACCCCTCATGGGCATGTGCAGAATACACATCCCGCTTGTCGGAATAACCTTCCTCCACTGGGAGCGTCACGGGGAAGGTATTCATCGTCAATCCTTCTTTGACGTGGGCATCCTTGTTTTCATGACCGGCGACTTCCGAAACGGCGATCTTCCGTTCGTACTGGGATCGGCTGCCGTCAGTCTTGGGCAGCGGATCCACGGTGCCTGTTTTTTTCAAGCCAGAAAGGGGAGTCAGGTAGGAAAAAGCGACCGCTTCCGAACCGGTTTGACCACCCAAAAGCTGGAGGGGGTTGCTGCCGAATCCAGCCGCGTAACGCCCAAAATTCTGGTGCCCCATACCGGTCTGCATCACGACCAGGCCCGGGCAGACACCACTGTATGAATAGACCGGTGCCTGGATGGACCTGCCGCCCGCTTCGAGATTCAGGAGATCTCCCTGTTTGAGCCCCTGTTTTGCCAGTGTTTCCGGATGAATCATCAGCATCGATTCCCAGGCGATACTGGTTATGGGGTCCGGTATCTCGCTGAGCCAGGCCTTGTTGCCACCGCGCCCATCATAGTGACGCAGGGATGGAACCGCCAGAAAGGTAAGCTGGTCTGCAGCCGCTGGGGGGGTTCCGGCCAGCGCTTTTTCCAGTGTCCTGACAGACTCCGGGTTCAGGGAAAAACCAGCGGATTCTGCTTTTGTCGGGAATTCAAAGTTGCCACCCGCCTCTATCATTTTAAACCAGGGTTCCGGGTTTTCGGTATCGCTTTTGGGAAGCATCTGGTCCATCAGAAAATGCTGGTAGTTGCTATAGGTCTTTTCCTGGCTGGTTAACCGGATGAACAGATCACCAATGGGGGAGGCTTTGGTCAGGCGACCCATGGCCGGTTGAGATGTCGATACCATGCCGGTTTTGCTTTCATAAACATCCCAGCCCTCCAGATAGAGTTTGACCGGAAACACCAGGTCGGAAGCTTCGGATGTCTCGTCCAGGAAATTGGAGAAGCTGACTTTAAATATCGTATTGTTGTTGAAAATCTTCTCCAGCCCGATGTCCGGTGGCAGCGTGAACAACGGGTTTGTCTGGTAAAAGAGAAACAGATCGGTGGGTTCGCTGCTGGCGGTATTGATGTAGCGGATGACGTCAGCGGTGGTATTGACTTTTTCGATGCCATGTCGGCTGTTAAAGTCATACAGGGATAACTGGTGATCCAGGATGAGGTTGATCAGGGTTACCGACATCTCCAGGGCGAAAGAAGATTGCGTCGGTGTGGCGCCACCCAGTACCAGTGGATGCTTTGCCGACAGCAGGTTCCGGACCAGGGTTTCCTGGTCTGCTGGCGCCAGCCCGGTTTCTTTTGTAACTGACTCAGCACTGTATGGGCTGACAACCTGTTTCAATTGATCGATGAATGGCTGGGGAAAGTCTCCGGCCGGTGCTTTTTCCAGCAGGCGGTTGATGATGCCGAGTGCCACGATGACCTCTGTCCCCGGTTTGACACATAGATATTTATCCGCGTTGGCAGCGGTCAGGGACATGTAGGGAGCGACATGGATAAAACGTCCCTTTTTACCGTTGGTAATACCATGCATCGCTTTGAATTTACCGGCATATTCCACTGGAGACAGCCATGTCTCCAGGAAGTCAGCACCAAAACCGAGGATAAAATCGGATTTTTCGAGCTGAAACGTGGGGAGTTGGTTTCTGGAAAGCAGCACCTGGTGTGCGGCTTTCAGTGAGTCCTGGGCAAAGGGTTCATACAGCATGGGGGGGCCGGCATGCCATTCACTCAGGCTGATTGAAAACAGCTTGTACAGCGGATCGCCGACGATCCCTGAAACCATTTTGATCCGATTTTCCCCCCCGCTGCCTGCTTTTTTGATTTTTTCCTGCAGCACGGCAAATGCCTGGTCGAATCCGATATCTTTGAAAACCCCGTTGACTTTCAATTTGGGTGTTGCAAGCCTGTCGGGATCGTAAACAGCCTGCAGGGCAGACTGTCCCCTGATACAGAGTTTCCCGTTGTTGACAGGGTGGTTGGGATTCCCTTCCAGCTTAATGATTCGGCCTTCACGGTTTTTTGCAATCACACCGCAGCCTGCGGGACATTCGGCACAAGTGGAAGCATACCAGGTCGCTTTCCCGGTCACCATATCCTCCGGAGCGGTGACAACTGAGAATAGATGCTTTTCTTTGCTTTGATTGCAGCCATAGGCAAAAGTGATACTGCCCAAGCCAGCGGTCTTGAGAAACGTTCGCCGATCCATGATGCGTACCTTGAAAATTATTTATACCTGCAAATACACGTGCCTGAAGTCTCGAGCCGGGCAATACCGCTTTCTGGTTCCTGGCTTCTGTCCGATGTCCACGATGAACCGATATCAACTGCGGGTAAGCTGAACGCAAACCTGATTAGAGCGCAGGGAAAAATTACAGCAACAGGTTCGAATTGTCAATTGGTTTCTAGTTTCTTTTGTTTCCAGAAATGATTCGATACCGGGGGTCTTTTTCAGGCAGCATTTTTCTGAACCCGGATGCGTCGATTCCCCGGAACAGGCACAATTCGGTTTGAGAACGGGAATGATGCAATGGTCGCCTTGCTGCTAAACGTGATAACGTGAACCGGCGAATGTTGTCAGACAAAATGACCCTGAGGGTGCACCAAATATGTATGGGTATCTGTAAGCGGAAAGAGGTTGTTTGTTCAGAAAACCTTGGAAGCCAGGGATGGATTCCAGGAGTTCCAGGGATGGATTCATGCGTTTTTCTGAATAAATAACCTCTTGAAGCGGTTATGATCACAACCCCACATGTTTTTGGTGCCCCCGACCCTGAGATGTCGGAAAAACCAGCTGTCACATACCAACCTCCCGGTCAGCTGTGGAAACGGTTTCCGGCTTACCCCTCCCTGCTGTCAAAGTGGGTTATTCAACTCAGGCCGAGAGCACCCTGGGTTTATGATTCTATAAATCTTTTTCGAATATCCTGAATCGGCACCATGCAGTGGTTCCGTTTCCCGAAGAGTTGATACCTGTTTCTAGCAACGAGGTTATAACAATAATCACGAATCGGTTTCGGTACAAATCTGAAGAACCGCAGGATAGACCAGTATCCGGAAAGATCTGTCATTATCTCCAGGATGGCATCCGACCGTTCATAGCAGACACCGTTTTTGATGAGAAGAAAGGTATCAAAATCGAAGGCTGCCGTGTGGTACTGTTTTATCAGTTTTTGCGAAATGTCGCTCTGCATGGGGGTAAACGAGAACACCCCTGTTGGATCTCGTTTGATGATAAAGTTTACACCGGCATTGCATAAATTACAGATACCATCGAAGATGATGATTTTGCGATTCTCATCCATTTTTTCTCAACATCATCATAATGATAATCATGCACGCGTTTGCTGGATCAACTGGCTATGCAAAATGCTTCCCAAGCGGATGGTCTTTATTCTAAATTCGGTGACATGGAAATCCGGTGAAATCCGGTGACATGATACCTATTTCTTACATCCAAATCCGGTGATAAATCCGGTGACATGATACACATCTCGAATAATAGGTATAAATCCGGTGACATGATACCTACAAATCCGGTGACATGATACCTATTTCTTACATCCAAATCCGGTGATAAATCCGGTGACATGATACCTATTTTTTACATCCAAATCCGGTGACATGATACACATCTCGAATAATAGGTATGCTGTCACCTGATTTTGGGGTGGTACATTTTTGCGTGATCGTTATCACTCTTACTGGTACATTTTTACTTTAGCAAAGCTATCCATTTTTTCTCAACATCATCATCATTAAATCCGGTGACATGATACCTATTTCTAGTTAAATCCTAAATCTGGTAACATGATACACATCTCGAATAATAGGTATGCTGTCACCTGATTTAAATTATCGTAAATGCTGATTTATGCTTCTGCTAAGACCGGTGTCGACTTGAATTTTTCTAAAGTAAATCCGGTGACATGGAAATCCGGTAACATGATACACATCCCGATTAATATGTATACTGTCACCTGATTTCATCACCTGATTTCACGAATAATAAGTATACTGTCACCTGATTTGTCACCTGATTTTAAAAATAAAACGGTGTTTTTTGCGGCGTTGTCTGGAGAGACGGATTGCGTAAAACTGGAGTCAAACGTTAGTCGGATTTACCGGAATCTTCCTCAAGTCTTTTGCCTAGCCCGACAACCTTGTCTATGCCATAGCCAATTGCTTCGTAGAACAAAATCACGTCTTTATTGGATTCACGAACTTGAAGATTGATTTTGGGACACCCTTTCTGTTTCAACATTTCCTCAACTTCCACCATGATCCGCTGTCCAAAACCTTTTTTTCGATGATGTGGCGATACGGCAAGATAGTTGATCCAGCCTCGATGTCCCTCATATCCTCCCATGACAGTCGCTACTATATTTCCAGATAGTTCTCCGACAAGGAATAGATCCGGGTCGACTTTCATTTTTCTTTGAATATCCTTATACGGATCATTCCAGGCAACAGTCAACTTGCACTGAATCCATAGATTTACAACTTGTTCTCGGTCATCGAGATCAAATTTCCTGATTTTCATATTCTGATTAGGTTTCACTTGGATAGGAATAGGCAGTGGTTTGAGTGGAATAAAAACCATCTGACAATTTTCAAATAGTCAATATTCTGTCACTTACTATAGGGCACCTTGATTAACTGGAACTCAGCCAAGCATCAAAGGGGCGATCTTTCAAGAACCTGGGAAGCCATGGATGGCTTCCAGGAGCTCCATGGATGGACTCGTGCGTTTCTTGAAAGATCAACCCTTTGTGCGGGTAATCTCGATAATTTTAATTAATCAAGGTGCCCTAAATGTTTTTACTGGTTTTGCTTTTTCTTATTTACGTTTCATAACATTGGTCGTTATCTGCCAAGAAAAGTTCCATATTAAGTGGGCAGAGTCAACCAATTATATGAATTTTAGCCACTATTGAAATGCTCGCGTATTCGCTGAAACGAAACCATGGCAGCGGGTGATGGTTTAAGAAATCAGCTGGCATGATCCGCATTCCAAATCACAGGTATGGTTTCACCTTATTCCGTCAGCCGGCGCGACTTTCGGAAATTAAGGGGTTACACCAGACAGGGGCGAATTAGAATTGATCAAACGATTCTGTGAACTCCGAAGTTTCTGAAAGTGTGATTCAATGGGATGGTATTTGTCTCTGGATTTCAGTATGCTGTTTTCCAGACAGAGTAGGAGACCGAGCAATGCAATCATGTGATGCAATCATCAATTTAAATAATAGGTATGCTGTCACCCTATTTAAGGTATGCTGTCACCCTATTTAATTTGTCACCCTATTTAATAGGTATGCTGTCACCCTATTTGTTAAAGGATAACCACAATGAATATTGAGAGGCAGTCGTTTGGTGTGACGCCTGACGGAGAGGAATTTGATCTATACACGCTCACAAACAAGGAGGGGATGTCGGTGGGAATCACCAACTACGGCGGGATCATTACCTCCCTGATGGTGCCGGACCGTGATGGTCGACCGGGAGACATCGTTCTGGGATATGCTGGAGCAGAGGGCTATCTGGAAAACCCGGTCTATTTCGGTTGTATCGTCGGGCGATATGCCAACCGGATCCGTAACGGGCGTTTTGTCCTGGACGGCGTTCCGCACCAGGTATCCACCAATGTCGGTCAGACCCACCTGCATGGAGGGTACAGGGGGTTCGACAAGATGGTTTGGCAGGCCGTTGCGACTTCAGGGGACAAAGGCGGGGTCCTGGAGCTGAATTACCTCAGTAGTGATGGGGAGGAGGGGTATCCCGGCACCCTGTCGGTCTGCGTGATTTATACCCTTACTGTGAATCATGCATTACAGATCGATTACCGGGCTGAGACAGATCGGACAACGATCATCAATCTGAGCAACCATACCTATTTTAACCTGGCAGGCACCGGCGATATCCTGGGACATGAAATCATGCTGCAGGCCGACCGTTTCACCCCCATGAACAGCGACCTGCTGCCAACAGGCGAAGTGAGGTCGGTCGAAGACACGCCGATGGATTTCAGAACCTCTGCAGTTATCGGGGACCGGATTACCAGCGACTACCGGCAGCTGGCCATTGCCGGCGGTTTCGATCACAATTTTGTACTGCCCCCTGCGAACGGCAAACCGACGCTGGCGGCTCGGGTACAGGAGCCTGTCTCTGGCAGGATACTGGAGGTCCATACAACCCAACCGGGCGTCCAGTTTTACACAGGCAATTTTCTCGATGGCAGCATCATCGGCAAAGGGGGCACCCCCTATCAAAAAAGGTCGGGACTCTGTCTGGAAACTCAGCATTTCCCGGACTCCCCGAATCAGCCGACGTTTCCCTCGACCCGCCTCGAACCGGGTCAATTCTACCAGCACACCACGGTTTTTTCATTTCCCCGGCCGGTTTGAACCGGCAGAGGGGCGGGTGTCGTGGTCCATGTCGGCTATGTTCTTGTTTCGTTGCATATTGCGGCGGTTATCCTGACCCTGTGGCATCGGGAGTGGCAGGCCAGGTCAGGTCTGGTCGAACAGGGCCAGATTGGCATTCAGCATCGAACCGCTCATCAGGTCCGTCATTGCCTGCCGGTAGTGTGCTGTTCCGATACCTGGAATCAGGTTCCTGGCGTTGATTTCCCGCAGAACGGCGATGTTCTGCATGCGGACGTCGTCAAGTGGGGTTGCGACAACAATATGGGCGATCTTCCTGCTCTGGCAACTCCGGGCGATCAATTCGGTTGTCACTTCATCCGCTTCGTTCAGACGGACTTCCAGGGGTTGCCAGACGGTATCGTAGTATACCAGGGAACCGCCGTCGGCCAGGGCGCTGTTCATACCACGCAGTGCTTCATGTCGTTCCAGTGCAATCACCAGGTCTGCTTCCCCCTCCGGAATCAAGGGCGTGTTTACCCTGTCCCCGATCCGCAGTTGTGAGACCACGATCCCGCCCCTCTGTGCCAGGCCGTGGGTATCCACGCTTTTGACTTTGAAACCGGCATGATCGGCCGCGCGGAGGACGATTTCACTGATCAGACCAATACCCTGTCCGCCGACACCCGTCATGTAAATGCTAAACGTTCTCACGGCTTATCTCCTTTATGGGTTCAGTTTCGGGTACCCGATGGCGCTGGCGGGACATGTTTTGATACAAGAGCCGTCGCCGATGCACAGCTCCTCGTTGACGACAACGCTGCCGTCGGGCTGGCGGGTAAAGGTGGGGCAGGCAAAGACCTCTATACACTCGTTGATCCGCTCGCAGGTCTCCTGGTCGATGGCGACGTGTCGCTGTTCATAGCCCCCTTTCTGCCGCTTTTCCCTTGTCTGTTTCAGCATACAGGGGTGTTTGGCGATTACGACACTGAATCCCTCTTCATCGACGGCCTGCCGGACCATCTGCTCAATCTTGTCCATGCGGTAGGCATCCGCCTCGTGGATATGCCTGACCCCAAGACCTTCCAAAACTGACCGCACCGGGATGGCATCGGTGACATCATTGAAATTCTTTCCGGAGGCGGCATGGTCCTGGTGACCGGTCATGGCAGTTGTTCCGTTTTCCATGAGCACCATGGTCAGGTTGTGGCGGTTGAAGAGAGCGTTCACCACACCCGGTAGCGCGGCATGGAAAAAGGTGGAATCGCCCATGAAAACCACCACCTTGCGGGTCGTGTTGAAGAGGGAAAGACCGGCACCGATACTGGTGGCGGAACCCATGCACATCAGCAACTGGCCCATGTTGTAGGGCGGCTGAAAACCGAGCGTATGACACCCGATGTCCGCCACGGTGATATCGGTCTCTGCCAGTGCTTTTTTGACAGCATGAAAAGCGCTGCGGTGACCACAGCCCGGACACAGCTGAGCCGGTCTTGCCGGTGCATGGGGCTTGTCGGCCGTTGGTATTTTTTTGGCAGGCAACAGATCAGGCCAGGTCTTGACCAGCACCTGGTAAATCTTGCCCGGCGTATACTCGCCCATCCAGTCGTCCAGGTCGGTTTTACCGATGATGCGGGTCCTGAGATTGGCATCGTAGGCCATGGCCTTGATCTGTTTTTCCATCTGATCATCCAGCTCCTCCAGGATTTTGACCTCCTCGTGGGTCTCAAGAAACCGTCTTACCGTATCTGTGGCAACCGGATAGGCCAGACCCAGCTTCAGGACATCGGGTTTGGCCCGGGCGTTTTCCAGGACATCCAGCAGCGAAGAGAAAGGCAGACCCGAGGTGATAATCCCCCGCTTGTTGTTTCCGTGATCCACGATCCGGTTGATGTCTGACCGTTCCGCCCATTCCCTGACTGCCTGCAGGTTTTCCAGGGCTCTCTGTTTCTGGGGAAAGACCAGACTGGCAATGGGAATATAGGGACCGTTCTGCACGTCAAACCGGGGAGACCGATCAGGCGTCAGGGGCTCATAGTCACCGAAGGTAACCCGCTCCTTCTGATGGCAGACATGGGTTGTCAGCCGCAGGATGACCGGCATCCCTTTCTCCCTGGAAAGTGCCGCCGCTTTCAGGTAGAACTGATAAACCTCTGTCGGATCGGTCGGCTCGAATAGCGGTGTATAGCTTAAATAGGCAAAATGTCGGTTGTCCTGCTCGTTCTGGGACGAGTTGACGCCGGGATCGTCGCCCAGGACCACAACCATGCCGCCGATGATGTTCATCAGGCTCAACTGGACAAAGACATCTGCCGCGACATTCAGACCGACACTCTTGAAAAAAACGGTTGAGAGATGTCCGTTGACGGCTGCCCCGTAGGCTACTTCGGTGGCTACTTTCTCGTTGGTAGAGAACTCGAAGTAAAATGGACGTTCAGCAGCTGGAATCGATCGGATGGCCGTTGCAATCTCCGGGGTTGGGGACCCTGGGTAGGATGTGACCACCTGCGTTCCTGCTTCCACCATGGCTCGAACCAGGGCTGTATTCCCCATGACAATCTCCGAGAAAGAGGCCCGGCTCATCAACATCTCACCCATGTGTTTCATTGTAATTCTCCTGTAAACGCACGTTAATGGTCGACCGCAGCCATGCCGCCGGTTCGCAGCGGTCTACTGGACGTGCACCTGTCTGGTGTTCGATCGTTCAAATGGGACGCTCCAGTCCTGTTGTCAGTATAAACCAAGCCAGTGCCAGGCTCAAGGAATAAACCAGGTCATGGCCCAAAGTCGTTAACTTAAGTGAATGTATCCGCACCAACGGTTCCGATTTTCAAGAAACGCATTCATCCTTCCTGGAGCTCCGGGAAGCCATCTCTGGCTTCCAAGGTTCTTGAAACACCAACCCTTTGATGCTGACTGAGTTCCATTTATTCAAGGTGCCCTTAAGTTAACGGCATTGGATCATGGCCAGGTCGATCGGTTCTACCCGACGGAAACAGGCCCAATGCAACCCGTTTCCAGAATCAGCGGTGAAATGGCGTCATGGGGCTTTTAACAGGGTTCGTTCGGTTAACGTTGCTGGTATGTTCCTGTCTCCAGGTTGACGTCGAGAACGGCGATAAAATTGTGGCTGAGGCGGAAGCTGTCGCGCCTTCCGGTGGCGAGCATGACAACAGTTGATTTTTTCGGGTCGATCACGGTGTCCTTAATATCCTTTGAATCCAGCGGGATCGTGAACTGCAGGGAGGTCACCCCTCCCTTTTCAGAACCGGAAACGGCGCTGACATTTTCCTTTCCACCGAGTCTACTATCCGCGCTGTGCTTTTTCTGAGCCGTCCCAAAGTCATCGGAAATATAGACCTTACCTTGCTTGACATAACCAATGATAATGTTGGCATCCTTCATTTTCTGGGTGGGATTGAAACCGATAGCAACCCAGCCGTCGGTTTGACCGCTGAGACCGATGCGGAGGTTCTCGCCGTCTACCGACCATTGAAACTGGACCTTTTTCACATCGATCGTGTGAGCGAAATCGGCGGCGGACAGGGGAGAAAGACTGAACAGCAGTAGCAAGCTTATTATAAGTGAAACCATTTTTAAAGTTCTCATATCAACAACTCCTGAACATGAATTCCTGGTAAACCCTTTAACTGGAAGCGTGGTAAAAAGGATGAATGATGGGGTGTGCGCTAACGGAGACGCTATCCAAAAAGAACCTGACCCCCGGTATAACCCATACCGACGGCTGTCAACGTTGTCAATCCGTGCAGGATCAGATACCGGTCTGGTTCTTCTCCGGTTCTGCTGTCGGATTTGATGATGATTGCCAGAAGGATCGTCATCACCACGGTCAGCCCCCATCGGCTCACATGCCTGCCTCTGCCTGATACTTCTCGATCAATGCCTTCAGATTGATATTGGACGGGTCCAGGTTTTTTTCTCTGAGAAAATCCGGATTGTAAAGTTTCGAATAGGAACGTTCGCCGCCGTCACAGATCACTGTCAGGATGCGTTTTCCGGGACCGTGGGTTACTGCTGTTTTTAATGCACCGGCCAGATTCAGGGCCGCGCTGCTGCCGACGACCAGAGCGTCGTGCTGCTTCAGATAATGGGCAACCGTTACGATATCCTGATCAGGAAGGGTAAAGGCCTCATCAACCCTGGCGCGTCTGAAGTTTTCAACCAGCCGCATGATACCAATGCCTTCGGTGATGGATGACCAGTCATTCTTGATTTCCCAGGTCTGGACATAGGCGCGCAGGCCTGATCCCTGGGGATCGGCAAGTACCACCTGGGCACCGGGAATTTTCTCTTTCAGACAGGTTGAAACCCCTCCTTTTTTTAATCCGACCCCGGCCACCGAGACAAAGAAATCCAGT
>Ga0180009_10000566_pt1 | contig 50616 bp, 39 predicted proteins | sample OS_PC_MetaG_FD_123537 | JGI IMG/M metagenome (GOLD analysis project Ga0180009, IMG submission 123537) | Groundwater microbial communities from the Aspo Hard Rock Laboratory (HRL) deep subsurface site, Sweden - OS_PC_MetaG | ecosystem: Environmental > Aquatic > Deep subsurface > Groundwater... | reverse complement strand
TCGAGCGCCACCATGGTGGCAAGGACCAATGCCATCGCCACGCCGCGCTCCGGCAGGAGCAGCGCCGCGCCCAAAAGGGTGATGACAAAGCTGATCGCCGCCGTCACCGCGACGCGGTAGGCCATGAAGCCGCGCTTGCCGACCGGCGTCACCTCGAGTGCGAGAAGCGGGCCGTCGTCGCGATCCTCGAGAAACAGGAACCCGGTCACCCAGCCGACCATGAAGGCCGGCAGACAGATGAAGATCGGCACGATCATGGCGAACAGGTTCGCGACGCCGAAATAGCCGAGCGCCGCCGCGTCGATGGCATCGCGGAAGAAGAACCCGGCGATGGCCGGCACGATGGAAAAGCAGATGGCGAACAACAGCGTCGGGTCGCGGGTGACGTTGAGCGCGTCGGAAGAAAAGAGCAGCGGCAGGCGCCTTAAGCTGAAGACATGCGTTGTCATTTGCGCCCGATCTCCTTTTCGAGCCGCTCGAGGCCGAACCAGATGGCGGCGACAGTGCCGGCGAGCGCCACCGCGAACATCAGCACCGCGGCGCCGAAGCCGTCGCTTGCGGCGCCGGTGCCGATCATGATGAGGCGCAGCTGCGCCGCGGTCGGCACGATCATGGCCCAGGCCGGCATGGGGTCGAGAAAGGCGAGGAAAGCCGGCAGGATGATGGGCATCATCAGGCCGGCCGAGCCGATGAGATAGGAGGACACAGTGCGAAAATGAAGGGCGATCGGCACGCCGATGCCGAGATAGGCGAGCGCGGTCAGAGCCACCGCCGCCATCAGCACCGGCCAGTCGACCGCCGCATGAACAAGCGGCGCCATGGTGGCAACCGCCACGAGCCCGAGCAGGGTCAGGGGCAGTGCCTTGGCCCAGAAATAGGCCGATGCCGAGACCGGCGCTATCGCCAGGGCGCGGCGCACGCCCTCGGCCTTTTCGAGCATCATCAGCGCCCCGAGAAAGAAAAAGCCTAGAACCGCCGGATCGGAATAGATGATGAAGCCGACAAGGGCCGGCGGCAGGTAGGCGCCGCCCCAGACCAGCACGCCGACATAGAAGGCGACGACGAAGGCATAGGCGAAATAGATGCCGTAGCGGAATTGCAGCCGCGTCTCGTGGGCGACAAGCGTTAGGAACAGTCCGCTCATGCCGCTTTGCTCCCGCTGCCCTCGGTCACGGCGATGAACACATCGTCAAGGCTCGCCTCCTTGGAATGGATGGCGACGACGCTGCCGGTGGCCATCAGTTCCATGAACGCGCCATTGGCGCCAAGATTTTGCATCGGAAAGCTGACGATCTCGATGCCGCGCGCCGCCGCGATTGAGACCTCGACGATGCTCTGCCCATAGGCGCGCTTGAGCTCGGCCGGCACCCCCATGGCCGGGATGGTGCCGCGGGCCAGAAAGGCGACGCGATCGCACACTTCCTCGGCCTCGGCCATGTTGTGCGTCGTCAGGAACACCGTCCGTCCCTCGTTGCGCAGCTGCTTGATCAGTTCGCGCGTGCGGCGCGCCCGCGCCGGGTCCTGGCCGGTGGTCGGCTCGTCGAGGAAGAGGAGTTCCGGATCGTGCAGCAGGGCGCGGGCGAGGTTGAGCCGCATCTTCATGCCCTTGGAAAAGTGCTCGACCCGCTGGCCGGCGGCGTCCTGAAGGTCGACCAGTCCGAGCACCTCCATGGGGTCGCGCGTCCTGCGGTCGTAGAGCGCCGCGAAAAGCCTCAGGTTTTCGAGCGCCGTCAGCCGCAGGTAAAGGCTCGGCAGTTCGAAGCTGACGCCGATTTTCTCGTAGAACGCGCCGCCACCGTCGCCGACCGGTCGCCCGAACACATGGGCGGTGCCGCGATGGCCCTTGAGAAGGCCCATCAGGATCGCCTGCGTGGTCGACTTACCGGCGCCGGACGGTCCAAGCAGGCCGAACACCTCGCCCCTGGCGACCGCAAAGCCGATGCCCTTGAGCACCGGCCCGTCGGCGCCGGGATAGGTGAATTCGAGATCTTCGACGTCAATCATTTCCGGATCCTTCGATCAGGTATTTGAGACACATGCTGCGCAACAGGGCGACGGCCGAGCCATAGGTGCCAATGGTCGCGAGATAGTCCCGTTGCAGGCTCAGCGCGACCATCAGCGTCATGCCGTCTTCGAGCGCCCGCGCCGTGGCGTGGTGCAAGCCGAAGCGCGATTGCAGAACATCGGAGAGTTCGGCGACGAAGGCGCGGTCGCGGCGCAGGTTTTCCGCGACATAGCCCGCGGGAGCATGGCGCATGGCATAGGCGAGTTCGCCGGCATCCTGAACGATGCGCATCAGCGGATCGGTTTCGAGACGCTGCATCACCGTGTCGAAGAACAGGCCGAGCACCGTTTCGGCTTCGCCTTGCGCCGCGAGCATTTCGGCCATCATCTCTGATTTGTGCTGCTCGTCGCGCTGATCCGCCAGGGCGAAGAACAGCGCTTCCTTGCTGGCAAAGAACGCATAGAACGACCCCTTGGCGATGCCGATGTCGCGGCACAGATCGTCGATGCGCATCGCCCGGACGCCCTGACGCGCGAAGCGCTTGAGGCCTTCGTCCATCAGGCGCTGGTGGATCGCCGCGCGTTCGTTTTCGCTGAAGGGCCTGGGCATTTCCCCGTTCCAATTCCACCTGCGCCGGCGCCCGGCATCCGTGCTGTCGTCAACCACGGCCGGCGTGCTTGTTACGCTGCAACACCGCCGACGACACCGGTCAAATAGTAGCAATGACTGAATGAGTCAACAGGTCATTGATGTTTGTTTTCCCATGGTTCCGACCTGAGCCTTTTGCGTGGCCGGCAATTTGCCGAAGGCGCTCGGGCGCCGGTGCGGCCCTGCCGCATGGGCACGCCAATGGCGCGACGGCAATGCAAACACATGGATTGCGGCCTCGTCGATCCGAGGGGATCGCGTAGCCGGGCCAGTGGGCCCCGACCGGTCGAAGTGGCGGCGGGCCGAGCCAGCGCGTTAAAAAACTGTCATGAGTGTCTACGTGGGGGGTTCACAAGCCGAAGCGATCCTCCTATATAGGCGGCGCGGCTGAGGCCGCCTTTTTTTCGTCCGAACCGAATTCCGACCCTTCCGGGGCGCATGCCAGCGCCGGTCCCGAAGCGAAGTGCCGGGGGCCGACAGGACGAAGACAATGGTGACGCGGGGTGGAGCAGCCCGGTAGCTCGTCAGGCTCATAACCTGAAGGTCGCAGGTTCAAATCCTGCCCCCGCAACCAACAAGAATAGCCCGCCTGATGGCGGGCTTTTTGCGTTTTTATGTGTGCTTGCCGGTTGCTTGAGAGTCCGCGCTGCGCAGGTGCCGCCGGACGGGGAGCGCAAGTGCCGCGCGGTCAGCCCTCGGTCTGTCTAGATATCGTTGTAGTATTCGCGCTGCGGCTCGGTCAGCATCATGGCGACGATGCCCTGCCAGTCGCCCGAGGCGTTGATCGCCTCGAAATGTGCCTGATGCGCCGCGACGGAGTCCCAGGTCTCCATCAGCTTGATCCGGTTCGGATCGGCGACATCCTGCAGAACACGGACGGCCGAACAGCCTTCGCCATTTTCGGGCAGGTAGCGCTTGGCGCCCTCGAGGATGCCGAGCAGGGTGTCGAGGTGTTGTGCCTTGACGTGGAAATTGATGACGAGAATAGCGCTCATTTCGGCCTCCGGTCGTTGCTGCAAACGTAGCACATCGACAATAGCCGGCACGATCCCGCCCTGCCCAGCCCGAATGCGGATCGTGCGGACGGGATGCACCGTTTCGGTGCGCCGCCGGGCGGGGTGCCCCATCTGGCTTCGCATCCGTTCCGTGTCGCGAAACGAGGCGGCATTCCAAGGACCGATCGACAAGAGTATTGAAGAGGCGACGAGTTGCGTCGCGCGAGCCGGTTGACCGGGCGCGGTGCATGCGTATCGACCCGCCGTGCGCCAAGCCGCGGCTGTCGCGGTTCAGATATCCATAATGAGGAGAAGAGCATGAGCGCCGACCGACTGAAGGTTCTCTCGGCCATGATAGACCAGGGTGTGATTCCGGTTTTCTATCACCCCGACGTCGAAGTCTGCAAAAACGTCATCCAGGCTTGTGCCAATGGCGGCGCCAAGTGCATCGAGTTCACCAACCGCGGCGATTTCGCCTGGCAGGTGTTCATGGAAGTCACCCAGCACTTCCTCAAGGCCGATCCGTCGGTGATCATGGGCGTCGGCTCGATCATCGACGCGCCGACCGCCGCCCTCTACATGGCCAATGGCGCCAATTTCGTCGTCGGGCCCATTCTCAATCCCGAAGTCGCCAGGGCCTGCAACCGCCATTGCGTTCCCTATAGCCCCGGCTGCGGCTCGGCCTCCGAAATATCCGAAGCGCACGAACTCGGCTGCGAGATCGTCAAGGTCTTCCCTGGTTCCTCGGTCGGCGGCCCGGAATTCGTCGCCAACATTCGTGGACCCATGCCCTGGACCAAGCTGATGCCGACCGGCGGCGTCGATCCCACCGAGGAATCCCTTGGCAAATGGTTCAAGGCCGGCATTGCCGCCTGCGGCATCGGTTCCAAGATGATCACCAAGGAGCTTCTGGCCGCCAAGGACTATGCCGGCGTCGAAAAGAAGGTCGCCGAAACGCTGGCGCTGGTCCGCAAGGTCCGCGGCTGGTAGGCACAAGTTGGTATGGAAACGAGCCCGCCCCGGTTTCGGGGCGGGTTTTTTCGTTGCGCGCCCCGCTTCGGGTCTCAGGCCTTGCGCGCCACGGCCAGAATGGTGGGGATCGCCCGGCTGGCCTGCAGCATGTGCAATCGCTTTATTGTCAGATCGGTCAGCCTGGTGCCGCCGGTCAGCAGCAGATCGCCGGTTTCGCTGCGCAGATCGTTGACGAGCACGTCGCCGACCCGGATTTCGCCGATCGCCATCTCGCGGGCGATCCGTTCATGAGCGCCGTTGTAGTCGGTGCTCGTGGTCAGGAAATCGCCGACACTCGCCAACAGGCTTGGATGGTAGCGCTCGGAATTGTCGTAGAGCGCCGCCGCGGCGTCGCCGAGGCTGATGTCGCGGATGTCGGCCAGTTCGACGATGTCGATCAAGAGCGGCAGCAGGAAAAGGGCGACGGGCGGGATGCCCGGATCGATCTCGCCCTCGGGAAGCCCCGATCCGTCATGCCCCTTGCGGGAATAGCGCAAATAGATCGCGACACGTTCGAGCTTGGGAATCTTGGCGACCAATTGCCCGGCAACGACGCCGCTTTGCGCGATCGCGAAGCTTTCCGCCTCGTTGAGCCGCACGCCAAGCCGGCGCTTTTCCAGGAGTTCCCGGGGCAGCGTCGCCAGGCCGAGCGGATAGAGCAGGGCGGCAAGGCCCGGTTCCCAGGGCTGGGCCAACTTCAGCTTCGGCGCCAGCGCCCTGACCAGTTCGTTGACCTGGGCCGACTGGGCGAACAGTTCCGGCCGCATGAGCGACAGCATCTCGGTCACGAGCTTGATTGACGAGGCGAGCGTCGTTTCGAGCAGGATACGCTCGGCCTTGCGGATCTCGTGCTCGGCCTGGGCGTCCCTTATGACGTCGAGCAGATCGGCGGGCTCGTAGGGCTTGCGCAGGAAGCGGAAGACGCGGCCGGCGTGAATGGCCGAAATAGCCGTGTCCTGATCGTTGTTGCCGGTCTGCATGACCCGCGTCACCAGCGGCCAGCGCTCGGCCACGGTCGCGAGGAACTCGATGCCCTTCATGCCGGGCATGTTCTGGTCGGTGATGACCACGGAAATGCCGGGATCGGTTTCGAGGCGCTTGATCGCCTCCTGGGCGCTTTCGGTTAAAACCAGATCGGCCCGGCCGCGCAGCATGCGGCGCACGGCGCTGAGCAGGTGCTGGCTGTCGTCGACGAAAAGCACGCGCGATGTCATCGGTGTCGCCTCGTTCATGCCGCCACCTTTGCCTCGACAAGGACCTCGGCCGCGATCGCGAGCGCGCTGGCGGCCATTTCGACTTCGTCCATATTGGTGCAGCCGCCGCCGTCGTAGCGTGACAGGCCGTGCGCGAGCACCTGGGGCAGGCCGAAAACGGTGGCGATGCAACCCGGTCGCGACAGGCAGGTTTGGCCGCCGTCGTCGACGCCCGCGCCGATGCCGCACAAAAGCGCGATGGCATAGGCGAGATCCTGCAGTTCGGCGCTCTTGTTGGTTGCCTCGGCCTGTTCGCGAGCCATGACCGCCGCCATGGCGTGCAGCCTGTACGCGTCGGCGGCGCCCTCGGCCTGTGCCTGTTCCGTGCCGAGCCGCCCCCTCGCCAGCAACTGGGTCAGGCGCGCCAGCCCGATGGAACTGATGGCGCGCGGCAGGTTGCAGGTCGCGAGCGGCTTGCCGAAATAAGCCGAATTCGCGATTTGCAGCACTCTTGTCGACAGACTCGGGTCCGCCATGATCTGCGCATTGATCGCGATGCCGTCCGGTTCGGGCCGTGCCAGCAGGGTTTCAAGTGCATGAAGCCGTCCGGGCGCGGATTTGAGAATGTCGAACACCGATGTGTTGCGCTTGCGGTTTTCTTCGAGAGAGACGCCGCCGCTGGCGAAGAGCGTGTCGATCGAATTCAGCAACGTGTCGGGATCGATGGGCTTTGCCAGAAACCGGTGGCTCTTGCCGACGACGCGGATCGCCCGCTGCGCGTCGGTCTCGCCCGAAAGGGCAAAGCAGACGATTCCCGGTGATGTCTCCGAAATCTTTTCCATCAGCTCGGCGCCATCCATGCCGGGCATGCGCATGTCGGAAATCAACAGATGCACCGGCGCCTGCGCCAGGAACTTGAGCGCCTCCTCGGCGGAAGCAAGAAATGCCATGTCCCATTTGTCGGCGTGGCCGCGTGTCAGCCGTCTCAGGCCCGACAGGAGATTGGGCTCGTCGTCGACGAACACGATTGACGGTTTGGTCATGCCGCAATCTCCGAACCGATTTCTGTCTCCTTGTCCATCGGCAGTGCCATGGTGAAGGTCGTGCCTGCGCCCTCGGCCGAGTCGCAATCGATCGTGCCGCCGTGTTTCTTGACCACCGCGTTGAAGGCAATGGTCAGGCCCTGGCCGGTGCCCTTGCCGATGTCCTTGGTGGTGAAGAACGGGTCGTAGATGCGCGCCCTGATCGCTTCAGACATACCGCAGCCATTGTCCGAGATCGTGATGACGGCGCGACGGCCGACATGCCGGGTGGTGACGCGGATCAATCCGTTTTCCCGCCCGGCCGATTCGATGGCATGCGCGGCGTTGACCACGAGGTTCAGCAGCGCTTGGCCGAGCTCGCCGGGTAGGCACCTGAACGGCGGCAGCGACGGATCGAGGTCGGTTTCGACCTCGGCGACATATTTCCACTGGTTCCGCGACACGATGAGCGTCGTCTCGATCAGCGCGTTGATGTCGAATTCGGTCTTCTCGTCCTGGCCAGGATGCGAGAATTCCTTGATCGCCTTGACGATGGTGGCAACCTGTTTGACACCCTGCGCCGATTGTTCGAGCGCCAGCGGCAATTCCTCGAGAATGAAGCCGAGATCGAGGCTCTTCTCGAGTTCCGCCAGTGCTTCGGCCTGTTCGGCGATCAGGCCGGGGTCGATCGGCCGGCGCATAGACTTTCGGTAGCCCTGCAGCACCGCCAGCATGTCGCGAAGGCTCTGGGCGATGAAGCGAATATTGTCCCCGACATATTGAATGGGGGTGTTGATCTCGTGGGCGATGCCGCTGGCCAGCGTGCCGAGCGACTCGAGGCGCTGCGCCTGAATGAGCTCCTTTTCGAGTTGCGATTTCTCTTCCTCGGCCTTGATGCGCTCCGAAATGTCCTGGAACGTCATCACGAAGCCGCCCTCGGCAAGCGGCGTGATCGTGTATTCGATCATCGCCCCGGTGGTCGGACGCGGCAGGGAGAAACGGCGCGGCTGGCTGTAATGCGACAGCTGAATGCGCTCGGCGACAAACGCCTCGACATCGACCGGACCGAAATCGCCGCGTACGGCGTGATGGCGCAGGATGTCCTCGAATTTCGACCCGACGGGGAACCAGTGCTCATCGAGGTCATTGATTTCGTAGTAGATGCTGTTGGCGGCGCGCATAACGAGGTGCTTGTCGATCATGCAGATGCCGCCGGGGAAGTTGTCGAGCATGGTGTTGACCAGTTGCAGGCTTTCCCTGACCCGGAGCTCGAGCTCCTTGCGCACCGTGATGTCGATGTCGATGCCGATCATCCGGGTCGGACGGCCCGACGCGTCCCACGCGACCGGCTCGCCACGGCTTTGAATCCACAGGTAATGGCCGTCGCGGTGCCGTTCCCGGTATTCGAAAGAATTGTGCAGGAGCGCGCCGCGATCCAGTTTCCCGATAGTGTCGCGAATCCTGTCGCGGTCGCCTGGATGGACACGCTCCAGCCAGGTGTCGGCGCTGCTGTCGATGTCCTCATCATGTCCGAAGCCGCGCATGTCCCGCCAGGTCGGCGAATAGAACACCGTCCCCTCCCGCAGGTCGGCGTCCCACACGCCTTGCCCGGTGCCCTGCAGGGCGAAGTTCCAGCGCCCTTCGGCTTCCGACAGGGCGGCCTGGGCGTTGCGCATCTCGGTGATGTCGGAATCGGTGCCGATGATGCGCGTCGGCTTGCCGTTCGCGTCCCATGCGACGGCCTGACCCCGGCACAGGATCCATATCCAGTGACCGTCGCGATGGCGTTCCCGGTATTCGATGCCGTTTGCGAAAGTCTCGCCATTGTCCTGGCGCGCGATGGTATCGAGCACGCGCTCGCTATCCTCAGGATGCAAGCGACCGCGCCAGGCTTCCGGCGTCAGCTCGTGTTCGTCAACCTGTTCGAGGCCGCGAATGACGCGCCACATATGGGAATAAAATACCGTCCCGGTCCTGAGATCGCTGTCCCAGACGCCTTGTCGGGCGCTTTCAAGGGCGAAACTCCAGCGATTTTCCGCTTCCCGTGCCTGTGCCTCGGCTTCCATGACGGCGGTCAGGTCGGTAAGGACAGCCAACCAGCTGCCATTGGACAATTTCTTGATCTTCTGGCCGATGCGCTGGCCGGATTGCAGCTGAATGGTGCTCTCGAGTATTTCGCCGGGCTTGAGGTTTTGCACCTTGTCGCGCATCGCGGCGATTTGCGAGGCGTCGTCGAAGATATCGTCGTCAGCCATGAGACGGATGAGATCGTCCACCGACCGGCCCGGAGCGATCAGCGCCGGATCGGCATCGAACACTTCGCTGAAATGGGGATTGGCAAAGACCAGCCTGTCATCCGCGCTGATCAGGGCAAGGCCGATGGGAAGCTCGGACAGGACCTCGGCAGAATTCGCATGGTCGATGGCCGTGCCGCCATCGCGCGCCATGGCAGGCATCGGCGGCGCAGGTGTCTTCGCCTGCGGCCGTTTCGACGCCGCGTCCCGGCGCGAACGTGGCAGCGTCAAAGCCTTTGCCGGCGATTTGGCTTCGACCTGCGATTGGTTTTGCGGTTGAGTCTTTTTGCCGGCCATTTGCCAACGCTTCCAAAGGTACGGGGCAGCGTTCCATAAGAACTGATGCAGAGCCTGCGCGTTCGAACTTAATTATATGTTGCAGAAAAACACGTAATATTTGAGACAAATTCGCAGTGGATGCATCGCTACCGACAATTGCGGACATTTGTATTTGTTTCATGAATCTATAGTTAATCCTTCCTAATTCGTTCATCTCATACGCTTGCGTTCCGCAATCGCCCGTGCCGGTGTCCGGATGCGAAAGTTCAGGCCGGGCATTGGCAGGACATGCGTGCCGGGCATTCATTCGCGTTCCGAGCTTGAAATCGATTACATCGCGTGTAAGCTGCCAGCGATTTGCGGTCGCGACGCCCGTTCCGCGCCAATTGGCGCCGGCGGGCGTCGGGACGGAATCCCCGGTTGAAGGTCGCCGAAAAAGGCGCACGCAATCCGGGAGTGGAGAGGTTCGGGAGAGGCACTTTTTAAATGCGAGATGTGCGACGCGGGGCGTCGTGTCGGCCCATTCGGGTCGCAAAGGCACAGTCTCGCCTCGGCAGGCCGGAGCGTTCTCGACGAACCGGCGAACGACATGAACAGGAACGCCATGAAATACGGCCATTTCGACGACAGCGCCCGTGAATACGTCATCACGCGACCGGACACGCCCTTGCCCTGGATCAACTATATCGGCTGCGAGGATTATTTTGGCATCCTCAGCGCCACCGGCGGCGGCTATTCCTATTACCGCGACGCGCGCATGCGCCGGCTGACCCGCGGCCGCTACAACAACGTGCCGATGGATTTCGGCGGCCGCTACATCTATTTGCGCGACAACGAGACGACCGAATACTGGTCACCGTCCTGGATGCCGACGCAATCCGACCTCGATGCCTACGAATGCCGGCACGGCATGGGCTATTCGACGATCTCGGCCAAAAAGGACGGTATCGCCTCCTCGACCCGCTATTTCGTGCCGCTCGGCGAGACTCTCGAAATCTGGCAGCTCACGGTGACCAACGAGCGCCTGGTCGAGGCCGATATCTCGGTGTTTTCCTCGGTGGAATTCTGCCTGTGGGAAGCCAATGACGACATGACCAACTTCCAGCGCAACTACTCGACCGGCCAGGTCGAGGTCGAGGCCAGCACGATCTACCACAAGACCGAATACCGCGAGCGTCGCGACCATTTCGCCTATTTCGCCTGTTCCGAGGCGCTCGAAGGTTTCGACACCCAGCGCGAAAACTTCCTCGGGCCCTGGCGCGGCTGGGACAGGCCGCGCGCCGTCGAGACCGGCAGGTCGGACAATTCCATCGCTCATGGCTGGTCGCCGATCGGCTCGCACCACGTCAAGGTCAGGTTGCAGCCCGGCGAGTCACGGCAGATCGTCTTCGTGCTCGGCTATTTCGAGAACCCGAGGGACGACAAGTTCGACCCGCCGAACTCGCAGACGATCAACAAGAAGCGGGTCAGGCCGCTTATCGCCAGATACCTCGATGAAAAGACTGTCGAAGCGGCCTTCGCCAGGCTTGCCGAGCACTGGGACAGGCTCCTCGGCGTCTATCGGGTCACCTCGCCCGACCAGCATGCCGACCGCATGGTCAATGTCTGGAACGCCTATCAGTGCATGGCGACCTTCAACATGTCGCGCTCCGCCTCGACATTCGAATCCGGCATCGGCCGAGGGCTCGGCTTCCGCGACTCCAACCAGGATCTGCTCGGCTTCGTCCACATGGTGCCCGAGCGCGCCCGCCAGCGCATTCTCGAACTTGCCGCCACCCAGCTTGAAAGCGGTGGCGCTTACCACCAGTACCAGCCCCTGACCAAGAAGGGGAACGATTCCGTCGGCGGCGGCTTCAACGACGATCCGCATTGGCTGGTCATCGGCGTTGCGCAATATCTCCGGGAAACCGGCGATTTCGCCATTCTCGACGAAAAGGTGGTGTTCAACAATCTCGAGGGCACCGAGGCGCCGCTCTACGCCCATCTTGAGCGTTCGATCCAGTTTGCGCTCGACCGGCTCGGCCCGCACGGCCTGCCATTGATCGGCCAGGCCGACTGGAACGATTGCCTCAATCTCAACTGCTTCTCGGACGAACCGGGCCAGTCCTTCCAGACACTTAAGGGCAAGACCGACGGCAAGACCGCCGAATCCGTCTTCATCGGCGCGCTGATGGTCCATGCCTCCAACGAACTGGCCGGCATCGCAGCGGCGGCCGGCAGGACCGACGACGCCGGCAAATACCGGCGGATCGCCGCCGACATGAAGAGGACGGTTCTGGAACACGGCTGGGATGGCGAATGGTTCCGCCGCGCCTATGACGATTTCGGCAAGCCGATCGGATCAAGGGACTGCGAGGAAGGCAAGATCTTCATCGAGCCGCAGGGCTATTGCGTCCTCGCCGGCATCGGCCTTGACGACGGCAAGGCGCGCAAGGCGCTCGACAGCGTCGCCAGGCATCTGGCGACGCCGCACGGCATCGTGCTGCAGCAGCCGGCCTATACCCGCTACTACATCGAATATGGCGAGATCTCGACCTATCCGCCCGGCTACAAGGAAAACGCCGGCATCTTCTGCCACAACAACCCGTGGGTGATCATCGCCGAAGCCATGCTCGGCGACGGCGACAGGGCCTTCGACTATTATTCGCGCATCAATCCTTCGGTGCGCGAACAGATTTCCGACACCCATCGTTGCGAGCCCTATGTTTACGCCCAGATGATCGCCGGGCGCGACGCCCCGACCCATGGCGAGGCCAAGAATTCCTGGCTGACCGGCACGGCGGCCTGGAACTACTATGCCGTCACCCAGTGGATTTTCGGCATCAGGCCGGAATATGACGGCTTGCGGATCGCCCCGGTCATTCCCGAGCGCTGGCAGGGCTTTGCGGCCAAACGTATCTTCCGCGGCGTCACCTACGACATTTCCGTGGTGCGCATGGGTCCCGGCAATGCTGTCGGCCTCACCGTCGACGGCAAGCGGATCGCCGGCAACCTGGTGCCACCGGCGCCGGTCGGGCGGAGTGCGGTCAAGGTCGAGGCCGTCATCGGCTGACCGGATCCGCATCCGGCGCGATCGGGGCGCGGCATAAAGGTGCCGCGCCTCTTGTCATGCCGGAGGTCTGTTCTGACCTGACGCTTCCCAACCAGAAAGGTTCAGAAGTTTCAATTGATTCAAGTCATGGAAGTACTGCCTTGCCGATGTCGTAGTCGGCTGGGGAGGAAGTCATGCCCGCCAGTCTCGCGATTGGGCGCATTCGCACACATATGCGCCGCAAACGGCTTGCCAGGCCGTTGTTCTCGCTGCTTTTGCTGCTCGCCGTTCTTGTCGTCGTCTCGGCCGGCCTGCCGCCCTTTGCCGCCCGCGCCGCCGTGTTCGATTCCTTTGCAAAGGCTGTCGCGCCCGATGCGCGAGGCGGGCCGGATGTCGCGCCATCGGCCCTGCTTGCCGCTTCCGCCGCAGGCGTCTACGTAACGCCGGGCCGCGGCAGCGCCGACCGGCAAGCCATCATGAACGCAGCCCGCGTTCCGGTGGTGCGCGACATCGGACAACAGATCGTCTTCGTTGTGCAGGTGCTGCGGACGGATGGGCAATGGGCCTATCTGCAGGCTACCCCGGTCCAGCCCGATGGCCGCCCGCTCGACTGGACCAGGACCAGGCTCGCCGCCGACTGGCGGGCGGACGCCATGAGCGACATCGTCATGGTCCTGCTCGCCCGGCGCGGCGGCAGATGGCAGGTGGTCGACCATGTCGTCGGGCCAACGGATGTGTTCTGGTACAGCTGGACGGACCGATACGGCCTGCCGGACGCGCTGTTCCACAACTAGCTCCGCTCCCGGCGGCAAGCGTCGCGCTTGCGCGAGTTCGGGCGATGCATGCCGGCGATATGCTGCTCAGGCGCGGGGCGGCAAGCGTCGCGCCAATTTGGTGCGCTGGCGCCTTGGGTCTCTGGCCTTGTCCCGTCGAAAACACTAGTATCGATTGGTACAACGAGCAGGCGCAATTGACATGCCAGAAGACAAACTTACCGAACAGCTCAAGACGGCGATCGCCAGCAAGGTCCAATCCGGCACCAAGCCCAAGGAGATTCTCAAGAATCTGCGCAAGCAGCACCCGAAAGCCAAGTCCAAGGACCTCGCCTTGGCTGCCTTTGCGCTGATGATCGAAGTGGCCGATCAGGACGAGGAACTTGCCGCCGCCCTGCACGATTTCGGACTCGCCGAACGCGTCGGGCCCGAGGTGGTCGAACACGACTGACGACAAGGCCCCTGGGGCTTTCTCAAGGGCCTTGCGCCGCTTTTGCGGTGCAAAACGGCGATCGCGAGCCTCCACCGGCCCGACCTCTCCCCCAAGGGAGAGGTGAACTGTGCCAGGCCGCCCGTTTCTTTTGAACTGAAAGCTATCTAGTTCAGCCGCCTGCCGGTCTGCGGATCGAAGAAATGCAGGGCCGACGGCTCGGCATGCACCTCGAGCGTCTCGCCGAGCGGACAGTCCACCGGAACCGACGCGACCAGGTTCTGCCCGTCGACCGTTCCATGCACGAGTCGGGTGGCTCCGAGTTCCTCGACATAGGCGATCTTGAGCGTCAGGCGTAGTGCGTCTTTTGTTCCCGCCACCGTCAGGTCTTCGGGCCGGACGCCGACCGTGACCTCCATGCCGCTGGCGATGTCATCGGCCATCGGCAGCGACGCATCGCCGAACACGGCCGCTCCCGAGCGCCTGTGCGCCTTCACGAGATTCATCGCCGGCGAACCGATGAAGGCGGCGACAAAGGTCGTCGCCGGTCTGCGGTAGATGTCGAGCGGCGTGCCGATCTGCTCGATTTCGCCAGTGTTGAGCACAACCAGCCGGTCGGCCAGCGTCATCGCCTCGAGCTGATCGTGCGTGACATAGACCGAGGTGGTGCCGAGACGCTTCTGCAATTGCTTGATCTCGCCGCGCATCTGGATGCGAAGCTTGGCGTCGAGATTGCTGAGCGGCTCGTCGAACAGGAAGGCCGCCGGCTCCCGGACGATGGCGCGGCCCATGGCGACACGCTGGCGTTGGCCGCCGGAAAGGGCGCGCGGCTTGCGGGCGAGATAGGGCTCGATTTCGAGAATGCGCGCCACCTCGTCGACACGGATGTCGATTTCGGACTTGGCCATGCCGCGGTTCTTGAGGCCATAGGCGAGGTTCTGGAACACGGTCATATGCGGATAGAGCGCGTAGTTCTGGAACACCATGGCGATGTCGCGCTGCATGGGTTCGAGATTGTTGACCACCCGATTGGCGATCTTGACGGTGCCGGAGGTAATACGTTCGAGGCCGGCGATCATGCGCAGCAAGGTCGATTTGCCGCAGCCCGACGGTCCGACCAGGACGACGAATTCGCCGTCGCGAATGGGCAGGCTGATCCCTTTGACCGCCTCGAAGCCGCCGGGATATGTCTTGCGCACATCGCTGAGCTCGATAGCGGCCATGTTACTTCTCCGTTTCGACCAGGCCCTTGACGAAGAGCCGTTGCATCGCCACCACCACCACGACCGGCGGCAGCATGGCGAGGATGACCGTCGCCATGACCACGTTCCATTGCGGTATGGCATCGGCGACGTCGGCCATGCGCTTGATGCCCATGACGACGGTATAATACTGGGGATCGGTCGTGATCAGCAGCGGCCACAGATACTGGTTCCAGCCATAGATGAACAGGATCACGAACAGGGCCGCGATATTGGTCCGGCTCAGCGGCAGAAGAATATCGCGGAAGAACATCATCGGTGTCGCCCCGTCGACGCGCGAGGCTTCGGTCAATTCGTCGGGTACGGTCAGGAAGAACTGCCGGAACAGGAAGGTCGCCGTCGCCGAGGCGATGAGCGGGATCGACAGGCCGGCATAGGAATTGAGCAGGTGCAGGTCGGCGACGACCTTGAAGGTCGGCATGATCCTGACCTCGACCGGCAGCATGAGCGTGATGAAGATCAGCCAGAAGGCGACGCCGCGCAGCGGAAAGCGGAAATAGACCATGGCGAAGGCCGAAAGGATCGAGATGGCGATCTTGCCCACGGCGATCATCAGCGCCATGACCAGCGAATTGAACATCATCCGCCACAGCGGCGGCGCCCCGGAGGTCGACACGCCCTGGGAGAGCATCTGCCAGTAATTGTCGATCAGGTGCGGGCCGGGCAGGACCGGCATGACCCCGGACATGAAATCGTCAGGCCCGTGCGTCGAGGCGATGAAGGCGAGATAGACCGGAAAGGCGACGGTCAGCACGCCGAGGATCAGAACGATGTGCGAGAAGATGTTGAGCCAGGGACGGTTTTCGACCATCAGGCATCTCCCCGACAGGCGTTGCGACGCGACGAATAGGGGGATCGAGATCCCGCTTCTGGCGATCGCGATGCTTCTTGCGAAAAACCGGTTCCCACTTTTTCACGCATCGCTCAATACTCCACGTGCCGCTCGACCCAGCGGAACTGGATGACCGTGAGGGTGATGACGATGACCATCAGCACGACCGACTGCGCCGCCGACGAACCGAGCTTCAAACCGATGAAACCGTCCTGGAACACCTTGTAGACGAGGATCGCGGTCGATCCCGACGGTCCGCCCTGGGTCGTGGCATGGATGACCGCGAAGGTATCGAACATGGCGTAGACCATATTGACGACGGCGAGGAAGAACGTCGTCGGCGACAGCAAGGGCAAGACGATGGTGAAGAAGCGCTTGACCGGGCCGGCGCCGTCGATGGCCGCCGCCTCGTTGAGCGAAGCTGGAATGGCCTGCAGCCCGGCAAGAAAGAACAGGAAATTGTAGGATATCTGCTTCCAGCTCGCGGCGATGACCACAAGAATCATGGCGTCTGTGGGGTTGAGCGAGTGGTTCCAGTCATATCCGAGCATTTCGAGCATGTAGCTCATGATGCCGATGGTGGGGTTGAACATGAACCACCACATCACGCCCGCGACCGCCGGCGCCACCGCATAGGGCCAGACCAGAAGCGTCGTGTAGGTCTGCGACAGGCGGATCATGCGGTCAGCGGCGACGGCCAGCACCAGCGCCGAGCCGATCGACAGCACCGCCACGCTCAGGGCGAAAACCGCGGTGATCTGCAGCGAATACAGATATTGCGGATCGACGAACAGCTTCTGGTAATTGGCGAACCAGACAAAGCTCGTCTTCAGTCCGAACGGGTCTTCGCGCAAGAACGACTGCCAGACCGCCTGTCCAGCGGGCCACAGGAAGAAAACGAACGTGATCGCCAGTTGCGGCAGGACGAGCAGGTAGGGCAGCACCGGACTGCCGAACACCGTGCGCTTGGTTTGCATGAGCGGCCAACCGAAGGTGGAAAGGGTCCGAGACTCGCCCGGACCCTTCGAAAAAGCAACTCTTACTGATTTGCCGCCTGGAAATCGCGGATCAGGTCGTTGCCGCGAGCGACCAGGGCATCGAGCGCGCCCTGAGCGGTCTTGGAACCGTTGAGCAGGTTCTGGAATTCCTCGTCGATGACGTCGCGGATCTGCACGTAATTGCCAAAACGCAGACCCTTGGAATTGGGCGTCGGCGCGTTGAGCGTGATCTGCTTGATCGCCACGTCCGAACCCGGATTGGCTTCATAATAGCCCTGGCTCTGGCCAAGCTCGTAGGCTGCCTGCGTGATCGGCAGATAGCCGGAGAACTGGTGCCAGTCGGCCTGCACTTCCGGCGAGGAGAGGTAGGAGAAGAAATCCGCCACGGCCTTGTAGTCCTCGTCCGAATGGCCCTGCAGCACCCACAGGGTGGCGCCGCCGATGATCGAATTCTGCGGGGCGCCCTCGATGTCGGAATAGTAGGGCAGCATGCCGTAGCCGACCTCGAAATCCTTGGCGTTGGCGACGACGCCGGCGCGCGAGGCCGACGAGTTCATGTACATGGCGCATTCCTGGGCATAGAACTTGGGCGGAGCATCGGCACCGCCACCCGGGCCACCATACTGGAAGACGCCGGAATCCTGCCACTTCTTGAGGTTCTCCCAATGCTTGACCTGGGCCGGGCCGTTGACGGTCAGTTCGGTGTCAAGACCGCCGAAACCGTTCTCGAGCGTGCCGATCGGCTGGTTGTGCCAGGCCGAGAAGTTCTCGAGCTGCACCCAGGAAATCCAGCCGGTGGTAAAGCCGCATTTGGCAGCGCCGGTTTCCATGATCGTGTTGGAGAAGGCTTCCACTTCTTCCCAGGTCTTGGGCGCGACTTCGGGGTCGAGGCCGGCAGCCTTGAACACGTTCTTGTTGTAGTAAAAGATCGGGGTCGAGGAATTGAACGGCATCGACAGCATGTGGCCTTCGGTGTCGGTGTAGTAGCCGACGACCGCGGGCAGAAAGGCGTTGGGATCGAAATCGGCTCCGGTGTCGGCCATCAGCTGGTAGACCGGATAGATGGCGCCTTTGGCGGCCATCATGGTGCCGGTGCCGACTTCGAACACCTGCACGATGGCCGGCTGCTCGCCGGCGCGGAAGGCGGCGATGGCGCTGGTCATGGTCTCGGCATAGGAGCCCTTGTAGACCGGCTTGACGACATAGTCGCCCTGCGCGGCATTGTAGCCGGCAACGATTTCCTCGAGCTTGGTGCCGAGCTCGCCGCCCATGGCGTGCCACCAGTCGATCTCGGTGGCGGCAATGGCCGCGTGGGCGGAAACGGACAGCATCAAGCTGGCCGCGATGATCGCTTTTTTCATGGCAGATGTCCCTGATAGGGTTGTGGGAAGGCTGGACACCTAGCTGGCCCGCATATCACATTCTTGTCGGTTTGATTTCGCTTTCATGACGTTGCCCATGCAACGACGATTCTCCACAAGCTATTGAAACAAAAGCGTCAGTCACACAACTGACACGAATCGCTCCGGCGTTTCCCACAAAGTGCGGCGGCCGTGCCGATCCAGCCGGCCCATCGCGCCGCATCGCCGCGCGCGACCGACGCTTGACGAAATTGCGGTGCGCCGGTACCACCGCGTGTCGGCCGGCTGCAGGATGCGCAACGCATCGCCGCCGCCGCATGGGCCTGTAGCTCAACGGTTAGAGCCGGCCGCTCATAACGGTCTGGTTGCAGGTTCGAGTCCTGCCGGGCCCACCAATGATTTCAACAACTGTCTGGCCAAGATCTGACCCGGTCGCTGGCGGCGCTGGAGGAGAGCAGGCGCTGAACGGGCGTGCGGCAAGTCCACTTCTGTTTCTTGATCCCGCACCCGCAAAATCCACCGGTCAGATATCTCAGAATTCTCGCGCGAATGCTCATTTACGCTTCAAGACGCCGGTCCGAAACTGACAGGCAAGAAAAAGGGCGCCGGAATTGGCGACCAGCCGCCTTCGAATGCGGCGCCTGGAGGAGATGACAATGAAGATCGGTGTGAACACCTGGGTGTGGACGTCGCCGTTCACGACCAACGAATTCGACCTCATTCCCAAGATCAAGCAGATGGGATTCGACGTTATCGAGGTCGCGCTCGATGATCCGGCGCTGATCGACGCCGAGCTCTTGCGCCGGATGACCGAGGACAACGGCCTGTCGATTACCGTGTGCGGCGCCTTCGGGCCGACGCGCGACATTTCGAGCGACGATGCGGCGATCCGCCGGAACGGCGCCGATTATATCCGCGCCGGCATCCGCTTCGCCGAAACGGTCGGCAGCACGCTGTTCTCCGGTCCGGTCTATTCGGCCGTCGGCAAGACACGCCTCGTGCCCGAGGACGAGAAGAAGCAGGAATGGGCCTGGTGCGTCGAGAACCTCAGGGAAATCGGCAAGGTCGCGAGCGATGCCGGCGTCACGGTCGGGGTGGAGCCGCTCAACCGCTTCGAGAGCGACATGATCAATCTGGTCGAGCAGGCTCTGAAGCTCATCGACGATGTCGATCATCCGGCCTACAAGGTCCATATCGACACCTTCCACGCCAACATTGAGGAAAAAGGCATTCCCCAGGCCATCCGCCTCGCCGGCAGGAAGCTCGGCCATTTCCACGCCTGCGAGAACGACCGGGGCATTCCCGGCACCGGCCACCAGGACTGGAACGGCATCCGCGATGCGCTCAAGCAGGTGGGCTACGATGGCGCCATCGTCATCGAATCCTTCACGCCCGGCGCGGTCGAAATCGCCAAGGCGGCCTCGATCTGGCGGCCTCTCGCCCCGTCGCAGGACGAACTGGCCAGCGGAGGCGCCAGATATCTGCGCGGCCTGCTCGGCTGAGGAGCGCATCGTGTCGCAGGGGAGCGGCGCGAACTTGAGTGTAGAATTCAACTTCACGCGGCGCCATCATGCGTCGCGACTCGGCAATCGGCGAAGGGAGGGGCCCCGCAGGTGGACGAGAGAAACGTCGCGCTCATCATCGAAACGTCGAACAGCTATGCCCGCGGCATCCTGCGCGGCATCCACGACTATGCCCGCACCCGGCATGGCTGGCGGCTCTATCTCACCGAGCACGGGCGCCACGAGATCGACGAATCCTTTGCCGGCAACTGGACATTCGATGGCGTCATCGCCCGCATCGAGACCGACCAGATGGCCCGGATCATCAAGACCATGAACGTGCCGACCGTCGATGTCAGCGCGGCCCGCCTGATCGAGGGCATTCCCTGGGTCGAGACCGACGACGAAGCGATCACGCGCATGGCGCTCGACCATCTGCGCGACTGCGGGCTACAGAACTTCGCCTTTTTCGGCGACCCGTTCTACAACTGGTCGATCTGGCGCCAGCACGCCTTCGAGCGCATTCTCGGCCATCCCGACATCATCAAGTCGCAGATTTACAACCTGCCGCAGCGCAAGGAGCCGCGCGTGCGCTGGTGGACCCAGCGCGAGGCGATTCGGGACTGGCTGAAGAGCCTGCCCAAGCCGGTCGGTGTTTTCGCCTGTTATGACGGCTGCGGCCAGCAGCTTCTCGAGATCTGCCGCTATTACGGCTTCATGGTGCCCGAGGACATCGCCATCGTCGGCGTCGACAATGACGAGTTGCTGTGCGAGATCACCACGCCCTCGATGTCGAGCATCATCCCCAATTCGTTCCGGACCGGCGCCTATGCCGCCGAAATCCTCGATCGCATGATGCGCGGCGAAAAGCTCTCCGGGCGAAAGCACTCGATGGAGCCGCTTGGCGTGCGCAAGCGCGTCTCGACCGACGTGCTGACCGTAGGCGACAGCCATGTCGCCGAGGCCATCGCCTTCATCCGCAAGAACGCCCACAACAACATCCGTGTCGAGGACGTGCTCGACATTGTTCCCATGTCCCGGCGCGTGCTCGAAGCGCGCTTCCGCAAGGCGCTCGACCGGACTCCGCACCAGGAAATCCTGCGCGTCCGCACCAACGCCGTGCGGGAATTGCTGCTCGAGACGGACATGTCACTTTCCGAAATCAGCGAGGTTCTCGGTATCGAGCATCCCGAATATCTGAGCGTGTTTTTCAAGAAGGAGACGGGCCTGACGCCGCGCGAATACCGCGACCAGGTGCGGGGCCGCTCCTTCCCCAAGATGCCGGACTGACGCCAACTGCCACCGTCCGGACCGGCCTGCCCAAGCGGTTGCACCAAGTGCAACTGCTGAATTGGGTATGTTCACTCTGATATTTGGCAGTATTTTTTCCGATTTGAGAGCATTGATTCCGATCATCAGCGCATTGGGAAAATATCTCAACAATCCAGCGCAAATGCTCATTCTCATTTTCCGCGCCCTCCCCAATACTCCTGCGCAAGGAGAACCGGGGAACTATCATGGACAAGGTACGAGTTGGACTCATCGGGCTTGGTTTCGGAGCGGAGTTCATACCGATTTATCAGGCGCATCCGAAAGCCGAGGTCACGGCGATCTGCCAGCGGAACAGAGACAAGCTCAACAAGATCGGCGACCAGTTCGGCATCGAGACGCGCTACACCGATTTCCGCGATGTTCTGACCGACCCGAATGTGGATTTCGTCCACATCAACAGCCCGATCCCCGACCATGCCCCGCAGTCGATTGCCGCACTGAAGGCCGGCAAGCACGTCATGTGCACTGTGCCGATGGCGACAACGCTCGAGGAAGCCGGGGAGATCGTCGGCCTCGTCCGTGAAACCGGGCTCAAGTACATGATGGCCGAAACGGTCGTCTATTCCCGCGAATACCTGTTCATCAAGGAGCTCTACGACAAGGGCGAGCTGGGCAAGATCCAGTATCTGCAGGCGTCCCATCCGCAGGACATGCTAGGTTGGCCCGACTATTGGAAGGACATGGTGCCGATGCACTATGCCACCCATGTCGTTTCTCCGCTCATGGCCATGGTCGACGGCATGGCGGACTATGTCTCCTGTTTCGGTTCCGGCACCATCAACGACGAATGCGCTTCCCGCTCCGGTTCCAAGTTCGCGGTCGAATCGTGCCAGATCAAGATTAAGGATTCCGATGTTGCCGCGCATATCTGGCGGTTCCTTTGGGACACCGCGCGCCAGTACCGCGAGTCGATCGACGTCTACGCCTCGAAGAAAAGCTTCGAGTGGCAGCTCATCACCGACGAGAACCCGGTGCTCCATACCGCCAAGAAACCCGAACCCGAGATCGCCGAGCGCGTCGAGGTGCCGGACTTCGCGCACAGGCTGCCCAAGGAAATCCAGAAATTTACGCGCGGCATCGTCGACGAGGACCATCTGAGCTTCATCCAGGGCGGCGGCCATGGCGGCTCGCACCCGCACCTGGTCAACGAGTTCGTCAACGCCCTTCTCGAGGACCGGGATCCGTTCCCGAATGTCGAGCAGTCGGCCAACTGGACCTCGGTCGGCATCTGCGCCCACCAGTCGGCCCTGAAGGGCGGCGAGATCGTCAAGATTCCCGACTTCACCAGGCGCTGAGACACCTCGAGGGAGAAGCCATCCGGCAAGGGAGGGGAGCATGGACGAAGTTCTGCGTCTTTCGCACGTATCCAAGACGTTTCCCGGTGTCAGGGCACTGGAGGACATCTCGTTCGATGTCAAACGGGGTGAAGTCCATTGCCTGTGTGGGGAGAACGGCGCGGGCAAGTCGACGCTGATCAAGATCCTTTCCGGCGCCTATCAGCCGGACGATGGCGGCAAAATCTATTTCGACGGCCGCGAGGTGTCGCTGACGCCGAACTCGGCGCTGAAGATGGGCATTCACACCATCTATCAGGAACACATCGTCTTCAATGATCTGAGCATTACGGAGAACATTTTCACCGGCTCGGAGATCACCCGCTGGGGATTGCAGCAGCGCCGGCAGATGCGCCAGCAAGCCGAAAGCGTTCTCAGGTATTTGAAGAGCGACCTGTCGCCCGAAATCAAGATGCGCCACCTGACGAGCGGCCAGCAAAAGATCGTCGAGATCGCCAAGGCGCTTCTTTTCAAATCCAACGTGATCATCCTCGACGAGCCGACGGCGTCCTTTTCCTCCAAGGAGATCGACACGGTGCTCGAGATCGTCAGGACCGTCCGGCAGAACGGCATCGGCGTCATCTACATCTCACACCACCTCGATGAGGTCTTCGAGATCGGCGACCGGGCTACCGTGCTGCGCGACGGACGCAAGGTCAGCGTCCACCCGATCACCGGGCTCACGAAGTCGACCCTGATCAAGGACATGGTCGGGCGCGATCCCTCGACCTTCTACGAACGCGAGCATGTCGCGCGCGGCAAGGTCGCGCTTGAGGTGCGCAATGTCACCGGCAACGGCGTCAGGAACGTCTCGTTCGACGTTCATCGTGGCGAGGTGCTCGGCATTGCCGGCATGGTCGGCTCGGGTCGGTCCGAGCTCATGGAAGTGCTGTTCGGCGGGGCGCCGATCGTTCACGGCGACATCCTGATCGACGGCAAGAAGGTCCGCCATGCGAGCCCCAAGGCCGCGATCCGCAACAAGATGTGCTTCATTACCGAGGACCGGCAGAACACCGGCCTGTTTCTTGACAAGTCCATCGCCGACAATGTCGCCGTGGCCAACATGGTCAACACGAGCGAGATCATCGTCAAGCCGTCCGACGATCTGGCCACCGGCGAGAAATATCTCAAGCTCCTGAATATCAAGGCGCCAACCGCCCGCACCAAGGTCCTCAACCTGTCCGGTGGCAACCAGCAGAAGGTCGTCCTCGGCAAATGGTTCAACACCGGGGGCGAGATCTTCATCTTCGACGAGCCGTCCCGCGGCGTCGACGTCGGCTCCAAGCAGGAAATCTACAAGGTCATGGTCGACCTGCTGAAGCAGGGCAAGGCCATCCTGATGGTCTCGTCCGACATGCCCGAAGTGATCTCGATGAGCGATCGCGTGATCGTTTTCAAGCAGGGGCAGATCGCGGGCGAGCTGACCGGTGAGGACATTACCGAAGAGGCCATCCTCACCCTCTCAATAGGAGATCAGAAAGAGTGAGCAAGCGCGAAATCACCAACGCGGCGGCGGGAGTCAAGGAGTCGCTGTTCAAGCGGCACGAGAACCTGACCGTCCTGTCGATCTTCCTGAGTTTCGTCGTGATCATCGTTGGTCTGCAACTGATCTCGACGGGCTTTGCAGCCTATCCGACCTTCATCAGCCCGGTGAACATACTCAACATCCTCCAGCAGGTCGCGGTGCCCGGCATCATTGCGGTGTCCATGACCATGGTGATGATCTCCGGCGGCATCGACCTGTCGGTCGGCATGCTCGCCTCGCTGGTCTCGATCGTCGTCTCGCTCGGCATCTCGCGCTGGGGCCTCGGTGTCGTGCCCTCGATCGCACTCGGCGTCTCGGCGGCGGTCGTGCTCGAATCCGCCATGGGCTTCATCATCTCGCGGACGCGGATCGAGCCGTTCATCATCACGCTCGGCGGCATGATCTCGTTCCAGGGCATCGCGCTCCTTTTATCCAATTCGCGCGAAGTCGTGATGAAGGGCGAGCTCGACTTCCTGACCATGAATCTCATCGACGGCGCCCGCGACCCGGTCACGGGCCTGGTGCTCAGGCTGCCGCCCTATGTGCTGGTCTTCTTCCTGATCGCGTTGATCGGCGGACTGACGCTGACCTACACCAAGTTCGGGCGGCGCATCTATGCGGTCGGCACCAATCCGCGCGCTGCGTTCCTCGCCGGCATCGACGTCGCCAACATGCGGCTCGCGGTATTCGCCATCCAGGGTCTCCTGGTCGGCATCGGCGCCACCATGCTGCTGGCGCGCATCAATACCGGCATCATCACACTCGGCCAGGGTCTGGAGATCGACACCATCGCCATGGTCGTGATCGGCGGAACGGCGCTTTCCGGTGGCCGCGGGAACATCGTCGGGACGCTGATCGGCGTTCTGTTCCTCGGATCCATCGCCAACGCGATGAACATGCTCCGCCTGCCGTCCGAAGTTCAATTCCTCGCCAAGGGTCTCATCGTCATCATCGCGGTTTCGGCTGGCGACATCTCGTCGCGCATCTCCGACTACCGGACCCTGAAGCGGGAACAGGCGAAGGCACGCGCCACTGCGGCGCAGGCGAAACAGGGAGGCGCCGACAAAAAGCAGGAACCGCAGGCAGAGCTGCAGAACCCACCCGTGTGATGTCCGAGGAGCGGACCACACCATCCAAAAGGGAGTTGGATTATGAAGAGAACAGCACTCAAACTGATGACGGCCGTGGCCATCGGAACAATGGCTTTTGCTACCGGCGTCATGGCCGAAGACAAGGTCATCGGCTACTATATGGACGCGTCGGACGACTTCTACAAAGCCGGCTACGAGGTCTTCAAGACCCTGGCCGAACGCGAAGGCTGGACCGTGCTCGATGTCGTCGGCCAGGGCACCGCGCCCGAGCAGATTTCGGCGGTCGAGAACTTCATCACCCAGGGCGTCGATGCGCTGCTGGTCGTGCAGAACTCGCCCGAAACCACCTCGCGGACCCTGAAACTGGCGTCGGACGCCGGCATTCCCGAGTTCCACCTGACCCACAATCCGCCCAACGAACCGGGTCTCGGCGGCTTTGCCGGCTATGACTGGGTCTATATCGGCGAGGTTGCCGGCGAGTCCGCCATGAAGCACGACGTCACCAAGCTTGTGATGATCGAGGGCAAGCTCGGCCAGGGTACCGCCTCCGGCCAGACCGAAGGCTTCCTCAAGTCCTACGCCGCAGCCGGCAAGGACATCGGCAATCTTGCCGAGAATGTCGGCGTCAAGGGCGCCGGCGGCACCGACCTGCAGGTCGTGTTCTGGGGTTCCGGCGGCTGGTTCGCCGATCCGGCCAAGAAGGTGATGCAGGACGCGATCACCAGCCTCGGCCCTGACGGGTTCGACGGCGTCTATGTCCATAACGACGAAATGGCGGCCGGCGTGCTGCAGGCGTTCGAGGAAGCCGGGCTCAACCCGTCCGACTACTGGATCGGCGCGTCCAACGGCAAGGAAAAGTCGTGGGATTGGGTCGAGAAGGGCATCACCACGATGGACGTGAACGAGACCGCGACGCTCGAGGCCGATATCGCTTCGCAGCAGATCAAGGCCTATTTCGCCGGCGAGCCCTACAAGAAGGCGGTCTTCGTCTCGGTCATTCCGTTCTACACCGACACAATCGACCGCTCGAAGCTCGTGCCGTTCTTCCATGACGACTACATGGCCAAGCGCGACGCGGGTGCCTTCGTCTACGACATCAACGACCCGTCGTTCCGCGAGAACCCGGACTATTGATCCTCCCAAGCGTCCGGAACGTCAGGAGGCTGCTTCGGCAGCCTCCTTTTTTTGCGTGCAATTCATCCGGGTGGTGCTCCCGAGGCATGAAAACCTGCCGGCGGGGCCGCCGCGCCAGCGACACATGATGAATTCCAGCTTTGAACCGCGGCAGGCCGGACCGAACACGCGTCCTCTGCCCTCCGCGGCGCATCCTGTCCGGGCGGGTAGGCGCATGGCAATCCGCCGCCAGGCCCGGAACCGGCGATCGCGGGCACACCCTGGTTGATCAACACAGCGCTCGACCAGACGTCGACGCGCCATGTCCATTTGCCGCCACGCGATTCGAGCCGCTTAGCTCATCCACTGACCGCCATCGACGTTGAAACACTGGGAAACGATGTAGTCGGCTTCCGCGGTGGCGAGGAAGATCGCCATGCCGACAAGGTCATCGGCCGTGCCCATGCGGCCGAAGGGAACGCTTTGGCCGACTTCCTTTTTCTTCTGGCCCGAGGCCTTGTTCTCCAGCCTGGCGAAGAAGGCATCGACGCCGTCCCAGTGCTCGCCGTCGACGACGCCGGGCGCGATGGCGTTGACGTTGATGCCGTACTTGATGAGGTTGAGCCCGGCCGACTGGGTCAGTGAAATGACGGCAGCCTTGCTGGCGCAATAGACCGCGACCAGCGCCTCGCCGCGACGGCCAGCCTGGCTCGCCATGTTGATGATCTTGCCGCCGCCGCCACGCTCGATCATGTGTTTGGCCACTGCTTGCAGGGTGAACAGCACGCCGCCGACATTGACGGCAAAGACCCTGTCGAAATCGGCGCGGGCGATGTCGACGATTTCGCCGGCGGTGAACAGGGCGACGTTGTTGATGAGGATGTCGATGCGGCCCATCTTCTTGACGGCCTCGGCCACGCCGGCATCGATGCTCTCCTCACGGGTGACATCCATGTCGACGGCAATGGCGGCATCGCCGAGTTCGGCGGCGGTCCGCCTTGCCCGATCGATATTGATGTCGGCGATCGCCACCCTGGCGCCTTCGCGCAAATAGGCCTCGGCAAAGGCGCGCCCGATGCCGCGCGCCGCGCCGGTGATCAGCGCGGTCTTGCCCGCAAGCCGTGGACGACTGGTCATTGTTTCTATTCTCCGAAGTTTGCGACTGTATCGCGCGTCGCGCGACCGTCGATGCGCTAAACCGTTCTCAGCCAGCCGCCATCGACGAAATAGGTGGAGCCGGTCGAATAGCTCGCCTTGTCCGAGCAAAGGAAGACGAAGAAATTGGCCAGTTCCTCGGGCGTGGCGAAGCGCTTCATGCCGCCGGCCTCGTCGGCGACGCCTTGCAGATGCGCCTTGTAGCCGTCCTCGCCGGCGAGCTGTTTGGCCGTCTTGACCCAGTCGGGCGTGAGCACGAGACCGGGATTGATGGTGTTGACGCGGATGTTGTCGCCGACCACCTCGCTGCTGAGCGTCTTTGAGAACATCATCAGCGCCGCCTTGGTGACGTTGTAGATCGGCTCGTACCACAGCGGCTGCACGGCGCAGATCGAGGCATTGTGAATAATGGCGCCGCCGCCGTTTTTCTTCATCTGCGGAACGAGGCCTCGCGCCAGCCGCACGGCGGCCATGACATGCAGTTCCCAGTAATAGGTCCATTTGGCGTCGTCCGCCTCCTGGATGGTCTCGTTCGAGCCGGTGCCGGCATTGTTGATCAGAATATCGGCGCCGCCCATTTCCGCCGCCGCCGCGATCAGGGCGTCGCAGCCCTCGGTGGAAGCAACGTCGCAGGCGATGCCGCGTGCTTCGACGGCGAACCTGCCGGCAATCGCAGCGGCGACGTCGGCGACGCGTTCGGCACCGCGCGCGGCGATGAGGATTGCGCAGCCTTCCGCAGCCAGACCCTCCGCCACCGCAAGCCCGATGCCGACGCTGCCGCCAGTGATCACCGCCAGCTTGCCCGAAAGACCCATGTCCATGTCACACGCTCCCAACGGGCCCTTGCGGCCCGGCTTGATCTCAGTTCGCCGCCTGCAATGCGCCCGTCATGGGCATTTCCGGTTCGGGCGGCGCCATCGCGCCCGTCATGATCGCCACGGCGTCCGACATCGAGTGCTTCTTGGGATCGATGACGGCGATGCGGCGGCCGAGGCGATGGATGTGGATGCGGTCGGCGACCTCGAAGACATGCGGCATGTTGTGCGAGATCAGGACGATCGGCATGCCACGGGCCTTGACGTCCTTGATCAGTTCGAGCACGCGCCGGCTCTCCTTGACGCCCAGGGCGGCGGTCGGCTCGTCCATGATGACGACCTTGGACCCGAAGGCCGCCGCGCGCGCCACCGCGATACCCTGGCGCTGGCCGCCCGACAGCGTCTCGACCGCCTGGCCGATATCCTGGATGGTCATCAGGCCGAGTTCGCTGAGCTTGGCGCGCGCCTGCTTTTCCATCGTCTTCTTGTCGAGCTTGCGGAACCACTGGCCGAGAAAACCGGGTTGTCGCAATTCGCGCCCGAGGAACATGTTGTCGGCAATCGACAGCGCCGGGCTGAGGGCGAGGGTCTGATAGACCGTCTCGATGCCGGCGGCGCGGCCTTCGAGCGGCGAGGAAAAGCTCACCGGCTTGCCGTCGAGCATGATCTGGCCGGCATCCGGCTGGATGGCGCCCGAGAGAATCTTGATCAATACCGACTTGCCGGCGCCGTTGTCGCCGATCAGCCCCAGCACCTCGCCGGGAAAAAGATCGAAATCGGCGCCGTTGAGGGCGGTAACGCGCCCGAAGCTCTTGTAGAGCCCGTGGGCCTCAAGGACGGGTATGGCGGTCCCGTTCATGACGAAATCCTCCGGATCCACTGGTCGATCGCGACGGCGACGATGATGAGGGCGCCAACGGTCAGTTGCGTCCATTGCGGGTCCGTGCCCCACAATCTGAGGCCCAGCGAAAACACGCCGACGATCAGGGCCCCGAACAGGGTGCCGAGGATGGACCCACGGCCGCCGAACAAGGACGTGCCGCCGATCACGACGGCGGTTATGGCGTTGATGTTTTCGTTCTGGCCTGATTGCGGCGAGATGGCGCCGATGCGGCCGATCAGGGCCCAGCCGGCCAGGGCGCAGATGATGCCGGCGACGACATAGACCGATACGAGCGTGCGGTCGACCCTAACGCCGGCGAGCTCGGCGGCTTCCGGATCGTCGCCAATGGCATAGACATGCCGGCCCCAGGCGGTGTGATTAAGCACATACCAGACGATCACCGCCAGGATGACCATCAGGAACACCGCATAGGTGAAGACGGCGCCACCCACCTTGAAGGTGGTGCCGAAGAACTGCAGCAGGGGATGCTCGGCGGCGATTTCCTGACTGCGGATCGTCTCGTTGGACGAATAGATGAACATGGCGGCGGCAAAGACCGACCATGTGCCGAGCGTGACGATGAAGGGCGGCAGCTTGACCTTGGTGACCAGCATGCCGTTGATCCAGCCGCAGGCACCGCCAAGGGCAATGCCGAAGGCAATGGCGAGCGGGGTCGGCCAGCCGTCGATCATGGCGACGCGCCCCATCACCACCGATGTCAGGACCATTATGGCGCCGACCGAGAGGTCGATGCCGGCAGTCAGGATGATCAGCGTTGCCGCCGTCGCCACGATGCCAGTGATCGCCACCTGCTGCAGGATCAGCGTCAGCGCGAAGGGCGAGTAGAATTTCGGACCGACAACGATGGAGAACGTGGCCGTCGCCACAAGCAGCACGAACAATGGCACCATCGCCGGGCTGGAATGCAGGAAATGCTGGAGCCGGCTCATAAGCCCGCGCCGCTCGGAATCGAATGCGGCAACGGCGGTGTCGCTTCCGGCCAGGCTTTGTTCGAAGTCCTGGCCGCTAGTGTGTTTCGGTTGATCGGTCATTCCCCCCACTCCCAAAAAGGGGCGACCCGCAGGCCGCCCCTCGATTTCAGGTCTTGCCTCTGTCACAGGCAGGTTGCGATCAACCCCAGCAAAGAGCAAGGCCTTCCTCGACACTGATCGAGGGAACGCCTTCGACGGGCTTATCGGTCACGAGGTTGACGCCGGTATTGAAGAAGTCGAGGCCGGGCGTGTTGGCGGGCAGGGTGCCGTCGTCGGCAAACTGCTTGATCGCCTCAATGCCCATCGACGCCATCAGCAGCGGGTATTGCTGCGAGGTCGCGCCGATTACGCCTTCCTGGACGTTCTGGACGCCGGGGCAGCCACCGTCGACGGAGACGATCAGAGCCTGGCTCTCGAGGCCGACCGCCTTGAGGGCTTCAAAGGCACCGGCGGCGGCCGGCTCGTTGATCGTGTAGACCACGTTCACGCCCGGATCCTTCTGCATCAGGTTTTCCATGGCCGTACGGCCGCCCTGTTCGTTGCCGGAGGTGACGTCGTGGCCGATGACGCGCGGGTCGGTCTCATCGCCCCACTTGTTGGGATCGGCCAGATCCATGCCGAAGCCCTGCATGAAGCCCTGGTCGCGCAGCACACCGACTGTGGGCTGGTTGGTGGCCAGGTCGAGCATGGCGATGCGGGCGTCCTTGGCCTTGTCGCCAAGCGTCCCGGCGGCCCAGGCGCCGATCAGTTCGCCGGCCTTGAAGTTGTCGGTGGCGAAGGTCGCGTCCGCAGCCGTGATCGGTTCAAGCGGCGTGTCGAGCGCAATCACCAGAATGCCGGCGTCGCGGGCCTTCTGGACGGTCGGGACGATGGCCTTGGTGTCGGACGGCACGAGCAGGATGCCCTTGGCGCCGTCGGCGATGCAGGTCTCGATGGCCGCGACCTGGGTCTCGTTGTCGCCGTCGATCTTGCCGGCATAGGACTTGAGCGTGATGCCCAGCTCGGCGGCCTTGGCGGTCGCTCCTTCCTTCATTTTGACGAAGAACGGATTGGTGTCGGTCTTGGTGATCAGGCAGGCGCTGATATCGGCCGCGAAAGCCGGAACAGCGGTCAAACCACCAGCAACAACGGCGCAGGCAAGCGCCGCTCTCGAAATCGTTTTCATGTTTTCCTCCCCGGCTCGCACCCAAGGCGGAGCCGATTTTATGGAAGCGAGCGGGTCGAACCACCTCATGCCGCGCGCCTGATTGTCCGCCATGTCCGTTTAGCCCGGCGGGACGGCCCGAAAAACGCAGCGCACCTCCTAGCCGGCGCCCGTCTTTCTGCCGCCATCCTTGGCGATCCGATGGCGCCTGTCAATAAGTTTATCCAGTGGATTTATTAATTGACACATCAACGGGCGAGGGACCAATGTTGCAGGCGGGATCATGTCGCGGGTTGACGAATGGCAGCCGGACACGGCGAATATGCCGCGCCGCGACAATCGGCATAGCCGCGATCCGGCATCGGGAGGCAAGTCTGGCTGAGGGCGACAGCATATCGACGGGCAGTTCGGGTCCCCGCGTGCTCAGCCGGGGCACGCACCAGGCCGGCGTGCGCCTTTACAATGAGCGTCTGGTGCTTTCGATCATCCGGCGGCGCGGCAGTGTTGCCAAGGCGGACATCGCCCGTGCCACCGGCCTCAGCCCGCAGACCATCTCGATCATCACCAACAATCTGACGCGCGACGGCCTGCTGCTCAAGGGCGCGCCGTCACGCGGCCGGGTCGGACAGCCGCTCGTGCCCTATTCGCTCAATCCGGATGGCGCCTATGCCTTCGGGCTCAAGATCGGCCGGCGCAGCGCCGAACTGGTACTGCTCGACCTCATCGGTACCGTGCGCGCCCGGCTGCACCAGCCCTATGACATCGCCGATCCGCGGTTCATTCTGTCTTTTCTCGAAAAAAACATCGGCGTCCTGTCCCGCCCCCTGTCGCCCGCACAGCGTGAAAGGATCGCCGGCGTCGGTATCGCGGCGCCTTTCGAGATGTGGAACTGGCAGCAGGAAACCGGCGCGCCGCCGGAGACAGTTGAACGTTGGCGCGAGACCGACATAAAGGCCGAGGCGGAGCGGAAAACGCCCCTTCCGGTCTATTACTACAACGACGCCACCTCGGCCTGCGCCGCCGAACTCATGCTCGGCAATCCCGAGCACCGCATGGATTTCCTGCATGTGTTCATCGGCACGTTCATCGGCGGCGGCGTCGTGCTCAATGGCAGCCTGTTCCCCGGCCGTTCGGGCTATGCCGGCGCGCTCGGACCGATGCCGTTTCCCGTGGTCAATGGCAAAGGCGGTTTCGGCTATCATCAGATGCTGCGCCATGTCTCGATCTTGTCGCTCGCCGAACGCGTCAGCGCGTCGGGCGGCGATCCGCACGGGCTCTGGCAGAACCGCGACGACTGGAGTGCATTCGGCGTGCCACTCGATGCCTGGATCGACGAGGTTGCCACAGGTCTTGCCTTGACCGTGGTTTCGGCCACGTCCGTGATCGATTTCGAAGCCGTCATCATCGACGGCGGCTTTCCGTCCGTGGTACGCGAGGACATCGTTGCCCGAACGCGGCGCGCCATGGACAGGTTCGACCGGCAGGGGCTTGTGCCCACAGACATTGTCGCCGGCACCATCGGCCCCTCCGCCCCAGCCATAGGCGGCGCCTGTTTGCCGCTGCTTGCCAATTTCGCTCAGGATCGCGAGGTCCTGTTCAAGGAGACGCTCTAGCTTCCGGCGCGGTGGATCGCGTCGGCCGCGTTGGCGCAACAGCCTCGGCGTCGGGATATGTCGGAACCAGAAACACCATGTCTGAATTTGTTCCCTCCCTCGTGCTGACCGCCACCAATCTCGCGCAACGCATCGCCGCTCTGCCGGATACCGGCGCCCGGCGCGTCATTGCCATCGCCGGCCCGCCCGGATCGGGCAAATCCACCCTGGCCGAGGCCGTGGTGGCCGAACTCGGCAAGAATGGGCCGGCAGCCGCTCTGATGCCGATGGATGGCTTTCATCTCGATGACCGCCTGCTCGCGGCGCGCGGCCTGCTGACGCGCAAGGGGGCGCCCGAGACCTTCGATTTCGGCGGCTTGTTCGCCACGCTTCAGCGTGCGCGCCACGAGGCGTCGGTTTTCCTGCCGGTTTTCGACCGCGCCCGCGAGATCGCTATTGCCGGCGCGTCCGAAATCCGTCCCGAAACCCGCATCGTCGTGGTCGAGGGCAATTATCTTTGTCTCGACGAAGACCCCTGGCGCGCCCTCGCACCCCTTTGGGACATGGCGGTTTTTCTCGACGTGCCCATGGCCGTGTTGAAACGCCGGCTCATCGCCCGCTGGCTCGCCTATGGCTTCGACCCGGCAATGGCCGAAGCCAAGGCGCATGGCAACGACATCGTCAACGCCGAGCGGGTGAAAAAATCCGTCGGACAGGTCGACCTGATCCTCGCCCAAAAAGACATGCCGACCGAATTGGTGTGAGTTCGGGCGATTGCAGTTCCTCGCCTCGGCCTTCCATTGTCTTTTTATGGTTGGCGCCCGCTCGATCCCTGTTTGGCCACAAACGTCTGTTGGATAAGATGCGGGCGAGCGTGGGCGCGCACGGGAGGGCACGATGAGCCGTTTGGGAAACATAGCCGTTTGGCTGTTTGCAGCCGTTTTTCTGGGATTGGGACTGACGATTGCCGGGGCTGCCGATCGCAGCATCGAACTGGTGCCGCAGGTCGACCTGCCCGGCTTCGACTACGCCGTCAGCAAGAATGTCAGCCTCGGCCAGTGCCAGAGCGCCTGCGTCGACGACCGGGCCTGCCAGGCCTTCACCTTCAACGAAAAGGCCAAGTGGTGCTTCCTCAAGGGTGCCGCCGCCGCTCCGGTTGCCTTCAAGGGCGCTACCTCCGGCCGCATCGTTTCCTCGCCGACCCTGGACGAGCTTTACGAGCAGCGCATCCGCGACCTGAGCTTTTCGGCCATGGGCCTGATCGAGGGCGCGCGCTCCTTCGCGTCGGGCCTGCCGAGCACCGATCCGGCACCGGAAGGGTTCGGCTACCATGATCTCGTCACCGAGGCCGACGCGGCAATGGCCGAGGGTAATGCCGCCGGTGCCCGCGTCTTCCTCAGGCAGGCGCTCGGCATTAACGGCAACGACCCGGCGACCTGGATCAAGCTCGCCTCCGCCTCGCTCTCGGCCTACAACGCCGCCGTCGCCGCCAATGGGCGCGGCGACTACGAGATCGCCACCGACATCACCTATGCCGGGCTCAACGCCTTCCTCAAGTCCGAGCCGACCCGCGAACGCGCCACGGCGCTCGCCTATCTCGCCCGCGGCCTCGAAGGCCGCGAGATGTGGCGCGAGGCCATCGCCACCTATCGCGACAGCCTGGAACTGGTCGACGACGCGGCGCTTGCGGCCCGACTCGACACGGTGGTGGCCGAACACGGTTTCCGCGTGGTCTCGCACGAAATCGACGCCGAATCGGCCCAGCCGCGCATCTGCGCCGTCTTCTCCGATCCGCTCGCCTCCGGCGATGTCGATCTAGCGAGCTTTGTGTCGGTGGCCGGCAATCCGCGCCTCGCCGTCGAGCGCGAGGACAACCAGCTCTGCCTCGAGGGCGTCATGCATGGCGCCCGCTATCACGTTACCCTCAGGGCCGGCCTGCCGTCGTCGGACGGCGAGGAACTGCGCAATACGGTCGAGCTCGACCTCTACGTTCCCGACCGTTCGCCTTTCGTCGGTTTCGCCAACAACGCCTATGTCATGCCCGCCGGCCTCGGCGGCGGCCTGCCGATGACCTCGGTCAATGCGACGAGCGCCGATGTCGCCATCTACCGCATTGGCGACCGGGCGATCGCCGCCGCCGTGCGCGACGGCGTTTTCCGCCAGACGCTCGACAATTATTCGGCCGAGGACATCGCCTTCCGCACCGGACAACTCGCATTCGAGGGAACGGTCGATCTCGCCGCCGCCGCGCTCAACGAAATGGGCGTCACCGCCATTCCCGTCGCCGACATGCTCGGCGAACTGGCGCCGGGCGCCTATGTCATCACCGCCAAGGTGACCGACGCCGAGGAAGACTATTGGAGCGAACTGGCGACGCAATGGTTCATCGTCACCGATCTCGGACTGTCGGTGGTTTCAGGCAATGACGGCATCCACGCCTTTGCCCGTTCGCTGACCGGCACCGAGCCGGTCGCCGGCGCCAGCGTCAGGCTCGTCGCCGTCAACAACGAAATCCTCGGTGAGGCGGTCACCGACGAGAACGGCCGCGCCGATTTCGCCCCGGGCCTGGGGCGCGGCGACGGCGGCATGGCGCCGCAACTGCTCGTCGCCGAGACCGACGCGGGCGACTACGCCTTCCTCGATCTCGGCCGTCCCGCCTTCGACCTCTCCGATCGCGGCGTTACCGGCCGTCCCACCGCCGGCCCGCTCGACCTGTTCGCCACCACCGAACGCGGCGTCTACCGCCCGGGCGAAACCGTCTTCCTGACGGCACTGTTGCGCGACAGCCGCGCCGAGGCCGTCACCGGCCTGCCGCTGACGCTCCAGTTCGAACGGCCCGACGGCATCCTGTCGTCGAGCGAGACCGTGACCGATCTCGGCGCCGGCAGCTATTTCACCGCTCTCGATCTGCGGTCGAACGCCATGCGCGGCTCCTGGCACGCGCGTCTTTTCGCCGATCCCAAGGCACAGCCTCTCGCCGACATCTCCTTTCTGGTGCAGGATTTCGAGCCTGAACGGCTCGCCTTCGACATCTCGGCGCCCGAAGGCATGGTGTCCGAGGACGCGCCGCTGCCCGTCTCGGTCGTGGCCAGGTATCTTTACGGCGCCACCGCGCCCAATCTCAGCATCGAGGCGGACGCCATCCTGAGGCCGCGCACGACCCTGCCGGACTATCCCGGCTATACCTTCGGCCGCGAGGACGACACCGTCCAGACCGACCAGATCCCGCTCGGCATCATCGCCGCGACCGATCAGTCCGGCGAGGCCGTGGCCGATGTCTATCTGCCCGAGCCGATGCCGTCGACGCGGCCGCTCGATGCGCAGATCGTCATGCGCCTGATCGATTCAAACGGCCGCCCGGTCACTCGCAGCCTGACCCGTCCGGTCATGGCCACGACCGACCGCATCGGAATCAGCCCGGCCTTCAAGGGCAGCGAGCTGGGCGAGGGGTCGGAAGCCGGCTTCGACATCATCACCGTCGCCCCCGACGGCGCGCTCGCGGCCCGCACCGGCCTTGAATGGACGCTCAGCCGCATCACCACCACGTATCAATGGTACCGCACCGGCGGCACCTGGAAATGGGAGGCGATCACCACGACCTCCCGCGTCGCCAACGGCTCCGTCGACACGGCGGAAACCGGCGCCGTGCGCGTCAGTGCCCCGGTCGACTGGGGCCGCTACCTGTTCGAGATCGAAACGACCGGCGACAACCCGACCTCGTCGAGCCAGTCCTTCTATGCCGGCTATTACTATGCCGAGGCCGGATCGGACACGCCCGACACGCTCGACGTCGCCCTCGACAAAAAGGCCTATGCCGTCGGCGAGACGGCGGTCCTCAGGCTCGAACCGCAATTCGCCGGCACGGCCCTGGTGCTCGTGGTCGATGACCGCATCATCGACATGCAGGCCGTGGACGTGCCCGAGGGCGGCACCAGTGTTTCCCTGCCGGTCACCGCGGACTGGGGGCCGGGCGCCTATGTCACGGCCATGCTCTACCGGCCGGCCGATGCCGGCGAAAAGCGCATGCCGGCGCGCGCCGTCGGCCTCGCCTTCGCCGATGTCGATCCGGGCGAACGTCTCATCGGTCTCGCGCTCGACGTGCCGGAGGAAGCGCTGCCGCGTGAAGCCTTCACGGCGACGGTCGATGTCGGCGCCGCCGCGGCGGGCACCAGGGCCTATGTCGCCGTGGCCGCCGTCGATCTCGGCATCCTCAATCTCACCGGTTTCGAAACCCCGGACCCGGATGGCTGGTTCTATGGCCAGCGCCAGCTCGGCGTCGATATCCGCGACCTTTACGGGCAATTGATCGACCCGACCCAGGGCCTGCCCGGCGCCTTCCGCTCCGGCGGCGACGGCATGGGCGGCTCCGGCGCGCCGCCGCCGACCTCGGTTCTGGTGGCGCTGCATTCCGGCATCGTCACCGTCGGTGACGACGGCACGGCCAGCGTCGAATTCGACATGCCAGATTTCAACGGCACGGTGCGCGTCATGGCCATGGCCTGGACCGACAACGCCGTCGGTCATGCCGAGAAGGATGTCGTCGTTCACGATCCGGTCGTGGTCACCCTGTCGCCGCCGCGCTTCCTGCGCGTCGATGACAGTGCGCGGCTTCTGGTCGAAATCGCCAATGTCAGCGGCGAGGAGGGCGGCTATGCCGTCGAACTCACGACAGGCAACGGCCTTTCCGCCGATGTCGGCAACCGCAGCTTCGAGCTCGCGGCCGGCGGTCGCGTCGCCCTCGATTTCGTGCTGACAGGCAAGGAAATCGGCGATCACGACCTGAGACTTCTTCTGACCGATCCGTCCGGCAATGCCCTGGTCAAGACCCTGACGCTCGGCGTCCGTCCGACCAGTGTCGCCACCACGACGACGGTCACCTGGCCGATCGAGCCGGGCGCGTCGATCGATGTCGACAATGGCTACTTCGCCGGCCTGCTTCCCGGCACCGGCACGCTGACGCTGGCGGTCGGACCGCTGGCGCGGCTCAACGTGCCCGAATTGCTGCTGGCGCTCGACCGCTACCCCTATGGTTGCGCCGAGCAGGTGACGAGCCGGGCGCTGCCGCTTCTCTATCTCAACGACGTTGCCGGCATGATCGGCCTCGGGGAAGACGGTGAGATCGACGGCCGCGTCCGTTCGGCCATCGCCGACCTCATGTCCAAGCAGACCTATTCGGGCGGCTTTGGGCTGTGGGGACCGTTCAGCTATACCGAGATGTGGCTCGATGGCTATGTCACCGACTTCCTTCTGAGAGCCAAGTCGGCCGGATACGACGTGCCGGCGGACGGGCTCGAAAGGGCGCTCGACAATCTCGGCAACCAGGTGTCCTACGCCTCCGATTTCGACTTCGGCGGCGAGGACATCGCCTATGCGCTCTACGATCTGGCGCGGGCCGGGCGGGCCTCGATCGGCGACCTCCGCTACTATCTCGAAGCGCGGCTCGACAACTTCGCCACCCCGCTCGCCAAGGCGCAGATCGGCGCAGCGCTCGCCCTTTACGGCGAGCGGGCACGGGCGTCCGAGGCCTTCGAGGCGGCGATTGACGACCTTCGCTCGTCCGACGAGGACATGCTGAGCTATCGTAGCGACTACGGCAGCCGCCTGCGCGACCTCGCCGGCGTTCTGGCGCTCGCCGCCGAAACGCAGCCGGCCGGCGTCGACACGCGGCCGCTGGCCCAGCAGCTTGCCGGCCTCCGCAATCTCGAGCGCTATACCTCGACCCAGGAGGACGCATGGACGCTGCTGGCGGCGGCGGCGCTCGGCACAGAAACGGCGGATGGCGACATTGCCATCGACGCCGAACCGGTGACCGGTCCGGTCTATCGCCGCTATTCGGCCGCCGACCTGATGCATCTGCCGGTTCTTGTCGAGAACACGGGCAACAGGGCGACCGAGGCGACCATCTCGGTCACCGGCATTCCCGAAACGCCACCGGCCGCGACGAGCAATGGCTTCACCATCTCGCGGAGCTATTACCGTCTCGATGGCACGCCGATCGAGGGTGCGCTCTTCCCCGAGCAGAACGACCGCTTCGTCGTCGTCCTGTCGGTGACGGCCGAGGTGCTCGGCTCGGGCCAGTACGTCATCTCCGATCCCCTGCCTGCCGGTTTCGAGATCGAGAATCCCGATCTCAGCGCCGGCAGCGGCGTCGGCGATCTCGCCTGGCTCATCGTCGATGCGCCTGTCCATGTCGAGTCGCGCACCGACACCTATGTCGCTGCCTTCCGCTATGTCAGCGAGGCGTCGAGCTTCTCGACGGCCTATATGGTGCGGGCGGTGACACCGGGCACGTTCACCCTGCCGGGTGCGAGCGTCGAGGACATGTACCGCCCGGCCCAGCGCGCCAACACCGACGCCGGCGAGATCGTCATCGGCACGCTCGGGGGTTGAGGTGACCCCGGGCGTGACACGCGCCTTGTCCAGGGCATCGCAGGCTTCCCTCCCCTTTGTGGGGAGGGTGGCCTGGCGCAGCCGGGTTGGGTGGGGCGGAGCCGGGGGCGCCATCGCTTCCGGCTTTCCGCATCACTTCGCCACGACGCGGCTCGCACAGACGCTGAACCAGTGACTCCATGACCGCTCCCGACCGTCCCGCAACCGCAAGCAGCAGCGGCCAGGCCCCCCGGTACTGGTGGGCCTGGTCGCTGGCCTCGGCCGTTTCCATCGTCCTGGTCGGCAGCATCTTCGCCGTTCTGGCGCTCGTTGTCGGCCTCACGCGCGACCTGCCCGAAATCCCGAATGCGGAAACTCTGGTGGTCTCGACCGTCGTCGTCGACCGCAACGACCGGCTCTTGAGGCCGTTCACGACGCCGGAGGGGCGCTGGCGCCTGCCAGTCGGGATCGATGCCGTCGACCGGCGCTATCTCGACATGCTGATCGCCTACGAGGACAAGAACTACTATTCGCATAGCGGCATCGACTGGCAGGCCATGCTGCGTGCCGGGATGCAATTCGTCGGGGCAGGGGGCAGGATCGTTTCGGGCGGCTCGACCCTTTCCATGCAGGTCGCCCGCCTCATCGACCGCACGCCGACCGGCAATCTTGCCGCCAAGATCAGGCAGATGGCGCTGGCGGACCGGCTCGAACAAAGCCTGTCAAAGGACGAAATCCTCACCCTCTACCTCACCCTCGCCCCCTTTGGCGGCAATATCGAGGGCGTGCGCGCCGCCAGCCTTTCCTGGTTCGGCAAGGAGCCGGCGCGCCTCACCACGGCCGAGGCGGCGCTACTCGTCGCCCTGCCGCAATCGCCCGAGGCGCGTCGCCCCGATCGCGACGCCGATGCCGCCCGCATGAGCCGCGACCGCGTGCTCGACCGGCTGACCGGCGCCGGCCTTTTAAGCCCGGACGAGGCCGAATTCGCCAAGCGCGAGCCAGTGCCGTCGGCGCGGCGCGATTTTCCGCTCCTCGCGCCGCACCTGGCTCGAACGGCCGTCGCCAATGCGCCGCAAAGCCGCCATATCGCCCTGACCGTCGACCTCGGCTTGCAGCAGAGCCTCGAGACGCTCGCCGCCGCCCGTGCCGCCATAATGGGCCCGGACGTCTCGGTCGGCATCGTCGTCGCCGATCTCGGAAGCGGCGAGGTGCTCGCCTCGGTCGGGTCGGCGGGCCTGCTCGCCACTCGGTCCGACGGCTTCGTCGACATGACGCGGGCCGAACGCTCGCCCGGCTCGACGCTCAAGCCGCTGATCTACGGCCTCGCCTTCGAACTCGGCCTCGCCCATCCCGAAAGCCTGATCGCCGACCGGCCGACCGGTTTTTCCGGCTACGACCCGGTCAATTTCGACGGTCTGAACCATGGCACCGTCACCATGCGCCAGGCCTTGACCCAGTCGCTCAACGTGCCGGCGGTCATCGTGCTCGACGCGGTCGGGCCGGCGCGGCTGCTGGCGCGGCTGAAGCGCGCCAATGTCCAGCCCGTCCTGCCCGATACGGCAATGCCGGGCCTGGCCATTGGTCTTGGCGGCGTCGGCGTGACGCTCAGGGACCTCGTTTCGCTCTACGGTGCCATCGCCCGCGGCGGCGCGCCCTTCGACCTGATCGACGGCGCCGGCCCGGCCCGGACCTGGAACGGCGCCCGCCCGCATGTTCTCGACGAACTCGCCGCCTGGTACGTCTCCGACATTCTCGCCGGCGTGCCGCCGCCCCATAACGGCGCCCCGGGCCGCATCGCCTACAAGACCGGCACCTCCTACGGCTATCGCGACGCCTGGTCGATCGGCTTCGACGGCAAGACCGTCATCGGCGTCTGGGTGGGGCGGCCCGATGGCGCCTCCATGCCGGGCCTGACCGGCATCTCCGCCGCCGCGCCGCTCCTGTTCGAAAGCTTCGACCGGCTCGGCGCGCCGGCGACGCCGCTGCCACGGGCGCCGTCCGGGGCCATCCTCGCCGCCAACGCGCAATTGCCATTGCCGCTGCGCAATTTCCGCCATCCCAATGCCGCGCTCGTGGCGCGCAGCCCGGCGCCGGAAATCACCTTTCCTTCCGATGGCGTCGATGTCGATCTCGGCCTTTCCGAAGGCTATGCGGCCAGCCTGGTGGTCAAGGTGCGCAACGGCGTGCCGCCCTTCACCTATTTCCTCGATGGCGATCCGGTCGTCCGCGCCGACTTCGCCCGGCAAACGAGCCTTTCGCCGGAAGGCCCGGGCTTTGTCACCCTGTCGGTCGTCGATGCCGACGGGCAATCGGATATCGTCAAGGTGTTCCTGCGCTGAGGCGAAACGTCAGCCTTCCGCCCGCAGATGCCGGGCCGGCGATGTCGACAGGGCCTGCCAGGTGGTGATGGCACCGGCGGCGATGGTCAGGGCGATGGCGCCGACCACCACGCCGGCGAGCAGACCGCCATCGGCAACAAACTCGATCTCAAGCGCCAGTACAGAAATCGCCCAGGCGGCGGTGACGCCGATCACCGCCGCGACCAAGGCCGAGAAGGCGCCGAGAATGGCGTATTCGAGCGTGAAGACCTTGAGAACGTCGCCGCGCGTCGCCCCGAGAACCTTTTCGATCACCGCGTCGGATTCGCGGCGCTTGCGCCCCGAAGCCATGGTTCCGGCCAGCACCAGCAGCCCGTTGATGACGGCGAGGCCGCCCACCGTGTTCACCGCCATCGACAGCTTGCCGAAGATGTCGGCCGCCTGTTCGAGCGCGTCGCCGATCGGGATGAAGCTCACGAGCGGGAAGGCGCGGAACAGCTTGCGTTCGAGGTCCTTCTCCCGACCCTCGGCGGCCTTGATCGTGCCCAGATACGTCGCCGGGTACATTTCAAGCGCGCCGGGCGAGACGGTGACCATGAAATTGATGCCGCGCTGGTAGTCGAATTCGCGGAAATTGCCGATGCGTGCTTCGATGATGTCGCCGAACAGATCGAAGGAAATCTCGTCGCCGACCGCGAGCCCGAACTCCTCGCGCACCGGATCGCGCAGCGACACGAGCGGCGGGCCGTTGTAGTCGGCCGGCCACCATTCGCCATAAGTGATGGTAGACTCGGCCGGCATGTCCGCCCGGTAGGTGATCGGTACGTCTTGGGCGATCATGTAGGCCGACTCGCCGGCCAGGTCCTTGAAACTCTGCGGGTCGCGGCCCTTGATCGAGACAATGCGGCCGCGCAGCATCGGGCTCGACTGGAAATCGGCCATGTCCGGATCGGTTTTGTGGATCGCCTCGATCTCGTCGACCTCGTCGCTGAACAGGTCGGTGACCACGAAGGTCGGCGCGTCCTTGACGATCTGACCGGTCAATTGCTGGTAGAGATTGACGTTGAGCAGGGCGATCACCAGCAACAGCGCCAGCCCGAGACCGAGCGAAACCACCACGATCGAAGCGCTGGAGCCAGGCGCCGGAATGTTCCGCAATGCATGGCGCAAAACCGCCTGTCGCGGCGCCGGCAGGCTTTTGAGCAGGTAGTTGAGCCCGATGGCCGCCAGGCGCAGCACCAGGAAGGTGACGACGACGCCGAGCGTGTAGTAGCCGACAAGGGCGAAATTGCCGGTGATCGCCATGGCCAGGAGAAACAGCGCCCCGGCCGAAAGGATCAGCGGGATGAAAATCGCCGGGCGCAAGAGGGTATTGGCCTCGACGCGCGGCGGTACCGAGCCGAGGCTGCGGAACAAAAGGGCCGGGCTGATGCGCTGCGCCTGCATCAGCGGCAGGAAGGAATAGGCGAACCCGGCGATCAGCCCGAAGCTCGCCGCCGTCAGGAGCGGCACGGTCTCGATCGTTGGCGGCAGATCGATGGCGAGCGTGCGGCCGAGGACGGGCAGGATGACCATCGAGGCGCTGGCGCCGGCGCCGACCCCGACCAAGACGCCGATGCCGGTCAGGATGCCGATCTGGGTGAGGAAATGCACGAGAATACGGGCGCTCGTCGCCCCGAGGCTGCGGAACACCGCGATGGCGTGCTGGCGCTCGGCGATATAGGACATCACTCCGCTCGACACGCCGACGCCGCCGACCAGCAGCGAGCTGAGCCCGACGATGAGCAGAAAACGCGTGAACATGTCGTAGAACCGCACCAGATCCCCGGCGACGTCGCGCGGGGTGCGCACCTCCCAGACATTGTCGGCGAAATGTGCGGTAATCTCGGCCTGGGCCTCGGAATAATCGAGGCTGTCGAGCGCGATCTTGTAGCGGTAATTGGTCAGAAGGCCGGGCAGCGGCGCTCGCAGATCGGACATCGATGCGAAGGCGTCGGTCGAGATCATCACCGTCATGCCGAGCTTGAAGCCGCGCGCCGCGCCGTCCGGCATGCCGGCAATGGCGCCACGGATTTCGAAGGCGGTCTGGCCGATGGTGAAGCGTCCGCCGGGACCGAGCAGCAGCCGGTCGTAGAGCACCGGATCGACCAGGGCGCCCCAGGCGCCGCCGCGCGCGTCGAGGATGGTCGCCGGCCTGGCGCCGGCAGGAAGCTGTGGGCTCACCACGACGCCGACCAGCGGATAGACATCGTCGACCGCGATCAGGTCGAGTAGGGCCGATTCCTCGCCGGCCGCGCCGCGCGCCGCCGTGTCGACCACATAGGCGACCTTGCCGAAGCTTTTGAGATAGGCGATCTCTTCGGCGCTCGCCGGCTCGTCCGGGCGCGACGCCTCGATGTCGCCGCCCATCAGGAGCGTGGCGTCGCGGTCGACGGCGTTCTTGAGGCTGGTGCCGACCGATCCGACGGCGGCGATGACGCTGGTCCCAAGGGCCAGGCAGGCGATGAGCACGACGAAACGCCGCATGTCGCCGCGAAGATCGGTGACCGCCAGGCGCATCCAGCTCAGAAGCTGCCTCATGCCGTCGGTGCCCCCTCGATCTCCTGAAGCTGGCCGCGGTTCATCGACAGACGACGGTCGGCGCGATTGGCCAGCGCCGTGTCATGGGTGATCAGCACCACGGCGGTCTGATGCTTGCGGGCGAGATCGAACATCAGGGCGATGACGCGGGCGCCGGCGTCCTGATCGAGATTGCCCGTCGGCTCGTCGGCCAGAAGCAGGCGCGGCTTGGCCACCATGGCGCGGGCGAGAGCGACGCGCTGCTGCTCGCCGCCGCTGAGGGCGCTCGGCAGATGGGTCAGCCGGTCTCCGAGGCCCACCTCTTCGAGCGCCGCCTGCGCCGCGGCCCGCACGCTCTTGTAAGGCAGGTTGGCATCGGCGATCTCGAGGGCCAGCGCCACGTTCTCGAGCGCGGTCAGGGAGGGCACAAGATGGAAATTCTGAAACAGGATGCCGAGGCTCCGGCGGCGGAACATGGCAAGCGCGTCCTCGTTCAGCCCGGTCAGCGCCTGCCCCGCGACCGTCACCGTGCCGCTCGTCGCCTTCTCGAGCCCGGCCAGGACCATGAGCAGCGAGGTCTTGCCGCTGCCGGATGGTCCGACGATGGCGACAACCTCCGCCGGCGCGATCTTGAGGGAAATGTCCTTGAGGATATGCAGATGGTCCTTGCCGGACATCAGGTGCAGATTGGCGTTGACCGTTTCGATCAGCGGCGGCGTCGCAGCGGATATCGTCATATCTATGGTCGTCTTCTTGGCTCAGGCCTCGTCCCGTGACGGCATCCGCATTGCGAGAGGCTACTTGCCGAAAAAGCGCAGCGCAACCGACTCCAAAAGCTCTAGCCCGAATTCACCGGGAAATCCAACTCGCGAGGCCGGATGGCGGCGCGCATGCACAGCTTGCGGCGGGCTTTTGCTGCGTCATAGTGCCTTAAGGCATCAAACAAATGCGGAATCCAAACACGGGAGTTGGCGACGCGGGCGTTGCCGACTAATTTGATGTCACCGCCGCTTGGCGGAGGGGGCCAAGAACGGAGAAATAATTATGCACAAGTCCAAAACCTGGCACCGTATCCTGGCGGCGGCGACACTGGCGCTCATCTTCGGCGGCCCGGATGCTGCAATGGCAGGCCCCAAGCAGGACGCGCTGCTGCAAACCTATGTCGGCAGCTGGCGCGGTACCGGAGAACTCAAGGGCGGCGATGAGCCGGAGAAATTCTCCTGTCGCGTCGATGTCAAGGACGGGGGGCAGGGCAAGATCAACTATGCCGGACGTTGCGCTGTCGTTGGCATGAATCTCCAGGTCCAGGGAACTATCGCCTACCGGGATGAGCGCAATCGCTACGAAGGCGTCATGAATTCCACCACCGCGTTCAAAGGCCTCGCCATAGGCCGTCCGCGCGGCAACACCGTGGTGTTCGATTTCCGGGGGCAGGAAAAGCACGAGGGATCCGAGCTGACGATCAACTCCCAGATGACTTTGAAGAAGGAGCAGATCGTCATCGACTTCAATGTCTGGATCGCCGAATCCGATGTGAAGATGTCGACTTCCGTCCCCTTCGACCGGGTTCCGACTCCGTGAACTGGCGGCGGCGGCAGGCCGCCGCCGCCGGTCTTTGTCAAACGCGTGCCTTGTTGCGTCGGCGGCTCGGCTGGTGCCCGGACGGGATCAGCCGAGAAAATCCTCGCGATGCGGCGTGAAGGTGTCGATCAACACGCCCGCTTCGAGCGCCACGCATCCGTGGACGACATTGGCCGGCACGCGATAGCTGTCGCCGGTCGCGAGCACTCTTTTCTCGCCGCCGATATCGAGTTCGAACCGGCCCGAGGCAACCAGGCTGACCTGGATATGCGGGTGCGAATGCATCGCGCCGACGGCGCCCGTGTCGAAGGCGACCTCGACCATCATCAGGTTCTTGTCGTGGCAAAGCATGCGCCGGCGGACGCCGGGAGCCACAGCGATCCAGTCGGCTTCGGTCGGCTGCACGTAGATGGGACTGTCGGTCATCGCCTCGTTCTCCGCCTCAACGCGCCAGCCAGCCGCCATCGACCGGAATGATCGCGCCGTGGATGTAGTCGGATGCCGGCGCTATCAGGAACGCCGCCGTGTCGCCGATATCGGAGGCTTCGCCCCAGCGCCCGGCTGGGATGCGCCCGAGAATTTCGGCGCTGCGCCTGGCGTCGGCTCGCAAGGCCGCCGTGTTGTTGGTGGCGATATAGCCCGGCGCGATGGCGTTGACATTGATGCCCTTTGCCGCCCACTCGTTGGCGAAGATCTTGGTCAGCCCGGCAACGCCATGCTTGCTGGCGGTATAGGAGGGCACGCGGATACCGCCCTGGAAACTCAGGAGCGAGGCGGTATTGACGATCTTGCCGCGCCGGTTTTCGGCGAAGGCGCGCCGCGCGAAGCCCTGCGACAGCATGAAGACCGAACTGAGATTGATCTCGAGGACCTCGTCCCAGTCCTTTTCGGTGAAGTTTTCCGAATCCTCGCGGCGGATGATGCCGGCATTGTTGCAGAGGCCGTCGAGCGCACCGAAGGTCTGGGTCAGCGTGTCGATCAGGGCGCGCGTCGTGGCGCGGTCCATCAGGTTGGCGTTAAACGGCTTGAAGGCACCGCCCTGCTTGCCGACGAGCTCGACCGTCTCGTCGAGCGCCATCAGGTCGATGCCGACCACCTCGGCGCCGGCTCGCACCAGCGACATCGTGATGCCCTGGCCGATGCCCGTGCCCGCCCCGGTCACGGCAATGCGCCTACCGGAGAGGTCGAAGGCCGCGAGATTGCTCATTTCATCGTCTCCAGCGGCACCGGGTCGATATCGGTATAATCGACATTGTCGCCGGCCATGGCCCAGATGAAGGTGTAGTTCGAGGTTGCGGCACCGCAATGGATCGACCAGACCGGCGACAGCACCGCCTCGTCTGACTTGACGACGATGTGCCGCGTTTCCTGCGGTTCGCCCATGAAGTGGAAGACGCGCGCCGTCGGGGCCATGCCGAAATAGAGATAGGCCTCGGAGCGCCGGTCGTGCACATGCGCCGGCATGGTATTCCAGATCGAGCCGGTGGCCAGCGTGGTCATGCCGACTACGAGCTGACAGGTCTTGATGCCTTCGGGATGGACGAACTGGAAGATCGAGCGCTGGTTGCTGGTTTCCTGCGCCCCGAGATCGATGCGCTTGGCATCGCCGATCTGCACCATCTTGGTCGGGTAGGTGGCGTGGGCCGGGGCGCTGATCAGGTAGAACTTGGCCGGATCGCCGGCGTCGGCGCTGGCGAATGAGACTTCGCCGGCACCCATGCCGATATAGATCATGTCGCGGTTGTCGAGCACATAGCTGTCCGGGCCGACCTTGATCGTGCCCCTGGCGCCAATATTGAACACGGCGAGTTCGCGGCGGTCGAGGAAGGACTTCGTGCCCATCGACTTGACGGCGGCAAGCGCCAGCATCTCGTCTGCCGGCATGGCGCCGCCGATGACCAGACGGTCGTAATGCGAATAGGTGAGGTTGATTTCGTTGCCGACGAACATGTTCTCGATAAGAAAGTTCTCGCGCAACGCGGTCGTGTCCATCGCCGCCGCGCGCACCGGATCGATGGCATTGCGGGACGAGTAGTTCTGAACGGTCATTTCAAGGCCTCTTTCGGCTGATGTCAGTGCGCTGTCAGCGGAAGACCGAAGGCAGCCAGAGCGAGATTGCGGGAATGTAGGTGACAAGCATCAAGACGGCGACCATGGCGATGTAGAACGGCCAGATGCTTCGGATCGATTCCCAGACGGGTATTTTTGCCACCGCGCAGCCCACGAAAAGCACCGCGCCGACGGGCGGAGTGACCAGGCCGATGCCGAGATTGAGCACCAGGATGACGCCGAAATGCACGGGGTCGACGCCATAGGCCTGAACCACCGGCAGAAAGATCGGCGTGGTGATGATAATCAGCGGCGCCATGTCCATGAACGTGCCGAAAAACAGCAACAGGATGTTCACCAGCAGCATGATGACGATCGGATCGTTCGACAGCGACTTCATGAAGGTGATCATCATCTGCGGCACGTGCAGATAGGCCATCAGCCAGCCGAAGGCACCCGCGGCACCCACGATCATCAGCACCATGGCGGTAGTCCTGACCGCGCCCATGGTCGCTGCAAGAAATTCCTTCCAGCTCAGCGACCGCATCACCAGGACGGTGACCACGATGGCGTAGACGATGGCGATATCCGAGCTTTCCGTTGCGGTGAAGATGCCGGAACGGACACCGCCGAAAATGATGCCGATCAGCAGGAAGCCGGGAATGGCCGCGACCGCGAGGGTTGCCACGGCACGCCAGCCGGGGAAGACCTCGGTGGTATAGCCACGCCGGCGCGCCACGATATAGGCGGCGATCATCAGGCCGATGCCCAGCAGCAGGCCCGGCAGGATGCCGGCGGTGAACAGATCGGCGATCGACAAGCGCCCGCCCGCCGAGATCGAGTAGATGATCATGTTGTGCGACGGCGGAATCAGAAGGGCGATGATCGAGGAGGTCACCATGACGTTAACGGCATAGTCGGCACCGTATCCGCGTTCGCGCATCTGCGGGATCAGCAGGCCGCCGATAGCCGAGGCGTCGGCGACGGCCGATCCGGAAATGCCGCCGAACAGGATCGAGGCGATGATGCCGACCTGGCCGATGCCGCCACGCATATGGGCAACCAGCGAGGCGGCGAAGTTGACCAGGCGCGAGGCGATGCCGCCCCTGACCATGAGGTCGCCGGCATAGATGAAGAACGGGATCGCCATCAGGACGAAGACCGAGACCTGCGAGGCCATGCGCTGAAACACCACTTCGGGTGGCAGGCCGAGGTAAAGGATCGTGGCGAAGGACGCGACGCCAAGGCAGAAGGCGATCGGCGTGCCGATGACCAGGAGGGCGGCGAAGATGCCAAAAAGGAGCCAGTATTCCATGGTGCGCGCCTATGACGAAAGGGAAGCGTGGGAGCGGTCGAATTCGCCTTCTTCCATGCCCGCAAAGCGCGCCAGCATGTGCTTGAGCGTGAACAGACACACCAGGATGCCGCCCAGCACCAGCGGGACGTAGCGGAAGCCATCGGGAATGCCGAGGGTCGGGCGGATGGCGTCCCAGGTCTTGTCGGCCAGAAGGTAGCCGAAATAAACCATGCCGATGCCGAATGCCAGAACGGCAAGATCTGAAATGGTGCGCAGAACCGCCTTGCCGCGTTTGGGGACTGCGTAGATCAGGACGTCGAACCCCAGATGCGTGCGCTCATAGACGCCGACGGCGGCGCCCAGGAAGATGAACCAGCCCATGAAGGCGACGGACAGGGCTTCGCCCCATGAAGGCGTCGAATGCAGGACATACCTGCCGAACACCACGTAGAAGATGATGACCACCATGGCGACGAGACAGAACCCTGAAAGCCAAAGCGAGTAAAGATTCACGCGATCGAGAATCGCCGTTGCTTGTCCGAGGAATTTTTTCACGACAGCCCCTTGCCGAAGATGATGGCGCGGGCAGGCCCGCGCCATCGATTTGAAGCCTTTGAGGGATTACTTGGTGGCCTGAATGCGGGCGACCAGATCCTTGAGCTCGGGTGAGTCGACATACTTCTCGTAAACCGGGCCCATTGCGTCGATGAACGGCTGCTTGTCGATCTCGGTGATGATTTCCGAACCGGCAGCGGCGACCTTGTTGCGGGACGCCAGAACCTGGGAGTCCCAGGCACCGCGCTCGTAGGCGACGGAGTTCTTGGCAGCCATCTTGACGGCGGCCTGCTCGTCGGCACTGAGCTTGTCCCAGGTCATCTTCGACATGACGAGAATTTCCGGAACGATCAGGTGCTGGTCGAACGTGTAGTAGCCGGCAACTTCGTAATGACCCGAAGTGTCATAGCTCGGCGGGTTGTTCTCGGCGCCGTCGATGACGCCGGTCTGGATGGCCGAGTAGACTTCGCCATAGGGCATCGGCACGGCATCGGCGCCGAGCGCCTTGACCATGTCGACGAAGATGTCGGACTGCATGACGCGGAACTTCATGCCCTTCAGGTCCTCCACCGAGGTGATCGGCTTCTCGCTGTTGTAGAAGGAGCGCGCGCCGCCGTCGTAGTAGGCGAGGCCGATCAGCCCGTGCGCCTCGAAACCGGCCAGGATGTCGGCGCCGACGTCGCCGTCCATCACCTTGTGCATGTGGTCGACGGAACGGAAGATGTAGGGCAGCGACACGACGCGCGTCTCCGGCACAAGGCCGATGAAGGGTCCCATCGAGACGCGGTTGAGGTCGATCACGCCAGCGCGGGTCTGCTCGATCGTGTCCTTTTCCTCGCCGAGCTGCGCCGAGTGGTACACCTCGACCGCGATGCGGCCGTTCGAGCGCTCCTTCAGGAGTTCGCCCATGTACTTCACGGCATCGACCGTCGGGTAGCCGTCCGGATGCGTGTCGGACGACTTCAGCACGATCTCCTGCGCGAAGGCGGCGGTGGTCAGCGCCGCCGAGACGGCGAGTGCGGTGGTCAGTTTCCTCATCAGGTTCATGGTTTCCTCCCTGTTTCCTGACATTTCCTCAGAGCCGGTAGGCGGTCTTCGCCAGCCGGTATGCGAGTTCCTGGGCGAGTTCCGCCGCTTCCTCCTCCACGAGCAGGCCCGCCCGGACCTGTTCGGCGAGAAATCCGCAGTCCACCCGCCGCGCCACGTCGTGGCGCGCGGGGATGGACGGGAAGGCTCGCGTGTCGTCGTTGAAGCCGACGGTGTTGTAGAAGCCGGC